>JGI24696J40584_12961176_pt1 | contig 11626 bp, 10 predicted proteins | sample TergutCo191P4_FD_40584 | JGI IMG/M metagenome (IMG submission 40584)
AGGCGTGCTTGCTAAGGGGGAGGAAGCTGAGAATGGGGGATATTGTGAGGTATGGGGGGGAGAGTTATGTTATAGTTACCCCCTCACCGCCTGCGGGCGGAGCTCCCCCAGGGGGGAGCCTTTGGGAGGCGGAATGAAAATTTCACAGGACACATGGGGGCTGATTGCGATATGGGCGGTGAACTTCGTTTTGTTCGGAGGGGTAATATTTCGCACACGGAGAAGCGGGTTGATTACGCTGCCGGTGCTGATAGTGGCTTTGTTTTTTGCGATGCCGAAGGCGTGGTGGTGGGTGCCCGGGGTTTTTATCGCCGTTTGGGCGGCGTTTTTGGCGACTGTGCGTTTGCGGGGGCTGGTTGTGCCGGAGATGAAGAAGATAAACCGGTTTATAAACGGCGCCGGCATTGCGGAGATCGCCGTGGCTGTGCTGCTGCTAGTTTTTCGGCTGCATGATCTTTATGGGGCGATATTGATCGGGGGCATTGTTTTTGTGGCTCTTGCGTTGGTGTTGGTGTTTCCAATGATTTTTTGGGTTGTGGCGGCACACTTGATATGCCCGCTGCTGGTGCGGGAAAGGATTTCATGCAGCTCCAAATGGGTCCACTGCGATACGCAGCTTTCCAACCGCAGAAAGGTCAGTATCTTTTATGTGCGCTTTGACGGGGACCCGGCGGAATACCGGGTGGGCTGGCTGTATTACCGCAAATGCAAGCGCGCCGCGCTGGGCGGGCGGTTCACGTATGAGAAGTGCGTGTGCCCCATGGGGGTAAGCTGGATTCGGAATGTGAGGGAGTGGGGGTAAGAATAGGAATGCCGCTCCGCGATGCACCCTCACCGCCTGCGGGCGGAGCTCCCTCTGCGAGAGGGAGCCTTGGGGATTAGGCGGAAGCGGGAGGGTAATTTTTTGCGGGTGGGCCGCAATAAAAATGTATGCATATTTTATCCTTTGAAACAGAAAAATTCCGGAATATCGCCCGCGTGAGGATGGAACCCTCTGCGGGTGTCAATGTCATATTCGGGGAGAACGGGCACGGGAAAACCAGTTTGCTGGAAGGGATTTGGCTGTTCACCGGGTGCAGGAGTTTTCGGTGCGCGGATGCCGGGGAGATGATCATGCAGGGTGAGGAGAAGGCAGACTTAAGGGCGGGGTTTGTGTCCAACGGGCGGGAACAGCAGGCGCGCATCGAGATCGCCGGGCGGCGCAGCCTGACGCTCAACGGTTTTGCGCAGGAGACCCCGCGGCGTATGCTGGGGGTGTTCCCCGCGGTGGCGTTCACGCCGGATACGCTGTCGCTTGCCAAGGGCGGGCCGGGGGAACGGCGGCGCTTTTTGGACGTGGCGCTGAGCATGCTCACGCCGGCCTATGCCGTGCGGCTTTCGAAGTACCTGAAGGCGTTGGCGCAGCGCAACGCCCTGCTGCGGCAGGCCAATCCCTCCGGGGAATTGCTGGATACCTGGGACCTGAGCCTTGCCGGGGAGGCCGCCGGGATTTTAAAAGCGCGGAAGGGTTATCTGGAGGAACTCATCCCCAGGGCGCGGGAGTTCTACCGGAGGATTTCCGCCGGGCGGGAGGAACTTGAGATTATTCCGTATGTGACCGGCGCGGAAGAGGCAACGCCCGAGGCCTACCTGGCCGCGTTTACGCGCACACGGCAGAACGATTTACGCAGGCAGACGACCACCGTGGGGCCGCACCGCGACGATCTGCTGCTGCGCTTGGACGGGCGCTCCCTGCGGGATTTCGGCTCGCAGGGGCAGAAACGCTCGGCGGCGCTGGCGCTCAAGCTGGCGGAGGCCGCCGCCCTGGGGGAGATCGCCCAGGAGGCCCCAGCGGCTCTGCTGGACGACGTGCTCAGCGAGCTGGACGCCCGGCGGCAGGCCGACCTGCTGAAATATTTGGAGGGCTGGCAGGTGTTCCTCACGTGCTGCGAGCCCTCGCATACGCTGCACGGCAGGGCGGGGAAGGTGTTTTGCGTGAAGGACGGGGCGGTTGTTCTTTAAATTGACGTTACATAGCGATACTATCACTCGGCTCCCGGACGTTGGAAGCGAGCGCTCGCTTCCGGGCATTCAGCAAACGGGTTGGCACCCTTCATCGGCGTTTCACCGGCCTCTTCACGCTGCCATCCCCCATCGGCTGCGACGGCTCACGGCAATTTGCCGCTTCATCGCTCGGCCTGTGGCTGGGATGAAGTATCATTGTGACCTTTTGGAATACTGGTACGATGGCTTAACCGTCACCACCTCAGTGACAATGACGATCCTGTCGGGGTCGAACCAGCCGTTTTTCTCCAGGTCGGCCACGAGGGAAGAAAGCCTTTGCATCTCCGGGTCGTCGCCGGAGCCCGCGGGCCGGGCGTCATAGAGCCGCTTTGCGATGTCGTACCACTGCTTGGCCTGGGCGTAGTCACGTTTGGCGTTGCTTTTCGCGCCCTGCACGTCCAACTCCAAGTAGGCCATACGCATGGGGGGTTCGTAGCGATCCGCGAAATCCTCATACAGGGCCTCGAAGCCCGCCCGCGCCTGGTCGTATTGCTTCGCGTTCTGCCACAGTACGCCGATGTTTTGCAATGTGGCGAAGCGCCGGTCGCCGCCGTCGCGCAGTTCCTCGTAAATCGCGGCGGCTTCTTTATACTGCTTGTTTTGGGTGTAGGCGTCGGCCAGGCGCTCGGAGAGGACGGGCTGGTATGTTTCGGGCAGTGTCGCCATATTGTCAAGCAACAGCGTGATTTCGCCGCTCGTATCGCCCAACCTGCGCAGCGCCTGCGCAGAAATGAGCACGGCGCGCAGTTTGACGTAATCGTTCGCTGCGGGAAAGGCGAGCACATCGTTAAATTGCTCGGCGGCCTCATCGTAATTGCCCTTGGCATAGGCGATTTCGCCTTTGAGCAGCGCAACGGAGGGCGGATCCGCGTCCATGCGGGATTTCAAGTAGCCCTCGGCCCGGCCGATATCGCCCAGCCGGGCGTAGCAGATGGCGTAGTCGCGGCTGATCTCCGGGTTGCCGGGGTTGTTGGCGTTTGCGGCCTCGTAGGCCGGCAGGGCGCGCCGATAGTCCTCCAGCATGAAGTAGCTGTTGGCCTGCAAGTAGTAAATATCGCCGATGGTTTGCAACTGAGATTCGTTGGCGCTGATTTTGCCCAGTTCCGGCTCGATGGATTTTACGTAGGCCGCGCAGTCCTCGTAGGCCGCGGGGGTGTTCAGAGACAGGGCGTAGTCATAATGTTCCCGCAGGGTCTGGTCGGTTTTGCTCTGCCAGAACAGCCAGCCGCCCAGCCCCGCGCCCGCCAGCAGCCCGGCGCATACCACCGCAATAACAATGGCGGAGGGTTTCTTTTTTTTTATGGGGGGCGGCTGAAGGGCGTCGAACGCGCCTACGGTAGCCTCCGTCCGGTCGGCGTCCGCCCCGTCGAACGCGCCGATGGTGGCGCCGGTCTGGGGCTGATCCTCCGTCAGGGCGTCGAACGCGCCTACCGTGCCGATGGTCCTGTCCCAATCGCCCGAGTCCGCGAAGGCTTCCAAGGCTTGGCGCAGCTCGGAGGCCGTGGCGAAGCGGGCCCTGCGGTCGTAGGCGCAGGCGCGCTGTATGATGTCGTTCAGGGCCGGGGGGACATCCTTCAGCGGCGGCAGGGCCTCGCCCTTCATGCGGCGCTCCAGGGCGGTTTCCTTGTCCTTGGGGAGGATGGGCGCTGGGTAGTCCGGCAAGAAGGGCCTGCGGCCCTGGTTGAGCAACTGATAGAGCACGATCCCCAGGGAGTAGACGTCGCAGCTGGCGCCGTAGGTCTCGGCCTTGAACACCTCCGGAGCCATGTAGTCGTAGGTGCCTTTCTTGCTCAGGCCCGACATGGTGCGCTCGATCTGCCGGGCCACGCCGAAGTCGCCCAGCTTGTAGTTGCCCTGCTCGTCCACAAAGATGTTGTCCGGCTTGATGTCCCGGTGGATGACCTTGTGCTCGGCGCAGTGCTCCAGGGCACGGCACAGGTGGATCCCCAGCGTCACCGCCTCCTCCCGGGAAAGCGGCTTTTGCAGGATGCGCGCGCTCAGGCTCGTGAGCAGCTCCATGCGGATGAGGATGTCCCAGCCGAACTCCTCCGGCTTCTCGAGCACCTTGTGCTCCTCGTAGCGCACCACGTTGGGGTGGCCGCTCATCTCCCGCATAAGCTCGAACTCCCGCGAGATATCCGCCACGAAGGCCTGGAAATAGCTGCGCACGCTGGCCTCGTCCAGACCCTCGCCGCGCATCTGCCGAACCTGCGCCTCGTCCTGCGGGATGGACAGCATCTTCACCGCGGCGTAGCGCGTCTGGCCGAACGCCTCCGCGCGGACCTTGTAGACCCGCCCGAAGGAACCCGCGCCGAGGAAGCCGTCGATGTGCCAGTTGCCCCAGAGGGGGGCGTAGGATGAAATGGTGGTCATGGGGGGCTCCTTTGTCGTAGAAATAGATGCTTTTCTTCAGTTTGCCTAATTGAGCGGCAAGGAAGAAACATCGTCGGCATAGGGATTCCAGGACGAGCCGTGTGGATAGGGGCTAAGGTTGACATACGCACCGAAGGATACGCTGGACCACTTTTTCGGCGTAATCGTCGCTGACAATTCCACAGTGCCGCTACCTTGTTTGACGACCTGCCGATCTACCAGCGTGTAGCTCGAAGAAGAATTTGTGTTAAAGCCCAGGTTGACCTCTCCACGGGCAAATGTATCCAGCCGGTACTCCACCGTCACGGTAATTGTGGCGGGCTGCCCGGCAGTAAGAGCGCCGTGCGAGACATCGACAATACTGATATAGTTGATGTCGCCCTGCGAGGGCGTCGGGTTCGCCCTGCTGGATGCCAGCTCCACGAAGATGCTGTTTGGTTCGTCGCCAGCCCTGACAAGCATGACGATCTCGTCTGGTGACCAGCCAAACTCATCCGGGATTTCCTCGTCGACATTCTTTCGGATGCCCTCCCGCTCCTTTTCCACTTCAAGGCTATCCAACGTAATCGTTCCGCTCGTCCGTGTGTCCTGATAGGAACCGCCGAAGCTGTCGACAATGGTATATCTGGCAGCCTTCGCGTAATTCACCAATTCCTGTAGCATCTCATCCCTGAGTTCCTCCATGCTGGCGGCGGTTACAGGCTCTGTAGGTGGCTCCGTTGTGGTTGTCGTCGTCGTGCTGCTTGAACTGGATTGTGTTTGGCCACCGTCGTCTGGCCTCCCCTGTACCGCCAGCCACACCGCAGCCCCCGCCAAAACCATAACCACCACAACCAACACTGCGATTAGAGCCTTGTTGGTGGATTTTTTTAACGTGGGTACAGGTTTATCCGCCTGCGGCTCTCCCTCAAACGCCCCCACTGTCATTTCGGTTTTATCCTGTGGTGACTCCTCGAAAGCGCCAATGGTAGTCTCAGTCTTTTCTGGCTCTGGTCCCGGCGCAGGCACAACCGCAGATATAGCAACCTGCACAGCAGGCTTCCCCGCCGCGTAGGCTTCAAGCGCCTCGCGCATTTCGGTCGCCGTGGCGAAGCGTTTCTGCCTGTCGAACGCGCAAGCCTTGAGAATAATGTCGTTGAGCCCATCGCTCACGCCGGGGATGGGGAGCAGTGCTTCGCCCTTCATGCGCCGTTGCAAAGACGCGTCGCGGTCGCTGGGCATGATGGGCGCGGGGAAAGCTGGCAGGAAGGGCGTGCGGTTTTTGTTCAGCAGGCGGTACATCACAATGCCCAGGGAGTAGAAATCCACCGAAGCGCCGTATTCGTCGCCCTTGAACACCTCGGGGGCCATGTAGGTATAGGTGCCCTTCTTGCTCAGGCCTGTCATCGTGCGTTCGATTTGCCTGGCGATGCCGAAATCGCCCAGCTTGTAGTCGCCGTAGGCCGACACGAAAATATTGTCGGGCTTGATGTCCCGGTGAATGGTTTTTGTCCGCGCGCAGAGTTCCAGAGCCCGGCAGATGTGGATGCCGAGCTTGACGATTTCGGCCTCGTCCATGGGTTTTTCCATGCAGTGCTCGCTGAGGCTGGTGAGCAGTTCCATGCGGATGAGGATATCCCAGCCGAAGCCATCGGTACGCTCGATGACCTTGTGATCCTCGAAGCTGACGATGTTCGAGTTGCCCCGCAGCTGGCTCATCAGGTCGATTTCCTGGAGGATGTCGCTGACGAAGGCCTGGAAATAGCTGCGCACACTGGCCTCGTCCAGGCCCTCGCCGCGCATGTGGCGCAAGTCAGCTTCGCTCTGCGGGATGCTGATGATCTTCACGGCGGAGTAGTACGTCTTGCCGAATTCCTCCTTGCGGACTTTGTATACCTTGCCGAAGGAGCCCTCGCCAATGAGGGATTCGACGTGCCAGGAGCCCCAGAGAGGGGCGTAGGTGTTGATGTCGATCATGGGGTTTACCTCATGTAGAAATGTTTGGTGTTAGCACATATATTTTGCCGTCAAGAACGATCCAAAAGGCATTTACCGTCTTGCTGGTATTTTCAGCGCAGAACATATCCGTCGCTTTTCTTATATCAAGATCGTAATCCTGTTGTGTACACGTGTTATAAATCTCTTCTAACGCTGGGTTGGCTTGATCATCGGGAATACGATAGATATTTTCGGCTCGATCTCGATGGCGCGGTCAAGCGCGGCGACGGCCTGTTCGTAGTCCAGGCCGAGCAGGTATTTCTCGCCCAGGTCGAGCCAGTCAGCGGCGGTTTTTGGGGTTGTGCCGCAGGCGGCGAAAAGGGCGGCGAGGCTCGCCAGGGCGAGCAGCAGGGCGGTCAGCTTCTTCATGCGGGTTCTCCTCCATTGCGATGTCGATCACCACGCAGGTGATATTGTCCTTGCCGCCCCAGTACAGGGCGGCTTGCAGCAGGGCCTCGGCGGCCCGGTCCGGGTCGGCGTGATAGCGCAGTACCGCCGCGATCTGGGCGTCCGGCGCGAGGTCCGTCAGGCCGTCGGAGCATAGCAGCAGGCGGCAGGGCCCCGGCGGCAGGGGCGCGAACGCCTCGGCCGCGATGCGCATCTCGTCCTCGAAGATGCCCAGGTACCGCGTGAGCTTGTGCCAGTCCTTGTCGCGCCGTGCCTGTTCCTCGCTGAGGATGCCCATCTTCACCTTCTGCATCACCAGGGTGTGGTCCTCCGATACCAGCGTGAGCGCCCCGCCGCGCAGCGCGTATATGCGGGAATCCCCTGCCCCGTAGCAGAATACGCCGTCGCCCGCCACCAGGGCCAGGGCCAGGGTGGTGCCTATGCGCACGGTTTTGTCCCGCATGGCGGCGCAGAGGATGTCGTTGGCCATGGTGACGCAGGCGTTCACGGCGGCCTCGCGCTCCCCCGGCGCGGCGGTCATAATCGCTGCCGCCGATTCCCGCAGGGCGTCTGCCGCAGTAAGAGAAGCCCACTCGCCGTCCGCGCCGCCGCCCATGCCGTCGCACACGGCGAACAGGCAGGGCAAGGCCGCCCCGCCCGCCAGGGCGAAGGGCTCGTTGCGGTTCTCGGGCGTGAGGGTCACGCCGTTTACGTACAGGTTGTCCTCGTTGTTGCCGCGCACCAGGCCGGGGTGGCTGCGCGCGGCGAAGGTGATGGTCATGGGAGGCTCCTCAATTGGTATAATAACGCATCGCGAATTTTGTTATTATGCCATTCTCATCTGTTTCAATAAAATGAGTATTACTGCCGCCACTGTAAAATGAATATCCGTTGTCTTCCATTTTACCGCCGTAAAAATCATCTTCAATGCTATCGCCTATCGGTATTTTCTGAATGCCGGAACGAAGCGAATCGCCCACGGAAACACCATAAAACGTAACGGCTGGTGTTGCCCAGTCAATATATACACGTCCTCCACCTACGGTAAGTGTCGTTCCAGTCTCGTTGTTCACATACTTATCGTCGTCATGAAGCCCATTGAATTCAGTGCCTGCAAACGCGCAGCCCAGCGCCTTTGCCAATTCCTTGGTGGTAAGGTACATCGTTTTAGCGTTCAAATCAAAGGCTTGTTGCTGCGTTGTTGTTGCCGCTGCCGTTGTCACGGCTTTTGCCGTAATCCCGCCATCCTCCGCCGCAATCCCCAGCTCGCCCGCCAGGGCATGGTACGCCCCCAGGACCTGCTCATAGCCGGGGAACTGCGCCGCCAGGCGCTTGAGCAGCTCGAAGGCAAGGTCGCGGATGTTGAGCTTGCGCAGGGCTTCGATGAGCGCCAGCAGCCAGTTGACCCGGGTGGGCTCGTCCACGGGCATGGGCGGCGGCGCGGGGAAGAGGTCGGGGCGGTCCTTCGCCAGCTTATCCGGGTCGGCCCTGCCGTCCTCCGTGATGACGTAGATATACTCGATCAGGATCTTGATGCGCGGGTTCTTCGGCTCGATCTTGACGGCCTCCTCCAGTTGGGCGAGGGCCTGGTCGTAGTCCAGGTTGAGGAGGTATTTCTCGCCGAGGCTCAGGGGCTCGTTGGGGAGGGCGGGCTTGGTGCCGCAGGCGGCGAAAAAGCCAAGCAGCAGGGTGAGCGCGAGGGCGAGGGAAAGTAATTTTTTCATGATGTGAATCTCCATTCTGTTGCGAATAGCGACTATTTCTCGCAAATCATGTCATTGTGATTTGCCGTTAACACATTGTTGATGTATTGCGACTGCACGTCCACAGGCATGTGGCCCTGCCACTGGTTCGTGTGCCGAATCTCCAGATGCAGATGGCTGCTGACAGAATTGCCCGTGTTCCCGACATTACCGATCCAATCGCCCGCGTTTACCCTTTGCCCCACCGCCAGGCCAGGGCCCTCCTGCTGCAAATGTGCGTATAGGTAGTACTTGCCGTCATCGCCCCTGACGACAACCCTGTTGGCGTAGGCTGTGGAATTTTCAATGCCCGGGTCAACGCCGGTGCCGTTTCTGGTGTTAAAATCGTTGGGGTAATCGTTCACAAGCTCTACCACAGTCCCGCCAATCGCCGCGGTGACATGTGTGCCTTCCGGCGCGTTGTTCGCGTTGGAACCATAGTCAAGCCCTGTGTGGCCTGGGTACTGCCCTCCCTGCACGGAATTGGCGTTTGGAAATGTCGCGGCCGCCGTCGCTCCCGCGCCCACCGCTGCTATACCGCCGACCGCAACACCTTGCTGCATCAGCTTCGTGCGGTAGGTTTCGCTGAGGTCATGATCTTGCGCCGCCGTTTCCATCAACTGCGCGAATGCCTCCATGTCCTCGGCGAACTTGCGAAGCTGTTTGTCGCGCGCCTCGAAGCTGGCCCAGAAGGCCGCTTGGGACTTGCCTTTCCACACGGATGTGATATCTCCTGCCTGTGCGCGGATGTCGCGATAAATCCCCTCATGCGCAGCGATTTTGCTTCGTAGGGCTTTCGCCTGATCCAGGAGCAACCCGGGGGTTACTTGAATTGTAGCCATGGTGATGTCTCCTTTATTTCATGGAGCTTACGCTATATACGGATACGCCGCCGCCCGCTTTGCTGTAGGCCGCCGCCAAATCGTCCAACGAGCGGGCATGGGTACCAATGGTGCCGTGCGGGGCGTTGGCCTCCAAAAACTGCACCTTGCCTGTGCCGTCAAAGCCCGCGAAGATGGCGGTGTGCTGTCCGCTGTAAGTACCTAGCTTCCAGTTCATCTGTACAACATCGCCTGGCTGCGCGTTTGCGAAAACAGCCCCAATTTGCCCGCCGGCGAGGGCATTCGAGCCATCATAGACAGCTTGCCCGCTTGGGGATATCCCATTGAGCGCATAGCCGTTGCTGCTTGTTGCGGGGATGCTTTTCCCAAAATTGGATTGGACGAAGCTTTGCGCGAAGGCTTTGCAGTTGCCTTTCAGCGCGTCACTGTTCGGAATGCTCCAACCCATCGCCGCCACGCCGGAGGACGCGCCCACAGTGCCCATCCCCAGCGCCGTGAACGCCGCCTGCACCTTCTTGCTCATGTCCGCGTCGAAGCCCTCGTAGCCCGCCGCCGCCGTGTCCAGGCCGTCGGCGTATTTCTCCAGCGCCTCCCGCATACGGCCGTACTGCCCCTGCAGGCTGTCCAGCTCCCGCAGCAGGGCCGAGGGCGCCGTGCCGCTGAAGTCCCGCTCCAGCAGCCGGATGTTTTGGCAGAATTGCATCTGCAAATCGTACAGGTCACCCGCGTTTGCGCGCAGCTTGCCCGCAATGGCCTGCATGTCGGCGGGCCGGGCGAGGATTTGGGGCATGGGGGTACCTCCTATAGCTTGATCCATAAAGCGGGGCGGAGTTCATTGAATGACGCAACAGTGGCCGTCATGTCATTTTTCGATGCTCACGGGCGGCGGGTTCAGCCGCGGCACGGGCGAGGTGGGCAGCGTATACTTGCCGCCGTTCTTCGCGGCGGCGCAAAAGCCGAGCCGGTTTTGCAGGTTGGTCGCGAGGGCGTTCTTGCGCCGCAGGGCTTTCCGCTCCCAGGCGTCGTGGGCCGCCGCGCCCTGATTCAGGGCCGAGGCGATCTGCTCCAGCCGTGCGTTGATGTCTCTCAGCCGCTGCGAAAGCTCGCTGAGCCGGGCGTTGATTTCGTGCCGCTCGGGGCAGTTCCAGCCGGTTTGCCGGCCCGCGCGGCGCAGTGCCTGCGAGGCCTCCTCCAACTGGTATTTGGCCGATTGCAGCGCGGTTGCCCACTCCCGCAGGCAGGCGCTGTCCAGAATGATATCCAAATCAAGCCACCCCCTTAAATCCGGTTCAGCCGTGTGCGCATGTCCGCGTCCACGGCCGCGAATTCTCCCGCGAGCGTGCCGATCCCCGCGAGGTACTCCGCCAGGGCCAGATGAAACTTTTCGATCTGCTGGCGCGTCTGGTTGAAGCTGTCCGCGTGCTGCCGCTGGGCCGGGGAGCTCCACACGCCGTCCGCCAACGCGTCAATCGTGCCCTGCATCTGCTTGATCAGGGCGTTCTGCCGGCCCAGCTGCTGTTTCGCGCTGGCCGTGCGTTCGGCGACGGCCCGCTCGTTGATATGCGTCATGCGCCCATCCTCCCCGCCAATTCAGCGTCCAGCTCGACGTAGTGGTTCACCGTATCCGCGATGAAGCGCTGCACGTCCGCGCAGGCGTCGTCCATCGCGCGCAGCTGCGCGTTCAACTGCACGATCAGATCCTCGAACATCCCAGCCGAGGGCCCCGCATAACGCGCGGGGTCGAGGCGCTCCGGTCGCAGCAGCTGCTTTGCCTGCTGTACGCATCGCTGCGCCTGCGCCGCCTGCTGCCGGTCATATTCCGCTTCGGTGGTATTGATCATCAGCTGGCCGTTCCAGCCCGTCAGGTTTGCCATGCGCCCGCCTCCTCAAATGTCGCTGTATAGCCATCCTCACCGCGCGTGAGCCGCATGGCGCGGCCATCGGCGCGGTAAAGCGTCGTGTTCCCGTCAATGATTTCACATTCCCCAGGCTCTGCGCACAGCCACGCGCAGTCAGCCAGCGCCGGGTCTATGGTAATCTCGCCCCTGCTGTTTTCCCGCAGGAGCCTTCGCTTGTTCAGCGCCCGCTTGACTTCATTGAGCTCCCGCGCCTGGGCGGTTTCGTCCAGCGGGAACTCGTGCCTAACACCCACCAGCCGCGCGTAACCCAGCAACGCGGCGGTGTAGCACAGCTCTTTCGCCGTGATCCGCAATTCGTCCATGGAACCCTCCATCGCGGGGGCAGCGCCCGCCGCCCCCGCCG
>JGI24696J40584_12961173_pt1 | contig 11600 bp, 12 predicted proteins | sample TergutCo191P4_FD_40584 | JGI IMG/M metagenome (IMG submission 40584)
GGTCGGCGCGATGCGGATGTTCCTGTCCAGCGGGTCGCGGCCGTAGGGGAAGGGCGCGCCGGCGGGGGTGAGCGCCACGCCCGCCTCCTTGCACAGCTGCGCCGTGCGCTTCGCGCAGCCCTCGGGCAGGTCCAGGCTGATGAAATAGCCGCCGCGCGGCACGGTCCACGCGGCGATATCGGGGATCTCGCGCGCGAGGATCGCCAGCACGGCCTCGAACTTGGGGCGCAGAATTTGCGCGTGCTTTTGCATATGGGCTTTGACGCCTTCGAAATCTTTGAAATACCGGACATGCCGCAGCTGGTTGAGCTTATCCGGGCCGATGGTCTGCATGGACACGCGCTTCATGATCTGTTTCAGGTTCGCCGGGGAGGCCGCCAAGCAGCTGATCCCCGCGCCTGGGAAAGTGATCTTGGAGAAGGAGGCCGCCTCGATGAACCTGTCCTGCGCGCCGAACTCCTTCGCGGCCTCGAATACGTTCAGGAGCGGGTCGGTGCCGCCGTACAGGTCGTGCACGAAGTAGGCGTTGTCCCAGATGACGCGGAAGTCGGCGGCGGCGGTGCGCATGGAGGCGAAGCGGCGCACGACGGCGTCGCTGTAGGTCTTGCCCTCGGGGTTGGAATATTTCGGCACGCAGATGAGGCCCTTCACGGCGGGGTCCCGCGCCAGGGCCTCCGCCTGGTCCATGTCGGGGCCGTCGGCGCGCATGTCGACGTTGAGCATCTCGATGCCCAGCAGCTCCAGGATGGAGAAATGCCTGTCGTAGCCCGGGGCGGGGCATAAAAATTTGATTTTGCCCTGCTGTGACCAGGGCGTGCCCTCCGGCCCCAGCAGCATGCACTGGGCCAGGTAATCGAACATGAGGTTGAGGCTCGCGTTGCCGCCGGCGAGCACCCAGTCCGGGGGCACCTCCAGCATCTCCGCGAACAGCCGCCGCGCCTCGGGCAGGCCCTCCGGCAGGCCGTAATTGCGGCAGTCGAAGCCCGCTTCGCTCTTCGCGGGCGTGACCCAGCGCGCGTCCAGCAGGGCGTCCGAAAGCGCCAGCTGGTCCGCGCCGGGCTTGCCCCGGGACATATCGAGCTTGAGCCGCTTCGCCTGCGCCAGGCGATAGTCTTCCTGTAACTGGGAAATGGTTTTCAATCGGGTTCCTCCATATTCTTGCGCTTTTACTCAAGTATATATATTATCAAATTTCTCCGCGCTTTGCAAGTGGTTTTGCCGCATTCGACCAGAAGAATTTTTTCCTTTGCGCCGCCGTAAAACCAAAATGTTCCAGTTCCGCGTCCAAACAGGCCAGGCGCTCTATCCCCGCCAGGGAGGGGTGGATGCCGCAGCCGTCGAAATCGCTGCCCAGGGCCGCGCGGTCCTCCCCGCCAAGCGCGATGAGGTGCGCCAGGTGCTTCGCGACGTCCTCCGCCGTGCCCGCGCCGCCGAGGAACTCCGTATACAGGTTGAGCCCCACCAGCCCGCCGCGGCTGAATATCGCGCGCAATTGTTCATCGCTTAGATTCCTGCGATGCGGCTGCGCTTCGGAACAATTCGAATGCGTGGCCCAGAAGGGCTTTGCCTGCCTCGCGGCTTCTTCAGCGACATCCCAAAAGCCGGCCTCGTTCAGGTGCGAGACGTCGGGGATCATCCCCAGTTCGAACATGCGGCGCAGGGCGGCTTTGCCGAAATCCGTCAGGCCGGGGGCGTCTTGGCAGCGCGCCCCATAGCCAAGCTCGTTCGCGCCGTTCCAGGTCAGGGTGAGGATACGCACGCCGCGCTTGTAAAATACATCCAGGTTAGCTAAATCGCCGGCCAGGGCGTTGCCGTTTTCGATGGCAAGGACGGGCGCGCAGGCCTGTTCGATCTCCGCGCGCTGCGTATCGTAGAAATCCAGGGCTTGGTGGGCATAGGCCGTGGCCGCCTCCCCCTGCAGGGTATCCGGCACGAACACGGCGAACACCTGCCCCCATCGCTCCAATGCCCTGCCGCGCTCCAGCGAAAGATGGCCGGAGGCGCGGGCGATGGGCTCGTTGCTGCGCAGGCAGCGGGTGAGTGTGTCGCAGTGGAGGTCGAAAATGCGCATGGCGGCGGTTCCTTTTATCTTGCTTTTTTCGCGGGGATGGGGTATAATAGATATATATTGGCTTGTTATTATATTCCTTTCGATTGGAACATCATGAAAGAGCTGACAATCCCCCCGAAGCTTGAAAAAATCACGGGCAGCGTGCTGGGCCTCTTCCCCCTGGCGCTGGCCGCGCTGGTGATGGAGCCGCGCGGCTGCGCCATGGCGGCCTGCCTGGCGGCGCTGTGGCTGCCCATGGAGCTGGCCGGGCTGCGCGTGTCGGGCATTGTGCTGATTTTGATACAGGACATCGCCCTGCGGCACGGCGGCGCCCCCGCGATCATCGCGGCGCTGCTGTGCGCGGGCTTGCTGGGCCCGGGGCTGCTGCTCTATGCCCGGCGTGAAAAAAGCGAAAAAATACGCCTCCTGGGCGAGAAATTGAAAGCTCCCCGGGCGTTTTACCCGGGGCTGGCGCTGGGCGCGGCGCTGATGATGGCCCTCTACCAGTGCAGCGGCTACTTCGCCGTGGGGGCGCATGGCGCGGGCATGCTCGAGCTGCTGCGCAGCTACCGCGGCCTGGGGTTCCACCCCAACTGGCGCACGGTGCTGTTCTCCACCGTCATGCTGGTGATCCTCATCACCTGGCCGCGCAAGTTCAAACGGCTTTCCCGCGTATTGCCGGCGGCCTTCGTGGGCCTCGCGGCGGCGGCGGCCCTGAACTTCCTGCTCAACCCCGACCCGGCGCGCAGCACCGTGTTGGAGTTCCCCGCGGCCTGGCTACCTTTCTTCGGGCGCGTGCCGATTTCGGCGCTCTCGATGGTGCTGATTTTCGCCGCCTGGGAGGAGGTCCCCTGGAAGCGCGTGCGTGAATGCTTCCGCTCGCCCGCGCGGGGGGCGGTGCCTCTGGCGCTGATTGCCGCGGCGATGTTCAGCTTCGATCTGCTGTGGGTGCTGGCGGGCATGGCGGCAGTGTGGGGCGGGGTATGCCTCATAAAGAAAAGCTTCCCGCCTAAGCCCCCAAGCTCCTTTGAAGGAGCTCCCGCCTCGGGCGGGTGAGGATGTCCCCCCAAAAAAAGCAGTGCCCGCTCTTTGTCAGCCGGGCACTGCTTTTCTGAGAGCCATGCGCGACATGGCTTTGTTACGCCGGGTTCGGGGCGGCGACGGGGCACACGCCCGCGCAGGCGCCGCAGTCGATGCAGGTGTCGGCGTCGATGATGTACAGGTCGTCGCCGGCGTGGATGGCCTCCACGGGGCACTCCGCCTCGCACGCGCCGCAGGAAATACAGTCGCTGTTGATCGCATACGCCATGGGTCATTCCTCCTTTTATTGAGTCAAGCGAACCATAGGGATTATATCACATCGCGCGGGAAAATGCAAGGCCCGGACAGGTCCCCCAAAAAAATTTTTAAAAAGGGGTTGACAGGCGAAAGAAAGGGTGGTATACTCTAGTTAGTAAGTAATGCTTACTAACTGACATGAGGAGGTGCGTTAATTATCAACCGGTTTCCGATTCCGCAAGAAGATTCCCCTGTTACCGGCCGTTCCGCCATCCGCGCGATCAATCAGCATGTAATCCTCGACAGGATTTATCAAAGCAATGGGATTTCAAAAGCGCGGTTGGCAAAAGAGCTCGGGATCAGCAAGCCTGCCGTTTCCAGCAATGTGGCGCATTTGCTTTCGTCCGGCTTGGTCCTGGAAAAGGGGGAGGGGGAAGCTTCCGCAAGCGGGGGAAGAAAGCCTGTCATGCTATATTTCAATGAGCAATACAGTTACGTGGGCGTGCTGGATTTATCCGATCAAGCCCCGGTATGTACGGTTTGCGATTTGAAATACCGGATCATCGGGCTGGAAAAAATATGCATGGATCCTTCGCCGGAAACATGGAGGCAGCGCGTCAAGCAGGCTTTTCTGAAAATTTTTTCCGACGCGGACATCCCCGCCGAAAAATTAGGCGTCGTGATCATCTCGCAGCCGGGTATCAGCCGTGACGGCCTGGAAACAAGCTATCTCCCCCCCCTCCATCACGCGAAGGCGGACGCGGAGCTCAGGCCATTTTTGCAGCGGGAGCTCGCCGTCCCTGTCGTCATCAAAAACAACGTCAATTTGGCCGCCGTGGGCGAGGTTCATTTCGGCACCGGCGAACGTCTCGAGAATCTCGTCTATATCAGCTGCGGAACCGCTTTGAGCGCCGGGATGATCATACAGGGCAGGCTGTATGAGGGAAGCCATTGCGCGGCGGGCGAAATTGGATTTTTGCTCCGCTATGACGGCAGGCACGCGGAGAAAGGCGTTACCGCGGACGCGCTGACCGAACTGGCGCAAAAGCTATACGCCGAAAACGGAAAAACCGAAGCGTTGTCCTTTCCCCTGATCGTGGAACGTCTGAACAGCGGGGACCCGCTGATAGAACAGGCTGTGTATGAAACAGGAAACGAGTTGGGCAGAATCATTCAAAACTGCTGCGTGTTACTGGATATTTCAACCGTTATTTTCGGCGGGGACTATTTGGCGCTCGGCCCGGTGTTATTCAAGGGGATGCGCGATTTCGTTGAAAGGACGACGATCTCCCGCCACGAATTGATCCCCAGCTCGCTGAAAGATACGGCAAGTCTCTACGGCGGCTTTGTGGTGGGAAAAGAAACCATCTTATCTGTCCTGATGGACAATAAAATTTAAAGGAGGCAAATCCAATGTTGAAAGTCATGTTCGTATGCTGCGCGGGGATGTCAACGAGCTTGCTTGTTGAAAAGGTCAACCGGGCGGCCGGGAAAGGGGGTGTGGACGTGGATGTCTTTGCCATGGGGGAGACCGAGGCCAGAAAGAATCTGTCGCAGGCGGACATCCTGCTGCTCGGCCCCCAGGTGAGATATCTGGAAAGCAGTTTCAAAAAAAGCATAGGGGATTCCAAACCGAAGCTTGGCGTAGTCGACATGATCGCCTACGGGCGCATGGACGGGGAAAAAGTGCTTGCGCAGATCATGGAAATGGCAGAACAAACTTGAACAGAGCAAAACGTGAAAAAGGAGTTGAATGATTATGAAAAAAAAGCACCTGTTTTCTTCCTTCGTGGACAAGTTTTCCGCGGCCGCCGGCGCGATTGGCCGCCAGCGCCATCTGGGCGCGATACGGGATGGCTTTGTCACCATCATGCCGCTGATGGTCGCGGGTTCCCTGGTCACGCTGATCAACAATTTCCCCATCGGTTCGGGGCAGGGCGAGGGCAAAACACGCCTGGCCGACCTGCTGAGCGAAATCGGCGCGCTGAAATGGCTTGCCGAGCTCAACGGCAACGTCTGGTGGGGCACCTTCGGATTGCTGTCCATCTTCGCGATTGCGGCCATCGCTTACCATTTGGCCAAATCCTATGACAGCGGCAGCCCCATTTCCGCCGCCGTTGTCTCTCTGTCGGCCTACCTGTGCATCGTTCCCCAGATGTCGGGCGAAAGCTGGGGGGTATTGCACTGGGGCTACCTGAACGCGACGTCGCTGTTCGCGGGAATCATCATCGCGCTGGTCAGCACAGAACTGTTTTCCCGCCTCTCCAAATCCGGCAAGCTGAAGATCAAAATGCCGTCGGGCGTCCCCCCGGCTGTCGGAAAATCCTTCGCGGCGCTTTTGCCCTCGCTGCTGACCTTGATCCTGGTGGTTGGCTGCGCGTCGGTCATCAACGTCTACACCAAAGCGAATCTATTGGACCGCATGAAGGACATCATCGTTTCGCCTCTCAGGGAGGCCTCCGGGTCCTTTGGCTTCGGGCTTGTGGTGGTTCTGCTGACCCATGTGTTCTGGATCTTCGGAATCCACGGCGCCAATATGTTTGAGGGGATTTTGCAGACCTTCAACGTGGACGCCGTCGCGAACAACCTTGCCGCCGGCGGCTCCGGCACGGGCATATTGATTTTCAACAAATCCTTTGCCGACGCCTTCATCTACATGGGCGGCGCGGGCGTCTGCCTCGGGTTGGTCATTGCCCTGATCCTGGCGGGAAAATCCAAGCAAAACCGTATGGCGGGACGTTTGGGCGCGGCGCCCGCGCTGTTTAACATCAACGAGCCGATTCTGTTCGGGCTGCCTGTCGTCCTCAATCCGGTCTTCGCGGTCCCGTTTATTCTCGCCCCCGTCGTCAACCTGGGCGTCGCCTATGCCGCCACGGCCGTCGGGTTCCTTCCCGCCGTGCAATATGTCATCCCCTGGACCATGCCGCCGATCGTATCCGGCCTTCTGGCGACAGGCTGGGCGTGGCAGGCGCCTGTCATCCAAATCGTCAACCTGGCGCTTTCGGTGCTGATTTACCTGCCGTTTGTAAAAGCGGCGGACAAAATCGAGGAAAAAAGGGAATTGGCGAAAATAACTGAAGGCGCAGGGGAGGGGTGAACACATCATGATGAGCGCGGAAATGGAACTGGTGATCATGAACCTGATTGTGGACGCGGGCAGCGCCAAAAGCTACGCGATGGAAGCCATCCGCATGGCGAAGGAGGGAAACGCCTCCGGCGCCGAAGCGGCCCTTGAAACCGCCGGCGCGGAGCTTTCCAAGGCGCATCACGCGCAAACGGATTTGATCCAGCGCGCCGCCAAGGGCGAGGACATCGAGATCAACCTCTTTATGGTTCACGCGCAGGACCACATCATGACGGCCATGCTGGCCAGGGATCTGTCACGTGAAATCGTGGAACTTTACGGGAAGTTGGGCGGTCAACATGAAAGTGATCTTCAACGCGGATGATTTCGGATTTTCAAAGGGCGTGAATTTGGGAATCCTGGAAGCTTACCAAAACGGGCCGGTGCGTTCCGCCACGCTCATGCCTGGCATGCCGGGATTTGAACACGCGGTACTGCTCGCCAAGGCAAATCCCGGCCTGCAAACCGGCGTCCACCTGACGTTGACCGCCGGAAACAGCGTGGGGGGCGTATACCGGACCCTCACGCACGGCGACGGGCGCTTTCTGCGGCTGGCTGAGCTGGAACGGATGGCAAAATCGAATGAGATCAATCCGGCCGAGGTGGAAGCCGAGTATGAGGCCCAAATCCAAAAGGTGTTGTCCGCCGGGCTCAAGCCCAGCCATTTTGACAGCCATCACCACACGCACACGCTTCCCGGTATGATGGCGGTGTTCTTAAAGCTTGCCGCGAAATACGGCGTAAAGGCGCGTATGTTTGACAAAAAGCCGCTCGCCGGCGCGTACGCGGGCATCCGGACGGCGGACGCGTTCAGCGGCGCGTTCTACGGCGAAACGGCCACGCTGGCGGAGCTCTGCCGCATCCTTTCCGCACACGGCAGCGCCGGTTCCCTTGAGATCATGTGCCATCCGGCCTATGTGGACCACAGCCTGTACGCGTCGAGCTCCTACAGCGTCAGGAGGGCCTATGAGCTGCATGTCCTGACAAGCGCCGAACTCATGCGCTTTCTGGAAGGGCATGGAATCACGCCCTGCTCATTCAGCGATATATAGAAAGGGAACGATATGGACGGTGTAAAAATTGTAACCATCGGCGGGGGCTCCAGCTATACGCCGGAATTGGTGGAAGGATTCATCAAACGATACGATACCCTGCCTGTGCGCGAGCTCTGGCTGGTCGATATCGGCGAGGGGAAAGAAAAGCTGGAAATTGTGGGCGCGCTGGCGAAACGGATGGTGGAAAAATCCGGTTTGCCCATGTCGGTCCGCCTGTCCCTCAACCGCCGCGAAGCGCTGCCGGGCGCGGATTTTGTCACCACCCAAATCCGTGTGGGGCAGCTGGAGGCCCGCGCGCTGGATGAACAGATTCCCTTGCGGCACGGCATGCTGGGGCAGGAGACCAATGGCGCGGGCGGGTTGTTCAATGCCCTGCGCACCGTTCCCGTGATCATGGAAATCGCGGAGGACATCCAGGCGCTGTGCCCCGGCGCGTGGCTGATCAATTTTTCAAACCCGGTGGGCATCGTCACCGAGGCGCTGCTGCGCTACGGGCCCATAAACCGTGTGATCGGGCTTTGCAACGTGCCGATCCATATGCAAAAAAGCATCGCGAAGCTGCTTGGCGTCGCCGAAAACCGTGTCTTTGTCCAGTTCGGCGGGTTAAACCATATGGTCTACGCCCTGCGTGTTTTTCTCGACGGCGCCGACGTTACACGGGATGTGCTGGAGCGTTACGCGGATTGCGCCGGCAATCCGGCGGCGACCATGAAAAATATTATGCCCGTGCGCTATGAACGCGCATTCATCAGGGCGTTGGGCGTGCTTCCCTGCCCCTATCACAGCTATTATTACCGCAAGGAACAACAGCTGGGGGAGGAACTGGAGCAATTCAAGGCAGGGGAGCTGCGGGCGCTTCAGGTCAAAAGAATCGAAAGGGAGTTGTTCGCGCTTTATAAAGACGAAAACCTGTGCGAAAAGCCGCCGCAGCTGGAACAGCGGGGAGGCGCCTACTATTCGGACGCCGCGTGCAGCCTGATCGAATCGATTTATACCGACAAAAAAGACATCCAAACGGTTGACACGAGAAACAACGGCGCGATGATGGACCTTGACAGGGACAGCGCCGCGGAACTGAGCTGCGTTATTTCCAAAAGCGGGCCCATCCCGTTCGCGGCCGGCGAACTGCCCGTGCAGGTTTCCGGGCTTGTCCGGCAGATCAAAAGCTTCGAGCGCCTCTGCGCGCAGGCGGCGATGGAAGGCGACGCCGACAAAGCGCTCTTAGCGCTTTCCATCCATCCCCTTACGCCCTCCGACGCGGCGGCAAAGCCGGTTGTGGACGAAATGCTTGAGGCGCATAAAAAATATCTGCCCAAATTTTTTAACAGATAAGGAGGCTTGCAATTATGCTGCGTAGACAAATCACCATCAACAATCCGTCGGGCCTGCATATGCGTCCCGCGGGGGTATTCGTAAAAGCGGCCACGCCGTTTCAATCCGCCGTCAGCTTTGACATCCGCGGCCATACGTATAACGCCAAAAGCATGATCAATGTTTTGAGCGCGGCCGTGAAACGCGGCGACGAAATCGAACTGAGAATCGAAGGCGAAGACGAACAGGCCTGCATGGACGCCGTCGTTTCCGCAATCGAAAGCGGCCTTGGAGAATAGGCAAGGAGGGAAATGATGCGTTTGCAGGGCGCCGGGGTTTCCGAAGGCATAGGCATAGGGTTCGCCTATGTCCTTCAGGAACATGCTATCGATGTATCCAAAAAAGATGCCGGGCCCGAGGAGGGCTACCGGTTTTCCAAAGCGGCGGAAGCGCTGTCCCGTATTCTCGGAGAGAGGGCGGCGGCGGTGGACAAGGAGCGGGCTGAGATTCTAGAAAGCCATATCATGCTGCTGCGCGACCCGGTACTGCTATCGGACGTTGAAAAAATGATAACGGACGAGCGCTGCAACGGCGAATACGCGGTGAACGCGGTTTTTGAAGCTTACGCGGAACTTTTCCGCCAAAGCGGCGACGAGCTTTTATCGATGCGCGCCGACGATATGCGCGATATCAAAAACAATCTTTTGGCCGTCATGAACGGATATGCGCTGCCCGACCTCAGCGTACTGCCGAAGGACAGCATACTGACCGCCGAGGAGCTGACGACCTCGGCAGCCGCCTGCATAGACGAAGCGCTTGTAAACGGATTTGTCGCCGCGAAAGGCGGAACCACGTCGCATATGGCGATCATCGCCCGGTCCATGGGGCTGCCCGCCGTCGTCGGGGTCGGCGGGATAGCGCACGGCGACCGTCTGATCATAAACGGCGGTACCGGCGAAATCATTGTCAATCCTTCTCAAGCAGAGCTTGCCGAATACCGCTCGCTGATGGAGGGCCGCCGCCGCGAAAGGCAAGCCCTTGAAAAATACAGGGGCATGCCGACCGAAACATCGGACGGCAGGCAAGTAGAGCTTTACGCGAATATCGGCCTGGAAGCGGACATTTTGAAGGCGTCGCAAGCGGACGCGGACGGCGTCGGCCTGTTCCGCACCGAGTTCCTGTTTATGAACCGAAGCGCGGCGCCCAGCGAGGAGGAGCAGTTCGCGGTATACAAAAAAGCCGCGCTTGCTTTCGGCAAACGCCCGGTCATCATCCGCACATTGGACATCGGCGGGGACAAGGAGATTCCGTATTTAGGGCTTGAAAAAGAAGAAAATCCCTTTTTGGGATGGCGGGCCATACGCTACTGCGCGGACCGTGAGGAACTGTTTGCCGCCCAGCTCAGGGCGATTTTACGCGCGTCGGCGTTCGGAACCATAAAAATCATGCTTCCCATGATTGCCGACCTGCGGGAGCTGAGGTACGCCAGGTCTTTGATCCGCAGGCTGTGCGGCGAGCTTGCCGCGCAGGGGATCGCTTTCGGCCAAAATATCGCTGTGGGCATCATGGTCGAAACCCCCGCGGCCGCGCTGCTGGCCGGCGCTTTCGCCAAAGAGGCTGACTTTTTCAGCATAGGCACGAACGACCTTACGCAGTATGTTATGGCGGTTGACCGCGGGAACCAAAAGGTGGCAAAGCTTTATTCCGCGTATAATCCGGCCGTGCTTCGGTTGATCTATCATGTCTCGCAGGAAGCCCGGCGCCATAACATCCCCTGCGGCATCTGCGGCGAGGCCGGCTCCGACCCTCTTTTGACCAGGTTCTTTGTCGGCTGCGGAATCAGCGAGTTAAGCATGGCAAGCGCGTGCGTTTTGGAGATTCGTTCCATCATACGCCAAACGGCATATGCGGACGCAAAAGCAATGATCGACGCGTCTGTGGAACAGCTTGCGGACGTCGAAGATTCGATGGCCTTGCTGCAAGGGTTGGAAAGCGGTCAGCCGCTCCGCACATCCCCATTGGGGCAAACAAACAGGCAGGTGATTTCTTCGCCCGGCTCCTGGTCATAGGGCGAACGCGTGGGCAGCTCCCCGGGGAAATACCCCCGCAAATACTTCAGCGCGTTCCCCCGCGGGAACACCACGTTCCCCTTGCTCACCGGCGCCCCCGGAAATTGCGCCAGCACCTCGCGCGTCCGCACATTCCAGGGGTTGTCGTCCTCGGCGCTCACCAACCACGCCGGGTGCAATTTTACATGCTGCGCGTGTTCTGCGAAAATTCTTACAGGCTCGATGGGGATGCTCTCCTGATGGAACCCGTCCACGCTCAGTAAAATTTCCGTGGCGCATGCGTTGAGCTTGTCCGCCGTTTCAGCAATTTTTTGAGCGTCGCGGCTGAAAAACCCATTGGTGATCAACTGCCGCTTCGGAATCCCCGCCGCTTTGGCCTCCGCAAAGATCGCGCGGACCTCCTCCGGGTACAGCAGCGGTTCCCCGCCGAAGCACATGACGGACTCGACCGGATGCTCTGTCTTGACGCGCGTGAGCATTCCTGCCAGCTTGGCATATTCGATGTGTTCCCCGGTATTCTCCGTGTCCCCCAAAGAGCAATGCTTGCACCGCCCGGTGCAGCCCCAAGTGACGGCAAATTCCACGCGGTCGATCATACAGGCTCCTATGTAGGGGCGGCATTTTCGCCGCCCGCAATCACAAAAACAAACTCACTGCCCCATGTAGAAGCCCGTAAAATCGGGCGGCGGGGGCGGGAAAAACCCATAGGCGGG
>JGI24696J40584_12961172_pt1 | contig 11593 bp, 9 predicted proteins | sample TergutCo191P4_FD_40584 | JGI IMG/M metagenome (IMG submission 40584)
GAGAGCGCCGAATAAGCATTTTCCGCGGCGCGCACTGTATAAGCAGGACTCGCCTCCTATTCCGCCGCCGCGCACGCCCGCCGCATCAAAGCCAGCGCGGCGGGCATTTTTGCCTCGTCGAAGATCCCGTGCAGCATCATGTCCCCCCGGAAGCGGTTCTCCGCCAGCAGGCGGACGAACAGCGGAAAATCGACGATGCCCTCGCCCGTGGCGCAGAAGTCGACGCCCTGCGATTCCCGGATGTCCTTGCCGTGGGCGACGACGACGTCGCCGCCGAACAGGGCGAAGGCATGGCGCATGGCGGCCTGCGCGTTGGCGCGCCTGGCCTGCCCGGGATGGAACAGGTTGGCGCAGTCCATCACCATTTTCAGCCGAGGGGAGCTGACCTCCTCCATGGCGCGGCGGGCCTTCTCGGGGGTATCTATGACATTGGCCGCCTCGGTCTCGATGGCCAGCACGATGCCGTACCGCCCGGCGATGGCCGCCAGGGCCCGCATGACCGCTATCATATCGGCCCAGGTCGAAGCTTCGCCGTTTGCGGCGTGGGGCGACCACAGGTAGTCCGGGTTGCGCGTGCCGCTGCACAGGGTGATGATCGGGCAGCCCAGCTGCGCGGCGGCGGCGGCGAGGCCCTCGAAGCGCCTGACGCCCTCGGCCCGGACGGCCGGGTCGGGGTGCGCCGCGTTGAAGGTGCCGTTGACAGCGCCGATGGGCAGGCCGCGGCGCTGCGCCTCGGCGGCCACGAGGCGGACCAGCGCGCCGTCTATGCGCTCGGGTATCTCGATCTGGCCGCTGGGGACAAAACCGGACTCGGCCGCGTCGGCGAAGCTGAACTGCACCGTGTCAAAGCCATAGCCGCTTATCCGGCCAAAGAGCTCCGCCGCCGGCATGGTCCCAAAATCCGTGGTGCATACGCCAATTCTCATGCCATGCCTCCTGTCTTAAGAAAAAGATATCCCTCCGCGAGCGGCAAATCGCGTTATTCGCGGGCCGGCTCCGCTTCCGCCCGCATTTTCGCCGCCAGGGCCCGGCGCTCGATCAGGTCCTTCTCCACGATATCCGGCTCCACGGGGTACTTGTACCAGCAATAGGCGGCGAACGCCAGCGCGGTATCGATGAAGGTGGTCAGGTGCGTGAAGGGGAAGATGGTATTCATGAAGCGCTCCGGCTGCTGCTCCGCCGGGAAGTCGTAGCCCAAAAAGCCCGTCCACTGCGAGATAATGCCGTCGAACAGCCGGCTCGTGTTGCCCGCGATGAGCTTGTTGAAAATCGCGCCCACCGCCATGGTCATGCCCTCGCTGCGGTGGCCGGTTTTCCACTCCACGTAGTCCAGGGCCTTGTTGCCCATCTGGTCGCCCGGCACCCGGTCCACCTTCAGGAACAGGTCGTCGAACATCTCCAGGGCGTACATCAGCAGCAGGCGGGGCGTGCTGTGGTAGTGGTTGCGGACGATGAAATAGATCAGGGCGTTCACGATCGCTTTTTCCGCCTGGCGCACCCGCAGGAACTTCAGGTCCCCGCCGAAAAAGTCGATGATCTGCGGGATGAAGGGCTGGATGAACAGGCCGGGCAGGCCGACGACCGTGAGCTTGACGGAAAACAGCGCCATCCCCCGCAGCTCGAGCTTGCCGATTTTGATGGTCGGATCCAGGAACCGGTAGAAATGGTGCTGGTCGGTGCCGGGGGTGAAAATCTGGATGAAGCTCAGGATGGAGTTGAGGATGAACCACTTGTTATGTTTCACCACGGCGAAGCTCTCCTTGAAGGTGGGCGGCTTGGCGGCCTCCTCGTCGCTCTTGCCCTCGTCCAGCTCGCCCCGGACCTTCAGGGTGTAGTCCACGCGCCGCCGGATGATGGTGGGCAGCCAGTTGCCTAGCACCGTTAGGGGGAAGGAGACCAGGCAGCCGGCGACCACAAGCTGGTACAGCGTAAAGCCCATTTTGGGTTGCAGCGCGAGGATGAACGTCGGTATCGCGCTGAGGGCCTCGCCGAACTGCTTGCCGATGGCGCCGGCGGTGGCCAGTTTATGGCGCTTGGTGTCGTAGGCGGATACGCTCAGGCCCACCCTTTGGTTCGCCACGTCCCTGGCCGTCCAGAGCAGGTCGTTCACCAGGCCGATTACGCCCCAGATGATGACACGCTGCAGCGGCGTCATCCCGAAGCGGAAGGCCTGCAGCACAGACATCAGCGGCGCGTAAACCGCCGCGAAGCGGCAAATCGCCAGGTACGCCTTGAAGGGGATGCGCCCGCGGTGGCGGTCCATGTAGTTGCCGATGAGCGGGTCGTTGGCGAAATCCCAAACGGTGCTGACGACCCCCGAGATGCTCGACCAGACGGGCGGGACCATGCCCTCGCCCATGCCGTTGTACACCCTGCCGATCATCCCGGTGAAGCCGCCGAACAGGCCGCTCAGCGTCGGGGCGACGATCCGGTTGCCGTACTCCCACGGACGGATCTCCTCCTCGGGCAGGTGCTCGCTTTTCAGCCATTGCACCGGGTGGCGGACCGCTTCGCGGATTTTCGCCCTGGTCTCCTCGGACATTCTGGCCATGGTTCAGCTCCTTTCTTCATGCAAACAGCTCTTCAGGCAAACAGCGGCAGCACGGCGTTAATAACAGCCATGGACAGATAGACGCCCGGCATCATCAGCCGCAGGGCGAACAGGGGCAGAATCATGTCCCTGCCGCTTTCGGCCGCCGCGGGCTCCGTGGCCGTGCCGCGGCCCGATTCCGCCAGAACCCGCAGATAGGCCTTCGCGATGGCCGCGTGCCCCTTCGCGTTGGGATGTATGTGGTCCTGGGCGATCATTTTTTCTTCCGCCTTCACTGCGGCGCCCGCGTCCACAATCTTGAAGCTGCCCGGGTGCTCCTTCAGATAGCGCGCAAAACCGGCGTTGAGCTTATCCGTGCCGGCCTGGTACACTTGTTTTTTATAGGTCGACTCCGGGTTATAGAGCGTCTGCACCAGCAGCAGAGCCTTCGGGTTGATCGCCTTGATTTTCGCGATAATTTCGGCGAAATTCCCGTAAATGGATTCGATGATCCCGTCCATGTGGGTGTAGTCGCCGCGCGTCCACGCGTCGAACAGCATCTTGTACATGTCGCCCAGCAAAAAGTCGTTGCCGCCGATGGAGACGCTGAGGATGTCCGCCCCGGCCACGTCGGCAATAACCTTCTTGTCGTCCAGACGCGCGAGGAGATCCCCCGTGCGGTGGCCGGGCACCCCGTGGTTGATGAATTCGTAGCCGTTGGTGTGCGCGATGATCGCGCCGTAGCAGGCCTTGTCGGCGTTTTTCAGCCCGGTGCCCGCCGCGATGGAATCGCCCAAAGCGACATAGACGGGCGTTTTCTTCGCGGCAGCGGCAAGCCCTCCCGTGCCGAGCAAAAGCGCCGCGGCAAGCGCCAGCGCCGCGGCTTTCATCGTTCGTTTCATGTCTTATCCCTTCCCTTGTCGTCATCTTGCCAATAGTATATCACTTCCGGGCGCGCTTGTAAAGCCGTGTTTCCCCCTTTTCCGAATGATTACCCCGAACAACGCGCCCGACGCGGCGGGTAGCAGACGGAACACGTAAACCGATGGATCAAGCGCTTTAAAATGTTCCAGTATCGCTATGGCAATAAGCAGCGCAGGCACCTGCTTGGCTTTTCTCTTGTCTGCGGGCTTTTTAACTTCGAATTGTGGTTTTAGAACAGGTCTATTAGAACAGAAAATCTATCTTGCCTATCCTGACGCGCCATGATATAATAGACGCGCCAGACAAATCAGAGATGAATGTCACGTCTATGAAGGAGCATTCCGTATGAACCGCCTGAAAAAATGCGTCAGTATATTGATCGCCGCGTCGCTGTCCCTTGCGGCATTCCTTACCCATGCCGGCGCGGAAAGCGAGAGGGTTTCCGTCAAGGACATGGAAATCAAGCGGACGGTCCGCGTGCGGGATTACGGCGCGGTCCCCGATACCGGCGCGCCCCAGGGGGAGGCAATCCTTGCCGCCCTGAAGGACGCCGCCGGGATGGGCGAGGGCACCCGCGTCGTATTCGAGCCGGGGGTGTACCACGTGGACGCCACCGGGGCCGTTCAAAGGTTCAATTACCATTTGGCCGTAACAGTCGCCAGGGGGCTTGTGATCGACGGGAACGGCGCGACGCTGCTGTTTGAGGACTGCTTCGCCGGGGCTTTCTACTTCAACGGCTGCGACGGAATATCCGTGGTCAACATGACCATCGACTATCAAACAATGCCCTGGAGCCAAGGCGAGGTCGTTTCGGTCAATCCGTCGGACGCAAGCTTCGTGTACAGGGTAAACGAGGACGCGAGCGACCTTCTTGCCGACCCGAGGATGGCAGCGGCCATGGGGTCCGACAACCCGTGGAGCCGGGTATTCGGGCTGGTGATGGATAGGGACAACCCCGTCCTTCTCAAGAAAAGCGCGGAGGATCATTTCTATATTTCCGGCTATGAAAAGCTCGGCGACAGGCTCTACAGGGTCCGGGCGCTCGAGCCGCGCTGCATCAACCCGAGTTTCATCGGCGCGGGCGACAAGGTGGTGCTGAACAACCGGGGCGGCGACAAGAGCGCCATTGCCGTATACGAAACAGACAATGTATATATTCGGGATGTGACGGTGTACGCTTCCCCCAGCGCGGGCATCATCGGCGGGTATGGCAAGGGGGAGCTCGTCGTGGATCATTTCAGGCTGATGCGGCTCCCGGGCAGCGGCAGGTGGATTTCCAGCAACTCCGACGGCATCCATTACCAGGGCTTCGGGGGCAAGGCCACGGTTGAGAACTGTGTTTTCGAGGGCATGAGCGACGACGGCATCAACTTCTACCAGATTCCTGTCACCGTCGACGAGGTCGTCAGCAAGAGCGAGCTCAAAATTTCCCACGCGTCAAGGCTGCCGAAAGCCGGCGAGACGATAACGCTGTTCAACCCCGTCCAAGGGCTCGCGCTCGGGCGCGCCCAGGTCGTTTCCTCCTCCGCGGCCGCTGCCGGCGGGAGCGGCGTGACCATCAGACTGGACAGGGAAATCCAGGGCGTCGCCGCCGGCGAGCCGAGCGAATCGACCATCATTTATATTGACGCGATGGCGTTCAACGGCAGCGTCATACGCAACAACATATTCAGGGAATACCGCGGCAAGGGGATCATCCCCCGCACCGGCGGCACGACCATCGAGGGCAACCAGTTTATACGGATTTCGTCGTATCCGCTGGACATACAAAATTACGGATATCAGGAGGGCCTGTTCGCCAGCGGCATGACGATTCGGAACAACAGCGCGGACGGCTGCGCGTATATGGAAAAGTTCAGGTTCGAAAGCAACGGCGCGCAGTTTATGATCCGGGTGACGACATCCGACAACAGCCAGTCCAAAACGACCGGGCACACGAATATCCTCATCGAGGGAAACACAATCGTCAACAGCACCAGCCGCTACGCCATATACGCGGCGAACACGGACGGGCTGACCATCCGGGGCAACACGATCAAAACCGCAAAGAGCGCCAGCTGGCTCTTCAGCAAAAATCGCTGGGGGGAAATACAGTTCCTACCGCTGCCCGGCGCCATCCGGGTGGAGCGTTCAAAAAACGTGTCGATCCAAGGCAACACCATCGAGGAGGCCCGCTGGAACGCGTTCCGGTTTATCACCAGGGATATTGCGTCGGGCTGTATAAATATGCGTGAAAACCGCGTCACATGGAATTGGCTGCGTTGGCCCAAACAAAGCTGAATTCGCACCGCCTAAAATGTCATGGTATTTGATAGCGCATATACGTGATCCTCAAGCTGCGGCTCAGCGCCGGACGGGTTGTCGAAGCCCCATTTCGCGTCGCTGCCATAAAGCAGCACATACCCACGCTCCGTCAGAATCTCCTTTGCCGCCGCATCATAGAGGGAGGATGATCTACTTGAAAGGCAAAACAAAAGCGCCGGCGCAGGCCCCGCAGAACGAATCCGCACAGGGGCTGAAGCTGGACAAAAAAACGCTCATCACGATGGGCGTGCTGCTGCTTGGCATCGTTGTGTTCGCGGGCGCGCTGACGCAGCTTGTCCCGCGGGGGGAATACCAAACGGACGCCGTCGGGAACATCATCCCGGATAGCTACACGCGGCTGGAGGGCGCAAAGCTGCCCCTCTGGAAAATCCTCGCTTCGCCCGTCCTGATTTTCACGGAGGGGGCCGCCACCACCGGCGTGGCGATCATTTTATTCATCGTCCTGATTGGCGGCACCTTTTTGATTTTGGACAAGAGCGGCGTACTCAAATACATCCTGACCGCCGTCGTCTCGAAGTTCAAGGCGCGGAAATACATCCTGCTTTCCCTTGTCGTGTTCATCTTTATGCTGCTGGCCGCCGTGGTCGGCATCATGGAGGAGAGCCTGACACTGGTCCCCCTCGCGGTGGCGATCTCCCTGGCGCTGGGCTGGGATTCCCTGGTGGGCATCGCCATGTCCCTCATCGCGGTCGCGTTCGGCTACAGCGCCGCGCTGTTCAATCCGTTCAACGTGATCCTCGTGCAGGAGCTGGCGGGGCTGCCGATCTTTTCGGGGCTCTGGTACCGCCTGATCGTTTTCGTGCTGGTCTATCTCGTGTTCATCGCTTTTTTGATCCCCTACGCGAAAAAGATAGAGAAGCGCCCGGAAAAATCGATTGTCTATGAGAGCGACAAGGCCGTGCGCGAAAAATACGCGGGCGATGCGGACATGGCGCTGCTGGAGGACAAAAATCTGCGCAAAGCGGCCATGACCTTTGTCGGCTGCGTCCTAGGCGTATTCGCGGCGGTGGCCGTCAGCTTCGCGTTGCAGGGCAGGGTGCCCGAATCCCTCGCGGGGTTCATCGGCTACCTGCCAACCATCGCCATGGCACTGCTGTTTACCATCGGCGGACTGCTCGCGGGGCGTATCACCGGGCTGCGGGGCAAAAAGCTGCTCGCCGCGTTCGGGCAGGGGGTGAAGGCCATCGCCCCCGCGATACCGCTGCTCCTGCTGGTAATCTGCGTCACCTTCGTCCTCAGCGAAGGAAAAATCATCCACACGATCCTGTATTGGGTCTATGAGCTGATGAAGGGCCTCACCCCCGCCGCCTCCCTGCTCGTGCTGTTCCTGTTCGTGATGGTGTTGGAATTTTTCATCGCCAGCGGCAGCGCGAAGGCGTTTTTGATCATGCCCATCGTCCTGCCGCTGGCGCAGATGGTCGGGCTTTCCGGCCAGAACGTCGTGCTCGCGTTTATGCTCAGCGACGGCTTCTGCAATATCGTTTACCCCACCAGCAGCCTCATGATCCTCGCCATCGGCATGGTGGGCATTTCCTACGGCAGGTACATGAAATGGTTCTGGAAGCTGTTCCTGGCGCAAATGGCACTTTCCGTCGCGGCGATGCTGGTCGCGGCCGCGATTGGGTACAGCTAAGACGAAAGGATCATAAGAGGTGGGGGAATTTTCAATTAGAATATCCGCCTGAAACAGGGGAATCAGGCGTTAGAAAATGCAGCCGCTGGTTGACAGAATGGAAAAATAGCCATAAAGACTCTCGGAGCCCTTATGACTATTTGGACTGGTGGAGCTACCTGACCTCGACTATAAACAGATGGACAGGCTGATTGCCCACAAGCGCCGCGCCAAAACGCCCTCGCATGGTGCAATTATACCTCATAAATCCAAATCTGTCAAGTCGGCGGCAAGCTATATTTCCGAAGAGGGCGAAATTTTTGCAAAACAAATACGCCAGGCCCAAAAGCACCTCAGCGATGAGGAAATCGTCCAGATCATTGCCGCTTACCAAGGAGGGAAGAGCGCGAACGTGCTTGCCCGCGAGTATGGCTGCAACAGAAAAGCAATCTGCGACCACCTGAAAAAACATGGCGTAACAGTAAGCCGCAGCAAGATCAGTTCCGAGGAAACAGTTCGTCAAATCATCGCGCTTTACGAAAGTGGCAAGCTGATTTCGGAGATAGCGAAGCAATACAGTGTGAGCGAGTCTGCCATCAATCGGCTCCTGCACGGGAATGGGGTTGAGGTTCGCAACCGCTGGGACTATGAGAGGCGATAACACTCTCTACGAGAAGATAACCAGCTTGATCTGATCCAGCTTTTCCTTCGAACTGGTAATGCCTGCCTTCGCTTGCACATACAGCGCAAAAACCAGTTGCTGCAGATCTTCGGCAGTCAGCGCTTCGCTGCCGGCTGGCAATTGCGGAACCGGATCTGGCTGCAGTGCAGGTATTTCCGCTGGAACTTCTTCCTCTGCGGCAACTTCCGCCTGTGCATCTTCTGCCAACACTTCTTCCACCTCGGGCTTTTCGCGCCGGGTATACTTGCGCTTTGCAGGCTTTGCTTCGGGCAGTTCAAGTTCCGCAACGAATTTCTGATATCCACATTGGAGCAGCAACTCTCGGATGAGCGAATCTGTGCATTCGCCGGGCTCGTCCGCCTCGCCGGTGAGGTAGTAGGGGCTGATGCCCAGGGTCTGCGCAAAAGCAATCGCCAGCTTGATCGAAACACCGCCGTCGTTATAGACTTTGTAAACGGACTGCGATGAAACCCCGGCAAGCTCTTTGATCGCGTCGCGCTGCACCAGCTTCAGGCCCTTCCATATCTCCTTGGCCCTCTGGGCAGTCTTTTCGGCATCCTTTGAGATGTTTGTCCTTTTCAGCGATTGCACCTGAGCGGCTGTGATAGGCATCATTCTTTTCCCCGTTTCGTTCATTTGTTGGATATATTTATTATACCAAAGCATAAGACAATATGCAAGGGAAATTTGTTGTTAGCGTAGACTTTTCAGGCTTTTTATGTTACAATAGGCATGGGACGACTAGATTGCGAAAATTCTTGACAAACACGAAAATCCATGCTATGATTTAACTATAGGATGAAGGCAGCGCCAACGGGGCGTTGTCTTTTTTTGCGCAAATTTTAGGGATGATGAAAGGATGGAGCATGAACATACTGCTTTTGGAACCCACCTACACCGCAAAGTTTCCACCATTGGGCCTGATGAAAATCGCCAGCTACCACAAGCACTGCCGGGGCGATTTCGTCTGGTTCTCGAAGGGACAGCCGCCTGCGCAAGTTTCAGAGGCCGTTCGAGCCAAGCTGCAGAAATCGAAGTATTACAGCAACCACTATGACATCGGTCAGCTATGTGAGCAAACGAACGCCGCCCTGGAGCAGAGTGACTGGGATCGCATCTACATCACGACCCTGTTCACCTACGAATGGCAAAGAACCATTGACATGATCAAGTTCGCGAAAACCCTTGTACCGCCTGAGCGCATTTATGTCGGCGGTGTGCTGGCTACGCTTATGCCGGAGGAACTTGAAGCCGCCACGGGAATTAAGCCGATGATGGGCCTGCTTCGCAGCTCGCGCGACCTGGGCATTGATGATGATGTGGACATTGATTTACTTACGCCAGATTACAGCATCCTTGATAACACAGAGCAGGAATATTTTTGCCACGACGCCTATTTCGCCAACTTCACGAAGGGCTGCGGCATGAAGTGCAGCTTCTGTGCTGTGCAGCGGCTGGAACCCGAATATGAATGCTATCGCCCCCTCGCGGCACAGATTGCGGAGATCGACGCGCTGTACGGCCCGCGCAAAAACCTGATGCTGCTGGATAATAACGTGCTGCTCTCTAAGCTCTTTGACCAGATCGTCGAGGAAATCATTGCGCTGGGCTTTGGCCGCGGCGCGACTTTCATCAATCCCGAAACCGGCAAGCCCAATCAGCGTTTCGTGGATTTCAATTCTGGCCTGGACGCTAATCTGCTCACACCGCACAAGGCCGCGCAGTTGGCGCGGTTGGCCATCAACCCTGCGCGGATCGCCTTTGACCACATCGATGACCGGGAGAAATATCTGCGGGCCGCTGCCATGATTGAGCAAGCCGGGATCGACGAAATCTCGAACTATCTGCTGTACAACACGCCGAATTTCAGCGGCAAGGGCACACCCCGCCGTGCGGATTTACCGGAGGATATTTACGAGCGGATGCGGATCAATATTGAGTTCGTGGAGCAGGCCAACGAGGCTCGTGAGCAGGCAGGGCGGCCACCGTTGCGGTTGTACTCCTACCCCATGGGCTTTGTGCCATTGGATGGCAAAGACCGTAGCTACATCGGCGAGAACTGGTGCCCTAAAACAAAGCTGGGCCTACGGCGAATGCTGCACCTGACCAAGGGCGTGGCGTATGCCCGCCGCCCAATCTTTGAAGCCGTGTTTGGTGCCAGCGTGGACGTTTTTCTGGCCAGGTTGTGGATGCCCGCGCATTACATTGAACAGTGCATGGCGAGCAAGGCGGCGCAGTCCTCCGAAAACACCCGCCACAAAGACCCCGCCAGGCATCGCACGTGGGGGCGGGTATATAACGAATGGCAGCGTCTGTTTGGCCTGTTGAGCCAATCCGAAAAAAACCACTTTTATGGACTGGTCAGCGATGGAAAATTCACGTTGGAGCGCTTCTGCGACATTAAGCAGGGCAATCTTCGCAAGCTGTATCTGCACTATTTTTCTTCGACTGGATTGGTTTCATTTTTGGAGCAGCTGCGCAGCGCAGCGCCGTCGTTGTATCTTGATGCTATTGAGTATCTACGCGGTGAGGGGCGTGCGGCGATGGAAGCCAATGAGCTTTTGCTGTCGAAGTTGAAATCCGGTCCTGCGCAGACCGCCAAGCTGCGGCGCATGGTGGATGTTTACGTGGTGCGCAAGGCATACCGGCCCAGCCATCGCCGAGCAATTATTGCGGAATCCATGGCGGCATGAGAAAAAGAACCCGCTCACGCAGCGGGTTCTTCATTTGCTTAGGCGTAAATGATTGTGTTGCCGTTCTTCTTGGCCATGCTGATGGTCTGCCGGGTGCCGCTATTGGGGCGGTTGATGTGATCTTGCACCGCGAGGAGGTATTTTGCGTGCTCAATCATGTACTGATTTCGCACTTTGTAGCAACCATCATAAAAATGCTCGCTTAGGGTCTGTACATCGCTGCAACCACCCAAAATTGTCTGGTAACGTTCTTTTTGTTCTGCTGACCATTTTTCGTCTTGGTCTCTGAAAGGCACGATGGCGATCAGCTCAATGGGGCGGCCCTGCTCTATCAAATCCAATACAATCAAAGCGCACCATGCGTCAACGCCATTTGCGGCCCCAGTTAAAAACCGTGTGAAGCCATTATCGCACAATCTCTCTATTTCACGCCGCAGCGCGGCTTTTAGCGCGACGCATTCCGGGTGATCCTCGTTTTCACCGAAGGGAAATCGGTGCGGGCGTGGCCCGGTAAACGCGGCGGTTGTCTCAAGCAAGCCTTCTTGTTCCGTCATCATCTTCTCCAAATCACCATTTAATCTTAAATGAACCTATATCTAAGTATGTGTTAGCTCTATCTCCTCAAGATCCTCAATAGGCCTGCCCGCTGCCACCATTTCCCGCAGACGTAGCCCAGCCAAAGATATAGCCACCATCAACGCTCCGGTAATGATCAAAAGTATTTCTACGCTGACTGATACTAATCCCTCTCTAAAACGCTTGCAATATTGAGCAAGAAATGATATAATAGCAGAGGGTGATAAAGATGCCGAAACGCTATCGTATCA
>JGI24696J40584_12961170_pt1 | contig 11573 bp, 8 predicted proteins | sample TergutCo191P4_FD_40584 | JGI IMG/M metagenome (IMG submission 40584)
AAACAACGTTGAAATCCTGTTTAACCGCCTCCTAAAAGACGACTACTTCGACACCCAACTCCTCTTCCGCAGCCCCTCCGGCACCGGCTTAAAGTGGATCATCCCCATAGACCCCACCTCATCCCCTCACAGCGATTACTTCTCCGCCATCGCAAACTACATCCTCCAAACCTACAACATAGAAGTTGACAAATCCGGGCGCGACCTCTCCCGCGCCTGCTTCCTCCCCCACGATCCGGAAGCATACATCAACCCTTCAATTCGTAATTAAATTATGAACAAAAAGAAATTTAATCCCCAAGATTGGGCAACAGATAATCCTTCCCAATCCCAAAACTCCTTACCGCCCTTACAGTCTTTAAAGTCCTTACCGTCCTTAAAAATAGAAGAAATAACCCAAAAAGTCGAAGCAGTTGCCACCGACATCGCCCCAAATTACCCGGATTGGCGCGACCTCGCCTTCGCCCTCGCAGACACTCTGGGCGAATCCGGCCGCCCCTACTACCACCGCCTCAGCCGCTTCTACCCCGGCTACTCCGAAAAAGAAACCAACACCCAATACACCGCCTGCCTAAACTCCCACGGCAACGGCATTACCATCAAAACCCTCTACCACCTCGCCAAACAAGCCGGCATCAACACCTCAGTCCCAACCGTCCCCAAAGTCCCCCAAAATCTTATTAATCCTGCAAATCCTAAAAATCAAGGTTCAGACAATGGTGAAGAACCGGACACCGAACTATTACCCACCCTCCCCAACTCCATCTTCCCCCTCCTCCCCAATTTCCTGCAGCAAATAACCGCTCACGCCAACTCCCCCGAAAACGCCGACCTCCTCCTCCTCGGCTCTTTAGTCGTAATCTCTGCCTGCTTGTCAAATGTTTGGGGAATCTACGGCGGCGTTACCGTCTTCCCAAACCTCTTTCTATTCGTCAGTGCCCAAGCCTCCGCCGGAAAGGGTCGGTTATCCTTGTGCCGCCGGTTAGTCGAACCCATCCACCGCCAGTTAAGGATACAGAACAAACAAGAACAAGAAGAATACCGGCGCCAACAAGTAGAATATGCCGCCAATAAAAAGAACCCCGATGCAGAGCAACCCCAAGAACCACCATTAAGAGCTTTGTTTATCCCTGCAAACAGCAGCGCCACCGCAATATTCCAAATCCTAAACGACAACGCAGGAGTAGGCTTAATGTTTGAAACAGAGGGCGACACACTCGCCCAAACATTCAAATCAGAACACGGCAACTATTCCGACGGTTTCCGCAAAGCCTTCCACCACGAGAAAATATCATACCTGCGCCGCAAAGACCGCGAATATGTAACTCTCGAAGTCCCAAAACTTTCTGCTCTACTGTCCGGTACTCCCCGACAAGTACAAACCCTCATCCCCGATGCTGAAAACGGTCTGTTTAGCCGCTTTATCTTCTACTGCATGAACGTTCATTTACAATGGATTGACGTGTTCGCCCAAAACGAAAACGAATCCTTAGACATCTGTTTCGACCAACTGGGCGACCAATTCTTCGATTTTTACCAACAACTATCCCAAATCGAAAATATCCGCTTCTCATTATCAAAAAAACAGCAAACAACATTCAACCATTACTTTGAACAAGCCCAACAACAATACTGCGAACTCCTCGGCAGCGACTATATCGGCACCATCCGCCGCCTCGGACTAATCACCTTCCGAATCGCAACAATCCTTACTGTCCTGCGAGTGATGGAAACCGGACACATCAGCTCACACGAAATACATAAATCCCACATCTCAAATCCCAATTTCCAAATCTCATATCTCAAGTCCCATATCCCAAATCTCAATACCCAATACGCATTACTTTGCTCCGATACCGACTTCCAAATATCCATGGAAATCCTAAAAGTCCTCATACAACACTCCGCCTACGTATTCCGGCAATTACCCATAGTAACCCACACCAAAGCCGTTAACCCAAAATTCCTACTATTCCAAGTGCTCCCCGACCAATTCGACAGAGCCAAGTACATTGAAGTTGCCACCCAACTACAAATCCCCGAAAGCACAGCAAACAAACAAATTACAAGGTACGTCAATGCCGGCTTGCTAACCCGCCAAGCCCACGGATACTACAAAAAAGAACAATAAAGGATTGACCTCTTTGCGCCCTTTGCGATCCTGAATTTAATTCAGGACTTTGCGCCCTTTGCGGTAAAAAACCTTGAATCTTGAATCTTTGAATTTTAAATCTTTAAATCATTGAAAATCAGTACATCATCGCAATATCCAACGCAAACGGCAAATCCAGCCGCTGCAATACCTCATTAGCCTCCTGAATAGCCCTCCCGTGATGTTGCTTGGAAAAGTTAATACCTTTTTGTGAAGTATTCAGGATATTATCCTTACTATATCCTGTAATAATAGATGCAAACCCCGACAGCGTAGTTAAATCGTTTACATCCCTTCCTTTCCCAACCAACCTCAACAACTCAAAAACCAAACAAACAGAAACCTTCAAACTATGCGATTTCTGTCGAATTTCATCTTCAGGTTGCAAAAAAGGGGCAGATAGTTCCCTCTTTTTTTGAATGTAACGAAGTTCAGATTCTATCCGCTGCTGATAAGCGTTTCCTGCTGATAAAACTGTTTGCTCATAATGAGCGAGCTCCCCCAATAGTAGAAGCTCCTGTGCGTTAAAGTCGTCTGTGTTTGCAACTTTACGCATTAATTTTGAAAAATTAAATTGTTTCATAATAATTATATTTTATTAAACTGTGGGGCGAAGTAAGAAAAATTTAGAAATAGAAAAGTGCCGGTAATGACACAGAACTCGTATTTGTGGTTTATAACTGCCGTTGTTTGTTAATATTAATACTTATTTGTCTTTGATTTGTAATTTATTGAAAGTTGTATTTTTGCCGAAAATTTACGGTATATAAAAAACATATGATAAAAAAAATATATTTTATAACAGTGTTCTTTTTTAGTATATCTTGTTCTGCACAGAATATGCTTGTCCCACAAAAACCTACACAAGAATCTATTCCACAAGAATCTATACAGGATTCTACTGCACAGCAATTTTCACAAGAAGTTATTCCACAGAGATCCACCCAAGAATCTAATGGATTTATAAAGAATAATATAATTCCAATTGCATCAGCATTACTAATGCTCCTTTCCGTACTCATAATGCTGAGACAGTCCAATACAATGAAACAAAATTCAGATAAATTAGCTACAGATTTGCAAGGCATGACTGATAATATCAAAGAACAGTTTGAAAAATTAGTTAGTAACACACGTACTGAATTTAAGAGTTTATCTAAAAGCATTGAGAATATTTTTAATAAGTCAATAAAAAAGAAGGAGGACGATGAGACTATCCATAAAAGAGAAGAGATTATTATTGAAAAATTAACACAGATTGGAGTTAATATTTCTCCTTTCATTGAAGCAATAGATGATAATTATGGACGATTTACTGCGGGTAATATTACTTTTTCAACACAAGAATCAGTACAAGAAGATATATATCGTAATTTTTTAGTTCTACATGAAAAATTGTCTTCAGATATTAACTATTTGGAAAATTATATTGACAACATAGGTATTGAGATTGACAAAATGTTTTTTAGAAATCTTATAGGCCAACTAGATAAGAAGATTTTAACAGATCAAGATAAAGACAATTTTAAATTTACATTTCAAGAACTTCGTAATTGTATTAAGAAAATAAAAATTCCTGCATCACGTCAACATAAATTTAGTTAGTATGAAAATTCAAGATATTTTATTATTTAATCCCATTGACAATAAAGATAGAGGGAAAATCTTATTGAATAACAAACCCATGGATATTAATGATTTTTTTAATAGCACAGATATTTTTATTCAATATCCGAAAGAATGGTATAAATCTATTAAAGAAAAATTACAAACAGATCTAAACTCATTTAAGATTATTACACTTCATGGAGCTGCAAGTAAAGGCAAAACAACATTTTTACATTATATATCCTCAAAAGATACCGATTTTGTAAGTAAATATAATTTTTGCATGTTTAATTTAGTTATTTTTCCAACACCGTTTAACGATTCTTTAATTGATGTTTTATTGCAATACAACATCTGTATACAGCTAATGGAAAATAAAGATATAATTTGTGATAAATATTTAAAATGGTTTGATAATAATAAAGAACCTTTGGGAATAGTTGAAACTAATGAACAAAGTGCATTATTTAGACAATATATAAAAGACACGAAGAGAGGAAAATCAAATGATTTTTATACATATATGAAAAATAATTTGAAAGAAGATATTGATTATACAAAATATCTATTTTTAATTTTTATGACTAACCATATAATTATTAACGAAAAAGAGATACGTAATAAAAAAAATGTTGTTTTTATGATTGACGATTTAGATGAATTATCTACAGTATATCTCACAAATAACATTTATTCTATGTCATTTGATATATTTTCCGGATTGCAAACTATTACACGTAAATTATTTGGCGAAGATTTTTATTTTAATCAATGGGGACATATTATCTTATCGTTTAGGGATACTAATCATCATTTAAATTCTCCAATACCAGACTCCAGTTTCGATATAAAAAATTTTACTACCGACATTCCATTTGACCCAAAATATAAAGGATTACCATTAAAAGAAATTTTAATCAAAAGGGTAAACTGTTTTAAAAGCCATACAAACAAAAATGAATGGGATAAAGACACTAAATATATAATTAAAGTACTAGAGATTCTTTTAGAAAAAGATCCTGATTTTTTTGAATATAAACTTATACCATTGTTTAATTATGATGGTCGAGCTATAATTACAATGATTATTAACGTTTCAAAACAAAGTAGTATAAGATCTTTAATTTTAATTGAGAATGATTCAGAATACTACTCAGATATATCCCAATATAGTAAATTCGGGGCGAGAGGAATTTTATACTCAGCAATATTTACATATTTATATAACTACGGTAAAGATGGAAGAAATTCGATATTCTATAATATCGTTACAAAAGAAATCCAAGACAAAGTATGTAACAATATCAGAATGGGATTAACAGGAGCTCGATCTTTATATAACTATAAAGAAGATGCTCGTAAAGAAAATACTCGACATCTAGATAAAAAGTATAGAGGAGATATTGAAGAATTTGCTTTCTCAACACAACATGCTTTTTCGATGAGAGAGTTATGTGATAAACTTAATTCGTGGTATGATAAACCAACAATAGTTGAAGCTATACATGATATTTTGAATATTACGGCAAATAATTTTGAAAAATTTGTTCTTGTAGATTACTCGGGAATACATGACAAAAAGCGAAAAATTAAAGATATTATTGTAGAAAAATTATACAAATGGAAAGATGAGAATACAGATACGCATTTAGAGCAATTGAAAATAGTCTTATTGCCTGCTTCGATTATTTATAGTGAAGATGTTTTTATTCATTATGAGTATTGTAATTGGGTGAGATTTATAAGAAATGATAAGCGGTATTCCGAAGAGAGTACAAATATTAAAACAATTTTTCAATTATTTAAAGAATCTAATTCAATAAATACAGTTTTGAGAAATACAATAAAATATCATATAGATAATATTTATAAAGAATGTTCTCTAATAGTAAAAAACGCAGATACGTTTTTTTGTGATAGATATAGAGAGAGAGGATTTGACACTGATAGTATAGACGGTTTAAAAGGTGCCGTTTCTAATTTTAAGGAAAATGGATTTGCTATAAATAACATTTTGTTTTCATCAAGGTTAATTACAAGCCATATTCAATATTTGAATTCTTTTAGGAAGTATATATTTAAAGTAAAAGACGAAATAGATAATACAATAGCTATGCATGAAAATATAGAATTAAATACAATAGTTCTTCAGACAATCAATAATTATATTAACTTGTATAACAGTAAAAAAGAAGGATTTAAAGATATTAATGAAATATTTAATGAAATTACTATAGAATACGATAAAGCAATAATGCAATTAGATAAATATGTCTCCATTGATGCAGGTATCACTATACGTTAAATTTTCGCTATTTTTGGTAAGCACTGTAGAGGGTTAATCTTTTTTTCATGTTTCCTCCCGATAAAACCTGAAAAACTATATCTTCGCCCCCTGAAAATTTAACCTAAAATGACCACCACAATTAAAACCACAATCACAGGTTTTGCCGACGGCTTCGTGTTCACCGCAGAGGACTTTCCCATACAGCCCGACAAACAGAACACCGTTACCAAAGTACTAAACAACATGGTAGCAGCAGGACAAATCCGGCGCCTGTGCAAAGGACGTTTCTATAAACCGCAAATGAGTAAGTTTGGCGAACTGCCCCCGGATACTTACCAAACCGTAAAAGATCTGCTCGAAAAAAACGGTAAAATTATCGGATATCTCACCGGCTATTCCATTTTTAACAAATTCGGATTAACAACCCAAGTGCCTGCAATGTTGCAAATTGCTGTCAGCAAAGAAAAGAAACCGGTTACCCGCAGTAATTATCGAATAAATTTTATCATTCAACAAAACACAATTACAAAGGCAAATGTGCCGGTATTGCAATTGTTGGATTGCCTGCGTTTTTTTAAAAACATTCCCGATGCCATGCCCAACGAAATCTGCCGCCGCTTGCTGGTGTTGTTTAAGCAACTTACACCGGAACAAACAAACACGGCAAAACGACTATCCGTAAAATACCCCCCCTCAACCATTGCCCTTTTGGGTGCAATTCTCGAAACCAACAACGAAAACGAAGATACTACCTTGCTTTACAAAGCGTTAAACCATCAATCTTCTTACACATTAGATATTTCAAACGAAATTTTATACAATCAAAAAAAATGGCACATCAGATGAAATTACATACAAACACAGCCGATTTTACGGCGCTCATCACATTCACTGCAAAACATTTCAATATCATTCCCGCTTTTGTGGAAAAGGATTATTGGATTACCTTGGCGCTTTCCCGCTTGGCGCAATCCGAAAATGTAGAAAATGCCGTTTTCAAAGGTGGTACTTCGCTTTCAAAAGGTTACAGAATAATCAATCGGTTTTCGGAAGATATTGATATTGCCACAATCAACGAAAATCTGAGCGGCAACGCACTGAAAAATAAAATCCGCAATATCGAAAAGGAAATTACAACCGAATTAACGGAAATTGTTGAAGACGGTGTAACAAGCAAAGGCTCCATGTTTCGCAAAGCCATTTTCGCGTATCCTACTTTGCTGTCAGGAAAGGTGGATAGCATTATTCCCAACAGAATGATTGTTGAAATTAACTCCTTTGCCAATCCGTACCCTTATGTGAAACAGCAAATTACATCATTTATAACAGAATATCTTGTAGCGACCAATCAAACGGCTGCAATAGAAGAATACCGATTACAGCCTTTCTCTCTGAATGTTTTGGATAAACGGCGCACCATGATTGAAAAGTTAGTATCGTTGTTCCGATTTTCGTTTGCCGAAAATGTACGCCGCTCCCTTTCCGCTAAAATCCGACATTTCTACGATCTACACTACTTGGCAAAAGACCCGGAATGTGCAGCATACCTCCAAACGCCCAACTTCAAACAGGAGTTTGCCGAATTGCTGGTACACGACAAACAGGCATTTGATTCGCCCGCAGGCTGGCAGGAAAAAGATATTACAGAATCGCCTCTTGCTACGGATTTCCCGGTGTTGTGGAATTTCCTAAAAGAGATTTATTTGTCGGAGTTGCCACAGTTAGCGTTTGTATCTATCCCTGACGAAAAGGAGGTGGCGGATACGTTTATTCATATTATTAGAAAGTTAAGTTAATATTTGCCCTATCATAAAATGGCTGCATTACCCAATCAATAAATAAATATCATTTTCAATAAATAAAATACCTGAATTTATAAAAAAAGTACATTTTTGCACCCGAAAGTATTCAAATAATCAAAATGTATATTAGTATGACAAACAAACAAGAAATTCACACTTCCGAATTTTTGGAATCATTTAGCAAGCTCATTAAAGAGTTTGTTGAAAAAATTGTTCCAGTAGAACAAATAGAAATACCACAACAAGATATTAATGAGACTGATGCCACCAATACTGATTCAATCTCAGAAGAAGAAACTCCTGAAGAATCTATTGAAGAAAATACAAAAAATACCGATATTACGGGAATTGCTACAAATGTTACAGAAATTCTTTTGCAAGTTCAAGATTTTACTTATAAGGACAAAATAAATGATGATTTGCACAAAGAGTTACAACAATACAGAAACGGTTTGAAAGAATCGTTTAATGCACCTTTACTAAAAGCCATTGTACGAGAATATGACAGAGCAAACAAACAATACCGTTTCTATTTTGAAAAATCACAGGAAGAACAACAATCGGAATTATTTAATAAATTGCTGTCTGAATTTGAAATGATTTCCTTTGCACTTTTAAACCTACTCAGTGATTACGATGTTGAATCTTTTGAGTTCAACATTGGGGATACACATGATATTAAGTTGCAAAAAATTGTTGAAGTTATCGAAACCGAAGAATCGCAAAAAGATGGTTCTGTAGCAGAATGTGTTAATTGTGGTTTTCGGAATATAGAAACGGCGAATCTTTTCCGTCGGGCAGAAGTCAAAATTTATAAACTTAAAAAATAATTCAATATTAACAAATAACAAAAAGCATTATGGACGAAACTAGAAGAGTTCTTGGAATAGATTTAGGAACGACCTACTCTTGCGTAGCGCAAGTAGATGAACACGACAAAGCTGTTGTGTTGAAAAATTTTGAAGACAAAAACATAACCCCCTCTGCTGTATATTTCGGCAACAATGATGAGGTGCTTGTTGGCGAACCTGCTAAAGAGTATTCAAAACTCGAACCTGAAAATACAGTTACCTTCATTAAAAGGCAAATGAGCAGAGACGAAGCTTTTGAAAAGCCAACAAAATTTCCTAAAGGACTTACTCCGACAGAAATTTCGGCTTATATTCTCAAAAAAATAGTTAAAGATGTCAACGATAAAGGACAATATCCAGAACCAATTAAAAAGGTAGTGATTACTTGTCCTGCATATTTTGGGGAAAAAGAGCGTATGCGCACCAAACAAGCAGGCGAAATAGCAGGTCTAGATGTCCTTGCCATTATCAACGAACCGACAGCAGCAGCAATATCTTATGGGCAAGAGAAAAAAGAAGGCGAAAAAAACATACTTGTGTATGATTTGGGGGGAGGTACTTTTGACGTTACCCTTATCAAAGTGAATGGTGGAACAATTACTGTTATTGCTACAGACGGGAGTTCCGGTCTTGGTGGATATAACTGGGACAAAGAACTTGCAAAACATTTACTTTCTGAATACAATAGACTAAAAGGGTCACAATATGAAATGGAAGAGGGAACTGCTCTTTTCAACGAAATGATGTTCTTTGCAGAAGAACAAAAAAAGCGACTTACTGCTAAGAAAGATAAAGATTCAGCTCTTTCGGCTTTACTTACACTCAAAGGCGATACGGCAAAAATTGAAATAACTCGTGCTACTTTTGACTCCATGACTTCTGTTTTGCTTGATGAAACAATTGAAAAAATGCACGATGTTTTGAATGTAGGTAAAGAAAAAGGGTTTAGTAAAGTTGATGAAGTGTTGCTTGTTGGTGGTTCATGCTATATGCAGCAAATCAAAGAAAGAGTTGATGTAGAACTCGGATGTGATGCCAAACTCAATGATCCGAACGAGTGTGTCGCAAAAGGAGCTGCTATTCTGGCTCTTAATAAATCGATTTCTATTGCTGAAACAGAATATTATATTGGAGAGAGAGATGAAAAGCCACAAGGACTTGCCCCAAGCACACGAATTAACCCAACAAACGTAACAAGTAAAAATTACGGAATAGGACTAAAAGGAGGAAAAGTTAAAAACCTTATTTTGTCAAACTCTCCACTTAATGGAAATTGTCGTAAAGAAGATGATAACTTTTGTGTCCCTCCTGATTTTCGTAGTGGAGAATCTTTGAGTTTCAAAGTTTATGAATCTAACAACAGAACAACAGAAATTTACGATAATGAAATGGCTACATTGCTCGAAGAACACTCTCTAAAAGTACCTGATATTTGCAAAGCAGGTGACCCTGTAAAAGTTGTTTTTGAAATTGATACAGAAGGCTTTTTACATGTTCATGGTGATGTATTAGGGACCACTATTGATTTTGATCTTAAACTTCCAGGTGTGATGAATAAAGCTGAATTGGAAATAGCAAAAGCAATGCTTGCAAGTTCAAAATTGGAATAATTCTATTTGTTAATTTTCTTTATTAATCTTTGATTAAATGGCAGATAATTCAATTTTACTACAAAAAATTCCTTCAAAAATAAGAGATTGGAATGATTTTGTTGATTATTATAAAAAAAATAAAGGTCAAGGGCAGTTTACATCTCATAGAGTACAAAATGCAATTGATAAGTTGATAGAGTATGCATATGAGAATTTTGATGCAAGAAAAAAGAACACACTGCTCGGAGGTCAAGGATTGAGTATCTGCTTGAAAAACATACTCAAAGACGGTACTATTGAACATGAAAAAGTTTCAGATTTTGCTCGTTTGTGTGTAGAATATCTTTTTACTGACAAGGAAGTTTTTGAGAATTTCCAAACTGCACTAGGCGGCAAACAGAGTAAAGAGCAAGAAAGGCAAGAACAAGAAAGGCAAGAACAAGAAAGGCAAGAACAAGAAAGGCAAGAGCAGGAACGCCAAGAGCAACGACAATATCAACGACAATATCAACAGCAACGACAACATCAACAGCAAAGCGGACAAGACAAGCAACAACAAGAATGGCAGCAAGAAGATAGACCTCAGAAAAAAAAGAAAAGAGCAGTTTTTCCAAAACGTTTTTTGTGGTTCATGTTTATTATGGCTGGTATATATTTTGCTATTAACTACAAAAACATAATACCGTTTTTTCAACAATGGGAAAAAAACGTCTCTCAGCAGCAGACACCAACTTACACTGCATCTAACTTTACAACATACGGCAATGCTGTTAATGATGGTAATTGGATTGGGAACATAGATGCAAATAGCGGTTTCAGTTTTACCGTGAATAGCGAAAATCAAACAACAGCCAAATTGAGCATCACATACAAATCTGACAATCGAGGTGGAATACTGAAAGTAAATGGGACTGTCACAAATTTATATTTTTCTTCAACTAACTGGGAATGGGGAACAAAAGATGTTATTGCGCAACTACAGCAAGGCGATAACAATATAGAGTTTAGCAGTGGTTGGCTTACAGAGTACGCGCCTGATATTCAAAAAATTAAAGTAGAATTTGGCAATTACAGCAGTCCTTACATTGCGGGCGTTTGGAAAGGTAGTTATGAAGAAAATGGTTGGAATGCAGGCAAAGGAACACTTACATTAACTATCAATGATGATAAAAGTGGCGTAATTGAAACCACCGTTAACAGAAGAGGAGAACGAATTGTTGCAAAATATTCTGTTGAAGTGAGCGAGAATAACGGAGTTTATAGTACTACAGGCAGAGAGTT
>JGI24696J40584_12961169_pt1 | contig 11558 bp, 12 predicted proteins | sample TergutCo191P4_FD_40584 | JGI IMG/M metagenome (IMG submission 40584)
CCTTTCTACCTTCGACCCCATAGACAATCCTTTCGTCCCACCCGCCTCGTCCATCCCGCCCGTCGCTCCCACCTTAGCCCAACCAACTCCCGCCGAGCCCACACCCGCACCAACCCCCACCGAACCCACACCCACTCCCACCGAACCCACACCCACACCTGCCCTTGCCAACACCATCACTCAGCCCGGCAAACCCCGCGCCTCACTTGGCAAGCGCTTCCTTCTCGCCGCCATACCCCTAGCAATCATCATCGGCGGCGGCGTCCTGCTCAATGTCCTCGGTTTCTTCGTCCACCGCGAAACCCTCGCCTGCACCGTGACAAACCAAGGTTCGACCATAAGTATGAATTTCAATTACGCCAACGGCTCCGTAGACACCGCGGATATCAAGTTCAAGCTGGCCTTCACTAGCCCCAGTGAAGCCCAACAAGTCCTCGACCGATCAGAAGACGACCTCAGAAAAATGGTCTCACAAGAACTCACCGGCAAACGAAACCTCGACACAGACATGCAACTTTACGTCGAAGACAGCTCAATCATCGTCGACATAAAGATCTCCCACGACCTCCTGTCCAGCGTGTCCCTGGCCTCTGGCGTCCAAAAAACCGCATCCATTTCCGAAGCCAAAACCGGCATCGAAGGCCAACTTCCCGGCATGATCTGCACCATCAAGTAACCCAGCCTAAGCTAAGTCACTCGCCACGCGATTCACTTCATCTATAGTCGTCACCCCCGAAAGCGACTTCAGCACACCGTCCTGCCGCATCGTAATCACTCCCTTCATCTTCGCCACCCGCATAATATCTCCCGCCGTCGCCCGCGCCACCACCAACTTTTGAATGTCCTCATCCACCTCAATAGCTTCAAACAACCCCGCCCGCCCCACGTATCCCCCCGGCGTATCGGGCGTATCAAACCCCTTCACCAGCGTAAAATCTTTCGCTGTAGAGAGCGGCAACCCCGGATACCCCAAATCTTCGCTCACCGCCGCCACATCCTCATTCTTCTCCGGCAACACCTGCCCCACTATCTGCTTAATCTCTTTCGTCTCAATCTCAGACGATTTATACGCCTCTCGCTTCTCTGCCACGCGCCTCACCAACCTCTGCCCAATCACCGTGTTCAGCGTCGACGCGATCAAAAATGGTTCAATCCCCATGTCCAGCAACCGCGGCAAAATCCCCGCCGCCGAGTTCGTGTGCAAAGTCGAAAACACCAAGTGCCCCGTCAGCGACGCTTGCACCGCCAAATTCGCCGTCTCCGCATCGCGAATCTCCCCCACCATCACCACATCCGGATCTTGACGCAAAATCGACCTCAAACCATTCGCAAACGTCAGCCCCGCATCCACATTCACCTGAATCTGATTCACCCCGTCTATCTTGTACTCCACCGGATCTTCCAACGTCACAATATTTATCGATTCGTCCTTTATCTTCTTCACCAGCGCATACAAAGTCGTCGACTTACCACTACCCGTCGGCCCCGAAGTCAAAATCATCCCATTCGGCTTGACAATCCCCGCCAACACCGCCTTCAGCGCCCGCCCCGTCATACCCATTTTCTCCACCTCCATCGCCGTACCAGTTTTGTCCAACAAACGAATCACCACCTGCTCGCCCCACACCACCGGAGAAATCGCAATACGCAAGTCAATCTCTTTTTCGCCCACCAGCACCGTAAACTGACCATCTTGCGGTATCCGGTGCTCGTCAATCTTCAAATTAGCCAAAATCTTAATCCGGCTCACCAACGCCGGCTCAATCGACTTCGGCAAATCCATCACTTGCCGCAACACACCGTCAATCCTATTCCGGATCACTAGCGAACTCTCCAGCGGCTCAATATGAATATCGCTCGCCTTAGATTTGGCCGCATATTCCAAAATCGTCGTCAACGCCTTACTAATCGGCGAATCCTGCGTAATCGTCTTTACGTCACCCGAAGCTTCCTTCGTACGAATCTCTTCGTCAGTCGCCTTAATAGCCTTATCAACATCCTTAAAATCCGCCTTATATTGATCGAGTATATACTCAATACCCATCGTCGACGCCATCATCGCCCGAATCGGTTTTTGCACCAACGTAGACAAATAATCCGTCTTTTGAATGTCTGCCACATCCAGCATCGCCACCAACAACTGCCCGCCCACCTCACCCACCGGCACCACCTTCGAGCGCTCTGCCACATCTTGCGGCAGTCTCAGCAGAACCTCCTGCGGAATCTTCACGCTGTCCAAATTCACAAACGGCACGCCCAAAACCGCCGCCGTCGCATGCTGTGCCGTCGCTTCGTCCACCAAATTCTTCGCAATCAACGCCGTCAAAATCGATTGACCAGTTTTCTTGGTCTCGTCACTAATCGTCTTCGCGGCCTTAGCATCAACCAAGCCCTCGTTAGTTAGTAGAGTTGCGATTTCCTCTTGCGTCGCCCTAGATATAGACGCCATGTCTATTCCTCCGGTTCGGGAACGCCTATTGCCTCAACACAAGTCTGCCTCTCTGCATCCCACATTTCGCCTTGCCTACACCTACCCACATACACCTCGACCGTCGGATTTATCGCTTCACCGTTAAAAACTTCTGGATCCGGCTGCACCACATCTGCAGAAATAATGTCCATATATTTTATTGATACCGACGCATCGTCCGGATCGCCCAGCAGTGAATTTACCACCAAAGCCGCCACCACCGTCGCAACTATCGCAATCAACACAACTGTTGCCAAACTCGAACCTCTCATTGTCTCACCCCCGTTCCTGTCGCCGTCCCAGCCTTACTCTTATCCGCATAAATCACCTTCGTTTTCAACTCCGCCGTCACCGCATCCAAATAATACGCCACCGCACTCCCCCTCATCTCGAGCATAGCATCTTCGTTTCTATCACCACCCTGCCATGCAATAGTCATCGTCTGGATATCATAATTCCGAATCGACCGCTCAATAGTGTCTAGCACCGCCTTCGCCGTAGTAGCCGTGTTTTCAATTATCAGCGCCACCGGTATCATGTTCAAACCAATCTCTATATTTGTCCCCGCAACACCACTACCTCCCGGCCCAATCGAGTACGGCTGCACCGGATTCCCATCCTCATCCAACGTTTCCAAAAACAGTTTGTTCAAACTCCCATACGCCGCCTCTCTGTTTGGTTCCGAACCAGTTTGCACCGCCGGCAAAGCATCCGGTATCACGCGCAGCGCCGAACATATTCTAGCCAACCCCACGTTATCCGTCGTATCAATCAGATCACCCTCAAACGTAGTGCAGCGGTTTTCATCGCGCACCCGCGCCATCACTTCCAAATTTTCATCATCCTCCAGCAATCTCACATTACTAGCCAAATTTTCAACATTACTCTGAATCTTCTCGTAATTTTTTATCACGGTATCTTTCTCACCTATCACTTCCGCGTTAAACCTTATCTGCTTCACAAAATAAATCGACAACACAATCGCACAACCCAGCACCACCGACGCAAAACCCACCGCCACAAGCATAGTCTGCGTCGCTTTGTCAATCTGCGCTCTTTTTTGAATCGCTACTTCCTTAGCTGCCATTTGGTACCTCCTGCAAACATTCTATATCGTCTGGAGCACACTCCTCGGGCGGCTCCACAAACATATCCCTAATCTGTATATAACTGTCCGTTACATTCTGCCTGGTCGGCCCAACTATCATCATATGTTTGTTGGCAAACCGAAACACTTCTTTGTTCAACACCACCGACGCCGAAAACCTCAGCGCCAAGTTCCCGTCTGAATCTCTGGTGTTTGACGAATCGCGAATCGCCGGCGGATTCGCCGACAATTGGCACGACAGCCTCGTACCCTCTTCGTCAAACCTACCATTCTCTCCATACGCTATACATTCACTCTCAAAGTAGTACCGCCCACCGCCCACTTCGTTATTTTCCGCCATATATTCTTCTCTCTCAGCCGATGTCGCATAAGACCGCTTAATCCTCACATCCACCACTTCCGTTTCTTCTTGCCCCGTCATCAACATCGGTGCCTCACACCCCGGCGCCCCCTTGTGATAAACCCCATAAACCACCCCATCCACTATCTCCGCCGCCGGCTCATCCACGCAAAAAGCCGGTATCTCAACAAAACTACTCTGTTCTTCATCGTAACGCATATAGCGACCATGATCATAGTAGGACAACACTGCAATATTTTTAAACACCTCCAACGCCCGATAGTCAATATTATTCAGCGAATTACCCACCGCGTCAAAACTCAGCGTCGCCTCCGGCAAGTTCACCGCCAGCTCAGAAATCTTCACGTCATCCTGATCACCGCTCTCATACGACGGCAATATCACATCCAACAGACCAAACACCCTCGAAAGCATCATCTTATTACCATTCACCAGCGAAATTTTATCCATCTGATCTTGAATCGTCAAATATTCATTCAGGTTCGCAAATTTCAGAACCGCTGTTCCGTACCTCGTGCCACAATCCCCTTCTATCCCCGTACCCTCCGAACGACATTCAATCTCCCTGTCTTGGTTAGACAGCGCAATATTTTGACCCGCCACAATACTGCCCAGCAACGCCACTACCGCCGCCGACGCTATCGCCACCACTATAGATACAAAAATTATCAAATTCCTTTGCTTCTGTTTCTTCAGCAGCTCCCCTTTTACGTCCGGTACAAGGTTAATCTCAAACATTATCTATCGTTCGTCCTTTCCGCCAGGCCAATCACCACCGCAAATTCACTCGCCACCTGAGACAGCGCCTGCTTTTGCTCGTTGGTCACTTTCACTAGCTGCCACGGGTTGCCCTGCATTGTACTCACGCTTGTCTTTGCCTCAATATATTCCGACATAAACGGTATCATCCCCGCAAAACCCGACAAAACTATACCCCCCAGCTTCAAATTCGGATATTTAGTCTGGAAAAACCTCGCCGACTTAGATAGTTCGCTCGCAAAATTCTCCAGCACCGAATCCAGCGCCTTAAACACTTGCCCGTCCAGCTTGTCCTGTGCCAATCCAAATTTCAAGATAAACTGCCGCGCTTGGTCTTCCTTTACGCCCAAAAAATTCGCCGTTGTCTTCGTCAGCGCCGACAACCCGCCCGGAATCGTCCGCACTAGCCGCGGCGCCCCACCGTACGCCACCACAAGATCCGTCGCCATCTCGCCGTAGTCAATGATCATCCGCCCATCCTTCACCCCCGGCGGCGTCAACGATCGCGCCATCGCAATCTGATCCGGCTCCTGCGCCACCACGTTCAGACCATAAGATTCCAAAGTTTCCATTCTGTCTTCGGCATAAGCCACCGCCACCGACGACAACAGCACCTCCGCCTTCGTCGGATCGTTCGGGCTTGGACCCAGCACCGCAAAGTCCACCTTAGCGTCATCCACCGCCATCGGAATATATTGATCCAACTCATAGCGCACGGTCTTCTCGATCCCCTTCGGGTCTTGATTTGGCACCTCGATAATCGCCGTGTAAGTCTTACTCGCCGGCATCCCCACCGCCACGTTTTTGGTCTTTATCCCGGCCTGCTGCACCGCCTTAATGATCACTTCGCCCAGCTTCCGCTTCCCCGCCTCAGAACTATCCTGCACCGTCGCCCTCTCCACCGGCACATACGCAAACCTTTGCAGCGTCCAACCACTTCGGGCATTACCACTCAGCTGCACCAGCCTCAGCGCATTTGTCCCTATATCTAACGCGAAGAAATCGCCCACTCCATAAACCGAACTCATACCATAAGTATAATACATAGAAAGCAAAAAATAAACATGAAAAAATTCCCCCTTTTCCCCATGAAAAACCCCGCCTTTTACAGCGGGATCTTCTCCTTTTCTCATCTCATCACCTCCTCTTTCTTTCTGAGCTAATCAGCCGACCAGACGCTCTCCTACGAGCGCCTCGTGGTGTTTGCGCAGCTGGACGATAGCACCCGCCGGCACTTCGTCGGCGTTGGGGTATGTTTCGTATCTCCCCAACACTCTACCGTCCGGCCCGACGACATAAATGGGAGTGTTGTCGAACGGGGCGAATTCGGGCAACGCCCATATACTCCCGCCCGGTTGATACGTCACTCCGACCCCAACTTTTTCCTCCGCGCGACGTTTCACACGCCACGGGTCGATAGTTGGAAAAATTTCAAATTCCACCCCCTTCCATGTCATGCCCCAAACATGGAGTTCTGGTAACTTATTCGCCACGCGGACGCCCAAACAATAAAGACCCGGAAAACCTTCCGCGCGATAATACGCAATTCCACCGGCTTTCAGTTCTTCAAACCCAAAAAGTTCACCCCCTTCCGGGTAACCGATGGTCGCTAGCTTCCTTTCAAACCACCTTGACGCGCCTCCGAAATCGAGGCCGCCGCTGTAGCAGTCTTCCTGGGTGGCCACAATTACCACCACGCCTTTTTTTAGCAATTCGCTTATTTTCATTTTTTTACCTCTCAGCCCCCTTGGGGAAATTTTTTTAATTTTTGCTCTCGGGGCAGACAATTTCCCCCTAGCAGCATCATGGCCACGAAATAGTTCGTGAGCATAATGCTGCTAGCGGGTAGCAGAAAAGAAAGGATGGAAAGACTGACGGAGATAATTTTCAATGATGAAATGATTTTAAACGTACTAGACAATTAGAGTACTTTATGTTCGGCTTTTTGCAAGCAAAAAGCCCCATCTAGATGGGGAGCATATACTTCTCTTTCCACCTATTTGGTTACACCTTCTAACTGTCTTGGTTCGAACCGGTTATTTACCTATAAGTAAATTCCGATTCTGACTCCATTGTAGCACACTGCTTGTGTTTTGTCAAGAGTTTTTTGACAGATTGACGCAAAAATCTCACCCCATACTACCTCTGTCGCACCAAAGTTGCAAAGAGCACGAAAACGTTACGCAAGAAGTCTTTACTCCGCGCCCAACACCACATTTTCGCCAGGTCCCAAGCCCCAATTCCCCAAAAGTTACAACTTTTAGGGAACGCATTCCCTAAAAATATCCAGCCTCGTCTCGATTCACGCCTTCACCCACAAAATAACTTTTCGCTCTTTCCAGCCTCGCCCCTATCTGCCTCAGACCAATTTCTCCATACGCATCTACAAAATCCCTCTCGTCCATACGGTACCCCTCCAATCCTTGTTGAGCCGAACTCTCAGCTGTTCTAGTTTCGCTCACAAGTACCACTCACTATACATAAAAATCCCCCGACCTTTATCCACATTAAACGTGGAGGCCGGGGAATGAAAAATAACAAAAGTGCAAAGAACTAACCGGTGATGCCGGCTTTTTGGAGCGCGGCCGCCATGACAGTGTCGCCACCGCCATTCAACGATTTACGCTCGACCAGGTCCCAACCGCCTCCGATCGAGGGGCATGGTTTTCCAGTCGCACCGAGTTTTCCTAGGAACTCATCTTCGAGTTCCTGCTCAATCTCGGCAATGCGCTCCATTTGCGCTTCAGTCAGGACTTCGGGACAATAAATCACCTCGAACTCATGGGGCGCCGCCGTAAACTCGTGCGCCCAGCGAAGGACGACTTCGCCGTGGAGGATCTGGCGCCAAATAGCCCAGCCTTCAGACTGGTAGCGCGGACGGGGATTTTTGATCTCGTCGTAATCGCGATCCATGCCGTTCGAAGTAATTACCCAGCCTTGTCCGGCATTTGTTGCGCCAGAACGATGCCAGATGCGAATATCGCTCGGCAATCCGGCCGCTTTAGCTTCCGCTTCCGCGACCTCTTTCGCCATCTTCCTGGCCGCCTCGGCTTGTTTCTCTTCAGCCTTCTCGATGACTCCAATGAGTTTTGTAATCCCATCTTCAGACATCGAGAACTGATTCGAGTCGACTTTTGCAATCCAACCATCGGAGCTCCCGCTGTTTTTGGCAATTTCAAGCGTCAGGCCGCACTTTTCAATGCGAGTACGAAGTGCTTCATAACGCGGTTCAAACTCAGCTTTGGCGTTCTCACGTGCGCGAGCCGCAGCTTCGTTCTCGGCGACAAACTTCTCCAACCCGGCGATCCGAGTTTCTGCTTCTGCGATATTCTCATCGCTGTACAGATACTCTGTGTTACCGAGTTTGAAGTATTTTTCTCCAATTACGATTGGAGAGGAAGCTTCCGAGTTGCCGCATTTGCCGGCCAGATTTTCCTGCCTACGGCTTTCAAGTGTCTCCAGTCGCTCGATGAACATTACACGATCTTGCGCAGATTTTGCTTCGGCCGCCGCTTTTTCCCTCAGGAATTTGTCGACCGCCTCGATTGCCTTACGCTGAAGATCGGCGTGCTTCTGGCAGTATGCTTTGGCGCGTTCGGCGAAGAGAGCAGTGCGGTCGGTTCCGGGGTCGTCGCCGTCGATTTCTTCGTCGCGGATGACCCGCGTAAAACCAACAGGAAGAACGACATAATCGTTGCCCACTCCGCCACCATTGCTACTGGCGCTCCGGAAATACAAAGATCCTTTCGGCTCACCGTGAAGACCGCGCGTTTTGCTAAACGCGCCACCCCAGCTGACGCAAACCAATAAATGCTTCGCGCGCATCGGGTCTTGCGGCCTAAAACAGGCACCGCCTTTTTTGCTCCGCCAGAAATCTCCAAAGAGGATCTTGGCGTCGCCGGACATGTCGAGGTTCATGTTGTCAGTGATCTCGCGATCGCTGACGAACCCCGTTGGGTCGATGGGGTTGCCGTTCTTGTCTATGGCAAATTCCTTCGGGATGATAAACGTCACATCCGGACGATACTTCCCAAATTTGTTCACACCAAACGACGTTTCGGTTTCGAAGCAATAGTCGCCATAGGCGGCTTTTACTTCACTCAGGGTCAAAGTTTTTTTCATTTCTTTCTCCTTTCGGAATGCCAATGTTCTTGTAGAATTAAAGGGATTCTCCCTACATTGGCTTAGGCACAAATACCGTCCTTATGAACAGCGGTAGGGGCATAATATTACGCTCCCTAGCGCTGTTCATAGCATAGAAAAACAAATGAATCTAATCTCTTGCTTACTTGTCAATGTGCGGGGCTTTTACCGCCCATATTCTTGTCTCGCCTAAGCGAGGCAGAAATATGGAGTGTAAATTTGGAGTTCGGGCGGGGCATGAAAGCCCCACCCGAGAGCAATTTAAAGCCTTGCTGTAGCTAAAAGATATTTTTCAGGAGATCGCTTGCCCTTCCGCAAGCGTGGTCGGTCTCCCGACCATTCCTAACTTCCGGCAAACCGTAGTTTGCCGCGTTCAGTATCAGCCCCAAATCGTGGACACTGATACTGACTGTCGCATTATTGACTTTTTCAATCACCTCCTCCAGGCGGCCAATAGATATACTGACGCGATTCGGCATACCGCCCGGCAGGCCGAACATGGACACGAAATTCCATCCACGCCTGCCTGATATTGTGAGTTGCGGTTCTCCCTTGAAATCGAAATTAAGTGCGACGGCGACCCTGTCGTCATGTTGGCCCGCCATCAATAGTTGGGTCAGGTCATAATTGACCCTACCGCGCGCCTGGGCAGCAACAACATTTATAAACCGCACGATATTCCCGCGCTCCTCATACAGAAGCGTCAACCGTTCAGTTTCGGCCTTAATGGCAGCGTACTTCGCACGAGCCTCGTCTATAGCGGGTTGCGTATCGCCGGTAACCAGCTCAATGTAAACCGCCTCGCGGATACTATCGGCGCGCAAATCGGCCTTCATGGCTTCCTCTAAACGACGTCCATATTCAGACAACTCGCCAACGCGAGTGTCTGCCGCTATGGCATCAGCGTCGGCGCCCTCATAAGGCTCCACGCCACCGAGAGCGTACTTGACGGCACTCATCACGCCGTCGAAGTCGCCATGAGTGACGATGGTGTCCACCTTGACCACCAGGTCGCTGGTGATCAGTGGAGGACAGGCGGGCGCCTCCTCGCGCGGCTTCAGTATGAAGCGCGGGTCGTCGGTGTACGCAGCCCAGCCTTCGTGTGGATGGTGATCCACCCAACACACCAGCCGGTCGCCGAGGATGTCGATAAACGCCTGGGTCGTGTTGCGGAAATCCGCGTAACGATCCTTGCTGCCAGGGGCACCGTTATTGAACCCGAGGTCCAACACGGCAACCTTTCCTTCAGTTCTGGCGGCCAAAGCTCCGTTCACCGTAAATGGCTGGGCAAAAATAACCTCCGGAAACTTCGAAAAATCTTTGTCGTTGTTCATAATAACCTTTCCCTACGCCAACCTTGCGGTCGGTTTCGTTCCCCTTAAGCTAAGTTTAGGCTCTCGTACAGTAAGGCAAATGAGACTATACTAGTACGTTGTTTCGTCTTTGCTTAAGTGGGCATTATGTAGTACCGTCCTCAGACGGCCTGTGGGGGTCATGACTAACCCCACGGGCCGCTGATTCAAGCACTACAAAAAACCAGGAAAGGTATTATACGACATATACCGAAATTCAATGATTTTATTTTATTAATGTGCAATCGGAAGTTCTTTCGAACTTCGCGACTGAAGATTGGGCTTTGAAGGCCCGTAACCGTCCATGTGTACATACATGGAAAGTTATGGGGGTTCAAAATTTGGGTTAGCCCCGCCATCACCCGAAAAACGGGGATGGCGGGACTTCTATGTTTCATCATCACAAGGTTTCCACCCGTTCTTCGAACGGGCGACAATGTCCGTTTTTGTCTACGAAAGTTGAAAAACCTTCGTATGATAGTATGGAGTACATGGTACTCCTCCATTCTGCGCAGACCACCTCATGAATACATTTAGTGGTGGTGGCAACGATTCCCTCTGCCGAACCGTCTTCCGACGATACGGAGACGATTGTCTCTGCGCTAAAATACCTGCAAAAACCAGAATCCTCACAACGAGGACCGCCAGTTTTGCAGTAATTCTCCACATCCACACTCGCGCAATCCGGGACAAGACTCAAGCCCGCCGCCTTCTCTATTTTGCCTACTAATGCCAAATTCATACTCACAAATAAACCTCCCAGCCCCTTGGGGCAAATTTTTTGCTCTCGGGGCAAGTGAAGTCCCCCTAGCAGCATCACGACTACGAAACGAGTTCGTAACCACAATGCTGCTAGTGGGTAGCAGAAAAGGCAGATATGAAATTAGGTTGGATGTATTCTCAATTGATGAAATGATTTTTAAACGTACTGGACAATTAGAGTACTTTATGTTCGGCTTTTTGCAAGCAAAAAGCCCCATCTAGATGGGGAGCATATTACATGGCCCACACCTATTTGGTACACCTCAAACTGTCTTGGTTCGAATCGGGTTTACCTATAAGTAAATTCCGATTCTGACCCCATTGTAGCACACTGCTTGTGTTTTGTCAATACCCAAAACATGTTTTATGGAATATTGCTGGACTACTCCGGGCTAAAGCCCCCGCAGTGACGGGGAAGGTAGTTCGAGACCGCCTCCCCCCTACAACCCCACCCGAAACTCCACCACATCCCCCTCGGCAACCACATACCCCTTCCCTTCCGTCCGCATCAACCCCGCCTCGCGCACCGCCTTTTCGCTCCCCAGTCGCACCAAATCTTCATACTTGCACACCGCCGCCGCCACAAACCCCCGCTCAAAATCC
>JGI24696J40584_12961168_pt1 | contig 11542 bp, 7 predicted proteins | sample TergutCo191P4_FD_40584 | JGI IMG/M metagenome (IMG submission 40584)
TGTATCGGTAGGAAATCGGGCAAGTGTACGAAACTATTTTTTGAAAACATGAAACTTTGGATAGATGGCCAATCGCCGCGCTTCATGCGGCCTTGCGATTAGATAAAATCACAACAGTCTTTTTCTTTCTCTCGGGCGGAGTAAACTATACCCTTGGCAAACAAATATCCCCGGCAGGATTCCTCCTGTCGGGGGTGCAGGTATTGGCTCGATCTTTCTATCGTGGCGAGGCTTAGATGCCTACTACCGCAATGACATTGCGCCAGGCGAAACCGAGCGTACCTGCAGAAAGGCAGGGCGCATAAAGAAATCTGTGGTCAAACAAAACGCCAGCGAGCGGATAAAAGCCGGCTTGCACTGATTAGGGCGAAGCGCATCCGCAAGGCGGACTTCACCTGACTATGGGCTTGCCTGGAGTACGTGAACCATCTACCCAACCGCGAATTCGGCAAGGCCTTCATCGCCCGCTCGGACACCTGCGACTATATTGAGGACCACCGCAAACGGCGGCAATCCCGTGCGCCGTGTTGACCTGTAAGACCGTTGTCAGCCACATCATTCTGGTCAAAAGCAAGATGATATATGGCTGTGCAATGGAAGATGGAATTCAATAAAATGTGCACCCCTTATTGCGCGGCCCGTGCTTTGAAATCCATCTGCAATTTTTGACATTATTCGGAGAAAGTGCTTGACGGACGGCGTAAAGTTTGCTACAATAAAGTCAAGATGAAAAGAGAGGTCAATTCTTCTGAGCTGGTTCATTTTGTCGAAAGGGTATGGGACTAAATGAAGGATCTTATATTCGCTGTGGTTGTGGTGCTGACGTTAGCAGTGGTTGTTGTAACCGCTTGCGCAGTCGTTTTCCGCGGAAAAATCCGCAGGCAGATCAAATTGGGGGACATCTATGTTCGCTTGCCGAAGCACCGGGTCCGAATTCGGCGAAAGAGGAAGCTACCGCCTCCATTTGACTCGTTAGCACAGAAACTCGACAGGCTCTTTGCTGTGGACAAAGAAAACACGCCTGAGCCGGACAGCGTTCCGATTACATCGACTGTTGTCGTTGGCCTTGATCCGTATTTTCAGGCCAACATCAATGGTTCGGAGACGATCAACCAATCAGTTGATTGGCTTCCGTTTCGTATTGGGAGCGGCATTGAATGCGAACTCGCACTGGACAACAAATCTGCAGGGGCCATAGCGCTCGAGGTGAAGAGGGCAGATACAGGTGTAGCAGTTATCCTGAATCGTTCAAGCATACCGGCGTACGTTTATGAAAATGCCGCGGAAAAAGTTCGCATTGGCCGGCGGGGGTATCCTGTGCGGGACTTGGCTGCCCCAACGATAGTCCACTTTGGAAGGGACCTCGAATTGACACTGACGCCCACGCCAAAATACGCGCAGACGATCAATGCTCCCGCTGAATTGATCTTTACTGTAATCAATCACCGCAAGGCAAAAAAATACAGGTACTTGATTCGTGATGACGAAACCTTTACAATCGGAAGAAACGATGAATGCGATCTGGCATTTGCCAATCCTACCCTTTCATCTATGCAGCTTAAACTGGAATACTATGGCGAATATGCCTGTTTCTGCGTGAACAATATGTCTGAGCACCTGAATCTTTTCAACGCGGAAAAGCGTCCTCTCTCAAGAGACGATCCGCAGCCGCTTTTCGCGGGGGATGTTTTTTACATGGCAGGCAGAGACATCGAACTGCATGTTGATGAATCATTTTGCCCCAAAATCCCGGCTGCGCAACGGACGATTGAAAGGGAGGTAGAATAAACAAATGGAAAACAAAGCGCGGCAGATAGCGGGTTCTGTTACCAGTGTTATGCTTGGTTTTGTGCCGTTCCTTTTTCTGTTTATTTGGCACGGAAGAGTGGCTTCCAGCTATGGCGCAGGCGAGTACTACAAACGCGTATTGCCTTGGTTGATAATCTGCGCACTGATTGTGCTGCTCATCACTACATGGAAAAAGACTGCCTTTCGGGGCAAGTTGATCCTTTGGATTCCGATTTGGCTGCTCTGCTTCGGTACGGTGGCGCAATCGGTTTGGACGAAAGCGTGGGTGGGTTATGTGGAAATGCATTCCTCGCTAAGCGAAAGGATAAGCGATCCCGCCTCCCGGCAGGATACAAATAAAATTCTAGTTGCCTTCCTGTTGGCTCTTGTGGGCGCGTGTGCGTTGGCGTTTTTAAATCAGAAAAAAAGACTTGATTTGCAGCATAGGCCCAAGGTGCTGCTGCTATTTATATTAGCAGCTATGCTGGGTGCGTGGGTGCCGGTTGCGGTTAACTTCCCTTGGCTCTATGAAATTAATAAGGTAACATTCGTGATAGGACTGGCAATATTGCTCAATTGGCCGATCTTTGACAGGAATGAAAGGCTGGGTAGCCTTTCTGCTAAAATCAACCTGCTTTTTAAAAAAATCCCGATACTGAAATTGCTGAGAAGCGAAGAGGATGAAGCCAGCAGTGATCCTCTCAAACTCATTTGCTGCGTAATCTATGTTGCCTGTTTTGCTCTTCCCTTGCTTGTGAGGGGGGAAAGCGAATTCGGCTCCATGATCATCATTGGAATCACGTTCTTTATCATGATACTGACATATTTGGAGAGCAGCCGGAAAGTAGCGCTGGTGTCAGCGGTTGTTTTGCCGCTGTTGGGCATGGGAGCATTTTTTATTGCGCACACAAAAATTACCAAGCGGATCGATTTGTGGCTGAACTTTGTGAAACAGGGCGCAGACAATCAGCAATATCTTGGTATGCGCGGAATTCTGCTGGGTGGCTGGTTCGGCGGTGACCGCAGGTACTTCTCCTATGTGCCAGAGGGCGACAATGACATGATCGGTTCTGTGCTGATTCAATGTTTCGGCGGGGTCATTGGCGCTTTACTGATCGGGCTGTGTCTCATATTGGTTTGCCTGGGATTCCGCACCGCATTGAAAGAAAAAGACCACCTGCAGCGCGGCATTGCTTTCGGCTTTTCCACCACCATCGGCGTTCAGTCGCTCCTGATGTGGGCGGGCAATCTTGTGCTGCTCCCGCTGAGCGGAAATACGCAGCCCTTCATGAGCAGCGGCGGTGGATCTGTTTTTGCAATGTTCTTCATGGTCTTTGTCCTGTTCCTGCTGGACCGCAAGGAGTATGCGAGGAAAACAGCAAATTGGGGGGAGATCAAGTAATGGTAATTGAAAGCGAAAGGCTGAAAAAGCGCATCCAGATTGTCTCCGGCTGCGCGGTACTTTTGTTTGGCGGTATGGTGGCTTGGTCTTTTTGGGGTGCGCCTGCCCGTATCGGCACAACAGATGAACGCTCCGCGTTGATTGCCGAATATAAACAAAAGCAGAATAAACGAGGCAGCATATACGATGCCGGTATGAATCTGATTGCCAGCTCTCCGGAAACAGGCACACAAAATCGCGTGTACACCAGCGAGCAGGAGGCCATGGCATGGGGTAGCGTTGTCGGCTACAGCAGTGACCGCTATACGCAAAGCGGCGTTGAAGCCGCATGCAATGTGCTGTTAATGACTGCGCCGGACGGAAACAGCAAAGACGGAAGCTCTCTCCAGCTCACTTTGCGAAAGGATTTGCAATTGACTTTGGCAGCGCAGTTGAAGCAATATGAGCACGTCAAAGGTGCGGTCGGCATTGTAATGGATGCTGAAACCGGTGAGATATGGGCCAATGTTTCTACTCCCTTGTTGAACATACAGGCAATTGATTCTACTTTTGCGCAGGCACAGGACGGCATGTTTTATAACAAGGCGTTGCTTGGGCAGATTCCGGGTTCCGTGATGAAACTAATCAGCGCAAGAGCAATTCTAAAGGCAGGGAAGGCTCAGGAGATTTACACTGATACAGGACAAGAGTTCATAGGCAATCATCCCATAAGGAATTACGGCGGCGCATCCTATGGCGCGATTGATTTGAGGCAGGGCATCGGGAGATCGGTGAACACATACTTTGCACACATGGCGCTTGATCCGGCAATTCGTGCGGACGGACTTGAAGAGACTTGGCAGGCCTTTTACCTAACAAAGGACATCGCTTTGGATTTTGGCACGCTGAAAGCCGCGGCGTTGAATGCCCGCAATGGTGACGGCACCGACAATCTTTGGGAAATCGCTCAGACCGCTTTCGGTCAGGGAACGGCAACGCAGGTAAGCCCATTGCATATCGCAATGGTAACGGCCACAATCGCCAACAACGGCAATATGCCCAAGCCGTACATGGTACAGCGCGTTATCTGGCCGGATGGCAAAAAAGAAGAAGCCACGGAGCCGGAGATTTTACAAAGCGGAATACTCACGGCACAGGAATGTGGCATCATCAAGGACGGTATGCGTATATCGGCTGAAAGGCTCTTTGGTGCAAACACTGCTGCGACAAACAGCATATACTCCAAAACCGGCACAGCGGAGGTTGGCACGCATGGGGAACGCACCAACCAATGGCTGACGTTCATTGCCACAACGGGTGGCCGGGACTTCGTGATTACGCTTGCGATATATGATCAGCCGGGCGGCAGCACCGGAAGCAGCCTTGGCGCAATTGGCAGTGCGATATACAATGCGCTGGCCGCCGAAGTTCAGAGGGAAACAGCAGCGGGTTAGTGCATTTCGCAGCAAATATAGGGGAGGAAAGAATTGTGGCGGACATTCGAGACTATGAGCCTTTGTTCGGAGACTGGAGGGTTGCCGGCAAACCACTAGGCATCGGCGCTTTCGGCGAAGTATATGAGGTGGAAAAGCAGGAGTTAGGCATCCGACTGAAAGCCGCCGTCAAGCGCATCCCGCTGCCTGATGAAAAGCTGCTGGCGTCGGTGAGATCTGAAGTGCAGACTATGCTGGAGCTGAGCGGCGACAAGCACATTGTAGCTATCCGCGACTTCTGCGTTGAGCAGCAGAAGCGCGATGGCGGTCACGATGTGCTCATCCTTATGGAACTGCTTACACCGCTGAGCAAAGTGCTGGAAAAAGGGATGCTGCCTGTTCCTGAGGTAGTGAAGCTGGGGGAGCAGATGTGCCTTGCTTTGGAACGTTGCGCCGAACACGGTCTCATCCACAGGGACATCAAACCGGATAATATACTCCTCACCGACCGCGGCGATTATAAGCTGGGCGACTTCGGCATTGCCAGGGCTATGGAAAAAAGCCAGGCATACTCCAATAAGGGCACACCGGAATATAAGGCGCCCGAGGTAGCTCTGTTTCACTCATACAATCATCGCGCGGACATCTACTCACTGGGGATGACGCTGTATTATCTTCTCAATGGCAACCGGCTTCCCTTTGATGACAGGGAAGATGGGCTCCTGCGGCGAGTTGATAAAAAAGAGTCTCTGCCCGCCATTCCCTGGGTTTCCGCCAAGCTGATGAAGGTGATCCAAAAGGCTTGCGCACACAACCCGGATAAGCGCTATGCAAAAGCGGCAGAGTTTGGCGAAGCGCTGCGCGCTGCAATGAAACCTGATGAGAAGAGGGAGAAGCCTGCCCCTCCGCCGAAAGAGCCAAAGGAGAAAAAAAAACGAGCGGGCACGGGATTGAGCAATAAGCAAAAAAAAGTCATTGCCATTCTCGCTGCCGCAGCGGTTTTAGTGGCCGGAGGCATGTCTGTGCTATTTGCCCTGTGGGCGCCCGGAAAGGCCCCGCCGGATTGGGCCGTGGCGTACGAGAAGCTGATACGGGATTCGCATGCGGGTATATTTAGCGACCAAATATACTGGCCAATGGAGGGGCGGCCTCTGGACAATTTTGTGTTGTTGGACCTCGACAACAACGGAATACCGGAGCTAATTAATGTTTGGGGCAATCATGCTGTGGATGCTATGATAATAGACTTCTCTCAGCAATCTGCTATTACCGAAGAATCCGTGCACTATTTTTATGCAACGGAACTCTATTATAATAAAGAAACACAGCAATTAGGGTGGCGTGGCACAGAATTCCATTCTGGTGACTTTACTACATATTTCACAGGACAATACGCCAACAAAAGTCTTGTAGAGAACGCTTTGTTTTACGAAGTGCCGCGATGGACCGTAGATGACGAAGCCAGTATATCGGATGAGCCTTTATACGGAAGAGGTGCGCCTGTTTATGATGACAGTGACGACAATAGCGGTTTTGGACAAATAATTAACGCTCCTTTGAGCCACGAGGAATATTTGGACTTGCTGAAAGAATTCTTGACGTCTTCAATCAAAATTCCTATGTTCAACAGCTTGGACGCGGTCTCTGATGTCCAAGATTGCTGGCTCTATCGCAACGGGTTTGCACCAGCAAAAACAGAACCCACAGCGGTAACAATCGAAGCCGAAGCCAAGCCAATACAAATCGGTGATACCGTCCATTTTGGCCAATATGACTGGCTGGTGCTGGACGTCAACGCGCAGGACAACAGCGCGCTACTGATTGCCCAAAACATTGTTGAACTGCGCCCTTATAATAATAGGCGGACAGACGTTACATGGGAAAAATCCACACTTCGCAAATGGCTGAATAGCGAATTTTACAACCGTTTCAGCATGGCAGAAAAAGCAAAAATTCAATTCTCCACGGTTGTGAACGAAAACAATTCCGAGCATAATACCAATGGCGGTAATAGTACGAGAGACAAAATATTTCTGCTTTCATTGACGGAAGTGGAAAAATATTTCAGCTCAGACGGCGAGCGTGCGGCACAGTTCAATGAAGCAAGCGATTGGTGGTGGCTCCGATCTCCCGGTGGTTCCCAGAATTCGGCCGCACACGTCCTCATCGCTGGCTCTGTCGGGAACTCCGGCACTTTTGTTGATGGTAATTACGGTGTTCGGCCTGCCATGCGGGTATCAATGGAGAGTGTATCTGCTGAAACAACGAATCCGCCACCCAACTACATGGTTGGGGATATCGTTCATTTCGGCCAGTATGATTGGCAAGTGATTGATGTCGACGCGCAGGACGGTAGCGCGCTGTTGATTACCGAAGAGATCATTAGTAAACATACCTATCACGATAAACGCACAGCCGTTACATGGGAAAGCTCTGCGCTTCGTCAATGGCTCAACGATGAGTTTTACAACAGCTTCAGCCCGGCGGAACAAGCGAGGATTAAGACGACAACCCGCGTGACTGAGGACAACCCAGAATATGGCACCGCCGGTGGAAACGATACAGCGGATAAAGTCTTCCTGCTTTCCTTGGTGGGCGTCAGGGATTATTTCGATTCCGACGAGGCGCGTGCGGCAAAATTCGATGGTGAAATCTACTGGTGGTGGCTCCGGTCGCCTGGCAGCAACACAAACCGCGTCACGGTCGTCGACCATGAAGGCAAGGCCTATAATACTGGTCTGTATGTGAACAACGACACTGGTGGCGTGCGCCCCGCTTTGTGGATTAGCCGATAGAAAGTGCGCAGAGAATACTATACTACGGAGGAATCGACCATGCCCAGCACTGTCACCCTGACCGTAACCAAAGGCGAAAAAACGGGTGAGACTTATACCTACACAGAGAAGGAACGGCTCGTTGCGGGACGGAACCCCGACTGCCAAATCGTGATGCTGGAAGAGACGGTATCGCGCTATCACTGCGTCATCGACATCGCCATACCCTCGGTGATGGTGCGGGATTTCGGCAGCAAGAACCAAACATACCACAACGGGAAAGCAATCGGCGGCAGGCCCACCGATATGTCTGCGGAAGAAGGCCGCAAGCTGAAGTTTGAGCCGTTCAAGCTCGACGATGGCAACCGGCTAGGCTTGGGCCCAGATGTGGAGTTGTCTGTCGGCATTAAGAATGTTCCGCGCTGCGCCGGATGCGCCTGCGACTTGGAAAAAGTTGAGCATGAAAATGAGGAAGGGCAGCCGCTGTGCCCTGACTGCCACGTCAAAACCATGCCCGCAAAAAAGTGCAGCATGTGCTACGTGGTGCTCCAAGGGGATGACATTTCCATCGGTATTTGTGCCGAATGCAGGGCAAAGCCCGCCGAAACTGTGATTGCAAAGGTCCTGCGTCCCGCAAGAATCATTGAGCCGGAGCAGATAGACCTTTCCGGCTACCGGAAGATTGGTGTGCTGGGCAAGGGTGGCATGGGAGAAGTATGGCAGGTCCAGGAAATCGAGACTGGCAATATGATGGCCCTGAAAACTATCATTCCTATCATTGCGGCCAGCAGCGAAAAGGCGCGGCTTGCTTTCATGCGCGAAGCGAAGCTACATGCGCAATTGGATCATCCAAACGTTCTGCGCCAGTTGAAGTTTGGCGTTTCCCACAATGTCTATTGCATCGTCATGGACCTATGCGATGGAAACGTAGATAACCTGGTGCGCCGCGCCGGTGGCAGGCTGAAGCTCAAATTTGCGACGAACATCATTCTGCAAGCCTTGGATGGGCTGATATATGCCCATGCCGCCGAAGTGACCGCCGACCTTGCCGATGGGGGCAAACAGGTGTGCCACGGAATTGTGCATCGGGATTTTAAGCCGCAAAACCTGCTGTATACCAGCAGTGGCGATAATATCCGGATTCGGGTATCTGATTTCGGTTTGGCAAAGGCGTTTGAAATATCAGGCCAAACCGGCCACACCATTGCTGGCGAGAAAGCGGGATCTGTCCCTTTCATGCCGCGTCAACAGATCATTGATTACCGCGACTCAAAACCGGAAGTGGACGTCTGGGCTTGTGCGGCTACTTATTACTATATGCTGACTGGCGAATACCCTAAAAACATTAATTCTCACGAGCAAGAGAACGTTTTCCGAGAGGCGCTGCAGAGCAAGGCTGTACCAATCCGTCAGCGGGACAGGTCCATTCCCAGCAAGTTGGCGCATGTGATTGATCTTGCACTGGCCGATAACCCAGAAATCAAAGTGAAAACCGCAGCCGAATTGAAGAGGATGATTTTGGAGGCGGTTTCATGATATTTAATTACCCATTTACTTGCGCGAAAGGTACCGACCCTGGCAATCGGCCAGAAAATGAAGACCAGCTTGTCTTGCTCCCGGACCATGGTTTTTTCGCGGTTTGCGATGGAATGGGCGGTTTATCCAAAGGGAAAGAGGCGGCTGCAGCCGTTGCCCGTAAAATCGAGAAGCTTGCCATCTTGGTATCCCAATCATATGAATCATCTGGTGATCAGCTATCTCCGGAATTGACCGGTCAAGTTGTTTGTGAAGTAATCCAACGACATAGCGCCGACATGAATCAGAATGGCAGGCAGCACGGACTGCACTATGGTACAACGCTTTGCGTGTTGTGGCTCATTCAGGCACGCGCTGTGTTTGTCAACATCGGCGATAGCCGGGGATATTTGTTCCGCAGTGGGACCCTGTCTCAAATAACGAAGGACCATTCCATCGCGGCTATCTTGGTGGAGCAGAATGAAATTACGAAAGATGAGGCGCGCACACACCCGGCCAGTTCGCAATTGTTGCGCTACATGGGCATGGATGGTGACGCGAAGGCGGACATTTTTGCTGAGCCGATACAAAGAGGAGACGTGTTCCTCCTTTGCAGCGACGGCCTGAGCAGTATGGTTGGAGATGAGGAACTTGCGCGGCTGCTAAGGAATATGCAGGATGTTGAGGCAGGCGTTTCCGACCTGATTGATGCCGCGAACCGCAATGGAGGAAAAGACAACATTTCAACAATCTTGGTGCAAATTGCTTGACTTGCCTCGCGGGACGTTTATCATGCATTTGAGAACAATGGGTGTTTACCTTTATAAAAAATCCCCGCTTATATGATTGTCAGCATGGTTGGTTTCAGTCGTCTTATTCGGGTCTGCCTTCGCATACGAACCGGAGCCGCTCAGCCCGCGCGTGAGGATTTTCCTTGCCTGCTTGTATTCATCCCCGATGAATCCGAGTTTCAGAAGATAGGTTCTCATTCGAAACTTGTCCGAGACGCAATCCTGCTGCTCACGCGCAGTGATTCGTGTGGCCTCCGTCGCGACCCGGACCAGGGCGCTGGCCAATTGGTTGTAGACCATGGCGTTGTCATCCACGGTGAACCAGGGAAATCGCAAAACCCCATCAATCTGCTCGATGGGCAGTACGTCCGTACCGAGGACCTTCTTCAGCAGGGTTTCCCGGCTGGCAACCAGCTTTTCGAGGTTGGCCATCTTCGCCGGGGTGAAGTTGTCGTCGATGGGGACCTCGATGGTCAGGCGGTCGGGCTGCGGACAGGCAGGATCGGCCTCCGGGTTCGCGTCCGCTGTCGGCGTGTCGTATTCCTCGCTCGTCGGCACAAAGCTGTGGCGGTCGCGCAGGGTGGCGATGAGCTCACGGTTGTCGGGGCCGGTGACGGTGCCTGCCTTGTCGATGTACCAGCCGCCGATTTGGTATGCCGCGCTGGGCATCCCGAGATACACGGCCTTCAGTTCGGCCTGCAAGGCGATGGCCTTGACCAGGGTCTTGCGCTCTAGGGGTTCGAGCTCATAGGTGATTTTCATGTGTCAACCTCGCTTTTTCTTGATATACAAGGCGTTGCCCTGCATGACAACCATACCACAACCGCGCTGAGATAGCCAGTCTCAATAACCAATGAGATTCAGGCTGATGGCTGTCGCCAGTCTGTGCAACCTACACGAAAGCGGCGCGCAGCAGGGTGACACAGCCGCGCCCTTCGAAGCAAGCGGCGAGCAGCGAGGCTTTGCGCTCGGCCTGCCTGTCGAGGATTTTCCGCAGACAGACATCGCATTATGTTATCTCCCTTCCATCGCAATCCCAAGCCACTGAAAAGCAAGTGTGCCATGCATTTCAGGGAAAATGAGCGCATATAAGAAAGCCACTCAACCGCTTGCGTGTCATGCGGTTTGAGGATAGCGGCGTTGAGTTTTTCCCCCTGGTGATACGCAGGATATAACGATAAAGTTGTTGTCAAGAAAATTTTTTGAAAAAGAAAAAGTTGACAGGCTCTGGAGTGTGAGTTTTGAGCAAAATAAAAATGGAACCCGTAAGGCCTTGAGCCATGCGGGTTCCGTCGTGGAGCCACTGGTCGGAATCGAACCGACAACCTGCGCATTACGAATGCGCTGCTCTACCATTGAGCCACAGTGGCGTATTAAACTATGGTGCATGAGCAGAGAGTCATGATGGGAGATTCGGCAGCCCAATATCTTGTCGGGCACCGATCTCCATTTTCTGTGAAATGGAGATCGGCAAAATTCTTGCAAGACATAGTATAGCATATTGCGTGAGAGATTTCAAGCCCCAATTTTCACTTTTTCGTGGCCAGGCCTTCACCCTTCCAGCAGCCCCAGCAATTCCTCTCTATTCAGCACGCTGAAGCCGTCGCCGCCCTTTTGGATTACCATCTCGGCCAGCGCGGCCTTGCGTTTTTGCAGATCCAAGATTTTTTCCTCCACCGTACCCTTCACGATCAGCTGGTACACCTGCACCTTTTGCGTCTGGCCGATGCGGTGGGCGCGGTCGGCGGCCTGGTTCTGGGCGCTGAGGTTCCACCAGGGGTCGTAGTGGATGACCGTATCTGCCCCGGTGAGGTTGAGCCCGGTACCGCCCGCCTTGAGGGAAATCAAAAACACCTGCGC
>JGI24696J40584_12961167_pt1 | contig 11537 bp, 11 predicted proteins | sample TergutCo191P4_FD_40584 | JGI IMG/M metagenome (IMG submission 40584)
AGTACATGCCGCAGCAGCCCTACCAGGCGCAGCCGCAGTACATACCGCAGCAGCCCTACCCGCAGCAGCCTTACCCGCAGCAGCCCTATCCGCAGCAACCCTATCCGCAGCAGCCCTATCCCGCGGCGCCCGCCCCGAAGAAATCCAAAAAGGGGCTCGTCATTTTCCTGTCCGCGGCCGCAGCCTTCCTCCTGGGCATCGTCGGAATCGTCATCGCCTTGGGCGGCGCGGGCAAAAAGGACTACTACGACCTCGGCAACGACCAGGTGCCTTCGGTCGCGCTGGCGCTGGGCGAGCAACGCAAGATCTCCGGCTCGAAAAGCTCCAACACCAACGGCGTGATCATGAAGGAGTACAAGTACAACGAACCCGACCGCGACCAGGCCGACGAGATGACCCACTACGTGAACTACCTGCGCGGGGAGGGCTTCCAACTGCTCACCGACGTGGATTTCAGCACGAGCGAGGCTTGGTGCGAGCTCGGGCGCGACTCGGCGGATGCAGGGAATCGGGTCTTGGTAAAAATTGCGTATGACCGCGGCGGCTACGTCATTACGCTAACAAAGGAACCCGGCGGGTTTTCACCCATCGATGAAGACCCCGAGGAACCAACGCAGCCCGTCAATCAAACCGGGCCTGTCACCCCCGGCGGCCCCGCCTATGTCGGCATGTGGCGCGGCAAGGAGGTGGACGAGGACGGCGACGCCTTCATATCGCTGATGACCTTCAACAAAGACGGCACGTTCAGCTGGTCCGTGAACTACGTGGAGGTCAGCGAATACGACGGCAAGGCCGGCGGCTCGTTCACCCTGGAGGACGGCGTGCTCTCCATGACCGGTATCACGACGGCGGATGGGCGCAGCCTGGACGACATGACCGCCGAGTGCAGCTTTACCGAAAGCACGATGACCCTCGACGGCACCGAGTACGTCTTCGTGGAGCCCCGCGACAGGCGCAGGGTGTCTGCCAACCCGCTGGAAGATTATCCGTAAGGGAGGAACGCATATGCAGTACAAGATCATCGGCGAGCCCATGCCCGTGGTGGAGTGCACCCTGGCCGCGGGCGAAAGCATGGTCACCGAGCGGGGCTCCATGGCCTGGATGACCCCCAACATGCAGATGACCACCAACGCGGGCGGCGGCCTGGGGAAGATGTTTACGCGCGCCATCAGCGGCGAATCCGTGTTCCAGAACATTTACACCTGCCAGGGCGGCCCGGGCCTGATCGCCTTCGGCTCCAGCTTCGTGGGCTCCATCCGCGCCTACCAGATCGCGCCGGGCCGGGGCGTCGTCGTCCAGAAGGGCGGCTTTTTGGCCAGCGAGCCGGGCGTCCAGCTGTCCATCCACTTCAACCAGAACCTGGGCGTGGGCCTGCTGGGCCGCGAGGGCTTCGTGATGCAGAAGCTCAGCGGGCAGGGCGCCGCGTTCGTGGAGATCGACGGCTACTGCGTGGAATACGCCCTGGCCCCGGGCCAGAGCCTGATCGTCAACCCCGGCAACCTGGCGGTGATGGACGAAAGCGTCAGGATGGAGATGCAGAGCGTCAAGGGCGTGAAGAACGTGCTGTTCGGCGGGGAGAACTGGTTCCAGACGAAGCTGACCGGGCCGGGCACGGTGGTGCTGCAGACCATGACCATCAGCGGCCTGGCGGGCGCGCTCTCGCCGTATATCCCAAAAGGTAACAGCTGAAGATAAGAGCAACAGGATGGGCCCGCTCCGGTTTTTGCGCCGGGTCGGGCTTGTTTCACTTGACTATTCCCGCGTAACATGATAAAATTGTCCTATTCGTATGAGGGGACGGTGCTGCCGGTGAAAAAACGCGATTTAAGGGAGCAAATCTTCGGCGCGGAGGAAAATTCCGCCGCGAGCTTGGACCCGGAGCAGCTTGGGCGCTTCCGGCGCATCGCCGCGCGCATGTACCACGCCCCCCAGCTTTCGGCCAAGGAGATCGGCATCCCGGTTCTGGCGAGGATCGGCAGGCAGATCAGCGACCAGGTGGGCGTCTACAAGAATTACTTTTTCGTCAGCGTCCTGCGCATCGACATGGTCTACGTGGTGCTCATCAACACCCTCATCGGCATCTACGACCTGCTCAACAACCCCCTGATGGGCATTGCCTACGACAGGACCCGCACCCGCTGGGGCAAGGCGCGCCCCTACGCCTTCCTCCTGCCGCTGTTCTACTTCGGCTCCACCACGCTCCTTTACTGCGGCGGCCTGTTCTTTCAAAATAACAACGACACCACCGACCCGCGCAAAATTCTTTTCGTATTCTCCATGCTCTTCATCCAGGAGACGTTCTCCACGATTTTCAACATCCCCAACGACAACTTCCTCACCCTGATGAGCCCCAACCCGAAGGACCGCATGTCCCTGGGCCTGTGGCAGGAGTATTCGAAGCGCTGGAGCGGCGACTTCATCTCCTTCATGATCGTGCCCTTCCTGGACGCGGCGCGCTCGGGGATCGGGAACATCAGCACGGGCACGGTCTTCGCGGCCTTCGGCATGATCTCCCTGTTCACGGGCACGGCGGGCAGCATGGCCATGGCGGCCAAATGCCGCGAGCGCCTCCTGCTGCAGCCCAAGCCCGCCGCCACCACCAAGACCCTGTTCTATATCCTGAAGAACAAATACGCCCTGCGCAATTTCATCGCGGATTTCGTCACCGGCTGGTGGAGCAACGGCGGCTACAGCTGGGACGTCGTCAGCCAGCTGGAGATCTTCGGCGGCTTCGTGCGCTTCACGCCCCTTTCCATGGGCAAGCATATCGCCAGCGTCGTCAGCCTGGCCCTGGTGGAGCCCTTCAAAAAGATGTTCAACGGCAGCTACAAGCGCACCGTGCTCTTTATGCGCACCTGGGACACCCTGGCCAACAGCATCGTGGCGATCCTGGGGCTGTTCCCGAAGGTCATCGGCACCTGGTGGAAGCTGGGCCTGATTTACATGGCGGGGGACTTCCTGAATACCCTCAACGACGCGCCCTCCAGCGTGCTCGAGGGCGAAATCAACCGGGAGATCAGCGACTACACCGAATACATGACCGGCGAGCGGCCCGACGGCACCTTCGGCCTGCTCACGGGGCTGATCTCCAAGGTCACGGAGCCGCTGAAGACGCTCATGGCCATCGCGATGATCAAATGGATCGGTTACGACCCCAACATCGGCAGCAACAAGCGCTGGACACAGGAGCTCGTGCGCGAAAACAGCACGATGTATTCCAAGATATTCCTGGTGTGGAAGTTCGGCAACATCCTGAACTTCTTCGCCAAGCTGGTCCCCCTGGTCATGTTCGACATCGAGGGCAAAAAGAAAGAGGACATGTACATCGCCCTCAACGAGCGCCGCGCCCTGGTGGCCAAGGCCGGCGAGCCCGGGGAAATGGCCGCCATGGTGGAGATGATGGCGCAGACCAATGCTTAATGCTTAATGCTTAATTTAATAACCGAAAGGAAACCGTATGGAAGCTTTCGTCAGGGACCAGATCGTCGCCACCCTCAAGTACGCGCCCTTCCACATCGCCGCCGGGTACCTCAAATCCACCGCCTCCCCCGAGGCGCAGCGCATCCGCCGCAGGCTGGGCGGATTCATCAAAGGTATCTGCCACGCCTCGGAGGACTACGAACAGGTCAAGGGCGCCGGCATCGAATGGCACCGCGCCGATATCCCCTGCCCCTTTGACAAGGACGGCAACCTCCGGGAGAAATACTTGGAGTGGAAGGAAAAGATGCGGCGCTATGTCGAAAACGGCATCCGCATTTTCGCCGTGACGCCCTACCCGCGGGAATACATCAAGGAGGCAGAAGTCGACTGCCGCACGCCCGAGGGCGAAGCCCGCGTCGCCGAGATCGCCAAGTTCCTGGTCCAAGATTTGAAGGGCATCGCGGAGGGCTTCCAGATCACCAACGAGATGGGCATCCCCCACTTCACCAAGCCCCTGACGATGCGGGAGGCCGCGCGCTTCATCGGCGTGCAGCTGGAGGCCATGTACCCCCTGCGGGGCGACGCCGTCATCGGCTACAACTCCGCCGGGCCCCAGGCCGATTTGCACACCCTCCTGCGCCCCTGGCACCAATACTGCGACTACGTGGGCGTCGATATCTACATCGGCTGCTTTATCAGCCCCGGCAGCTGGCTGTGTATGTTCGACGTCATCCTGCGCTACCTCTGGTCCCTGACGGGCAAGCCGATTATCCTGTGCGAGTTCGGGTATATCTCCGGCGGCGCGCCCAAAACCCCGGAGGAAAAGCGCGAGCGGCTGCGGCGCTACGGCGTGGGCAGCGAAAAGGAGGCCCGCGAAAACCTCGAACAGTTCATGGAAAACCTCAAGGCAATCAACCTGAAGATGTGGGAGCGCGTGACGAAAAACGCCTCCGGCAGCTACGCCGACTATCTCTTCAAGTCCGACTATAAGAATCACTTTTACAGCGAGCTCCCCAGGCACACCGTCATCAAAAAATATCCCCACACGCCCCAGGGCCAGGCCGATTTCTACCGGGACATCTTCCCGCGGCTGGCCGGGCTGCCCTTCGTGCTGGGCGCGTTCATCTACCACTGGCCGGACGGCGAAAAGTGCGGCTACTGCGGCCAGCCGGATTGCCCCACGGAGACCCGCTGGGGCCTGGTGGACTTGGACAAGAAGGAGAAGCCCAGCTACTACGCCGTGCGGGACGCCCTGCAAAAAATAAAGTGAGGAGAGTTCCATGGAAGCTTTCGTGAAGGACCAGCTCATCGCCACCGCAAAATACGTGCCCTACAACCTGGCCGCGGGCTATCTCCGCAAGACGGCCTCCCCCGCCGCGGAGGAGTGCCGCCGCAAGCTCAACTGCAATTTCATCAAGGGCATCTGCCACCCCGGCGACAACTATGAGCAGATCAAGGGCGCGGGCATCGAGTGGAACCGCGCGGACATCGCCTTCCCCTTCGATAAGGAGGGCAACATCCGGCAGGAATACCTGGACTGGAAGGAGAAAGTCCGGCGCTACCGGGACAACGGCATCCGCATCATGGCGGTCACGCCCTATCCGCGCACCTTCATCGAATTCGGCATCGACCCCCGCCTGCCCGAAAACGAGGGCCGCGTCCGGGAGATCGCCGTGTTCCTGCTCCATGACCTGCGCGGCATTGCCGAGGCCTACCAGATCACCAACGAGATGGGCCTGCCCCAGTTCATGAAGCCGCTGACGACCAAGGAGGCCGTGCGTTTCATCGGCATCCAGCTGGAGGCCATGCACCCCTTCAAGGGCGACATCCTCCTCGGCTACAATTCCTCCGGGCCGCAGACCGATCTGCACTCCCTCATGCGGCCCTGGCACAAATACTGCGACTACGTGGGCATAGATATCTATATCGGCTGCTTCGTGGCCGCGGGCAACTGGATGTTCGTGTTCGACGCCCTGCTGCGCTACCTCTGGTCCCTGACGGGCAAGCCCGTCATCCTGTGCGAGTTCGGGTATATCTCCGGCGGCGCGCCCAAAACCCCGGAGGAACGGCAGGCCGTGCTGCGGCGCTACGGCGTGGACAGCGAAAAGGAGGCCCGGGAAAAGCTCGATTTCTTCCTGGACAACCTGAAGAACGTCAACGAAACCCTGTACAACCGCGCGGCGAAGCTGGCCTCCGGCAACCCCGCCGACCTGCTGTTCGACACCATGGAGCGCAACCATTTCTACAGCGAAATGCCTCCCGGGGTCGTCATCAAGCAGTATCCGCACAGCCCCGAGGGCCAGGCGGGCTTCTACCGGGACATCTTCCCCCGGCTGGCCAAGCTGCCCTTCGTGCTGGGGGCGTTTATCTACAAATGGCAGGACAACGAAAAATGCGGCTACTGCGGCCAGGCGGACTGCCCCCAGGAGACGCGCTGGGGCCTGGTGGACAGCCGGCAGAACGAAAAACCCAGCTATTACGCCGTGCGGGACGCGCTGGGGAAGATTTTGTAATTTTCAAGTGAGGAAATTTGCCCCGGGGCGCGACAAAGGGATGCGGCAATCCCGCCCCGGACGGAAAAAAGCACGTGGAGGGGGGGAATCGCATTGCGGCAGGAGCGAACCGCCGAGGAGGCCTACGAGGCCTTCTGCGCGGGGGAAGAGGGCGCGTTCGACCGGCTGATGGAGGAATTCCAGCAAAGCCTGGTGTTCTTCCTGCTCGGCTACGTGCGTTCCCCCGAGACGGCGGAGGACCTGGCGGAGGACACCTTCGTGGAGCTGCTGCTGCACAAGGGGCGCTTTCGCGGGCAGAGCTCGTTCAAGACCTACCTGTTCTCCGTGGCGCGCCACAAGGCCATCGACCACCTCCGGCGCGAGAAACGGCGGCCCGCCGTGGCCCTGGACGAAATCGCCGAGCGCGGCGACGACGCCATGGGCCCCGAGGAGCTCTTCCTCGCGGGCGAGCAGGCTGCGGAGATCGCCCGGGCCATCCGGGCCATCCCCAAGGAGTACCAGGAGGTGCTGCGGTTGCTCTACCTGGAACGCCTGAAATACGAGGAGATCGCGCTGCTGATGCGCAAAAACAAAAAGCAAATCGACAATCTCGCGTACCGGGCGCGCCAAGCGCTGAAAAATTCGCTGGGAAGGGAGGCGATCCTACTTGAAAAGCAATGAGGAATTCCGGGCCGGCGTCTACGCCCGGGCGGAAATCGAAAAGCGGCGCCTCGCGCTTCGCCAGAAGAGGCGCAACGCCTCGCTTTCCGTGGCGATGGTGCTGCTGGTGGCGGCCCTGGCCGTGCCCGTCGTGCGCGGCACCCGCATTGTGTCCGACCCCCTCACCGCCCCGGAGACCGGGCAGGAGGTGTTCCGCTCCGCCAACCGGGCGGCACGGCCCTCCCGTATGGTGCTGCTGATGGCCACGGCCTCAGGCGAAACCAAGGCCGTCGTGCTGGAAAACCGGGACCAGCAGAAGGACTTCGTGAGCCAGTACAAGGCCGCGATGCACCTGGGGGACGACGACGACTTGCCCATGACCCCCAAGGAGGAGGACACCGTCCTTACCATCCACTCGCTCGACGAGCTGATTGAATTCCTGGCCGGGTTCCCCGAGGCCGCCGGGAGCGTAGCCCTCGACTACGACGAGGCGTTTTTCCTCGAAAATAACCTTTGCGCCATGCCCATGGATTTATCCGCACAGCCGGGCGCCGAGGAGACCACCGCCGCGCATGAGACGAGCGCTCCCGCGCAAATGACCACCATCCCCGATGGGACGGCCCCCGAGGGGACGACCATCCCCGACGGGGAAAGCGCCGCGGACGCCACCGAAGCCGACACGCAGCCGGCGGAGACGACCGCCGCGGCGGCGCCGCAAAGCCTGCCGGAGGGCACGCTGCTGCGGGGCTCGGGGGTGAAGGTGCTGCTGCTGGTGCCGGTGAACAAGGGGTAAGGGCGAGCAATCAAAAAGTACAGGGACGCGCTGCAAAGGTGCGTCCCTGTTTTTGTGCGTATATTATGTTGACAATATGCGCACACTATGCTATAATGGTAACACAGGACGAAAGGAGTGACAGTCATGGCAAGCGCAAACATCAACATCCGCACGGACGCAGAGGTGAAAAAGGCGGCCCAGGAGCTGTTCTCGCGTCTGGGCATGGATATGACCACCGCGGTGAATATCTTCCTACGCCAAGCGATCAGTAAAAATACCCTGCCGTTGGAAATCACGCCGGTATCGAATGGCAAAGTGCCGACGCTGGGCAGCATGAAGGGCAAGATCTGGATGTCGGACGATTTTGACGCGCCTCTTGAGGACTTCAGGGAGCAGGAATAAGAGTGAGCGGCAGATTACCGCCCCTACAAGATTGTGTGAGACTATTGTTTTTTCTGAAGGAGTTACATCCCCATGCCCTACTACCACGGCAGCCCTGTTGCGGGCATCCAAACCCTCGCGCCGCCGCCGGGCGGGGTGGTTTACCTCACCAACTGCCGGGCCTACGCGCTGTTCTACATCCGCGATTTGGAAGTCAACCACGTCACCTGCGGCGTGCGCAACGGCGTCGTCCTCTATGACGAGCAATTTCCCGGGCAATTGCGGGCGCTGTACGCCGGGCGGGGCGGGTGGCTCTATGCCTGCGAGGGGAATGGGTTCGCCCCCGGCAAGGACCCCTGGATCGTGACGGCCGGCAGCGCGGTCACAGTGGCTTCGGCGGAGCACATCCCCAACGCGTATGAGGCCATCCTGCGGGAGATCGAAGCCGGCGCGGTGCGTGTCGACAGCTATGAGGGCAAGACGGCGGAGCGGCGGCGGGACATTACGGAGATGATGGTGCGGCTGATCCTCCAGGACGGCTATCTCAGCGCGGCGACGCCCAGGGCCCGTTTCTTCGAACGGTCTTTCCCGGAGGCCTGGGCCCTCGCCCAGCAAAACACCCCATGTTAACTTTGGTTGACACATTTCCAGCGCCGGTTGCTTGCGTTTTCCCGCGGCGGGCCGTATCATGGGAGCAGGAGGGATGCCATATGACATTCGGTGAAAAGCTTATGGAACTGCGCAAGGCCGGGGGGCTTTCGCAGGAGGAGCTCGGCTTCCGCCTGGACGTAACCAGGCAGACGGTCTCCAAATGGGAGACCGGCCAGACCACCCCGGAGATGGAGAAGCTCATCGCGCTGTCCGCACTGTTCGGCATCAGCATAGACGCCCTCGTGGGCAACGGCGCGGCGGCGGAGACAGCGCCCCCGGTCATCTACCCCCGCGCGTTCCACTACGAGTACAAGTCGAAGCGCACGCTGTTCGGCCTGCCGCTGCTGCACGTGAACGTCGGCGTGGGGCTGCGCCGGGCCAAGGGCATCGTCGCCGTGGGAACCATCGCGCAGGGCGTCGTCGCCGTAGGAGCCCTATCCGTCGGCGTGGTTTCCCTCGGCGCGCTGTGCGCCGGGCTGCTGGCCTTCGGCGCGGCGGGCATCGGCCTGTTGCTGTCCGTCGGCGGGCTGGCCGTGGGCGCGGCGGCGGCGGGCGGCATCGCCGTGGGACTGCTGGCATTCGGCGGGCTGGCGTTCGGCAACTATGCCGTGGGCGGCCTTGCCTGCGCCGCGCGCATCGCCATGGGCGGCTACGCGCGCGGGCATATCGCCATCGGCGACGCTGCCGGCGGCGGCTTCGCATGGGAGAAGCTCACGCAGCTGACGCGGGCGGACTGGGAGACAATCCGCCGCACCATCCTGCAGGAATACCCGCGCATCCAGGCGTGGCTGCTGCGCATTTTTACAAGGCAATAGCCCATCGGCCGTGAAACACAGCGCGCCCCGCGCATATAATGAGCATGAAAACTCAACTGCGGAGGGCACTTATGTCTCAACATTATTTTCCGGGCGGGAACACCCCGGACGGCTTTTTCAGCTATTTCGGCAACATCCCGTTCCATGGCGAGCGGACCATCTGCCTGAAGGGCGCTTCAGGCTGCGGGAAATCCACCTTCATGCGCAAAACGGCGGCCGCCTTCGAGGCGCGGGGCTTCGCTGTAGAGTATTTCCACTGCTCCAACGACCCCAAAAGCCTGGACGGCGTCTGCGTGCCCGGGGCTTCTCTCTGTATCGTCGATGCCACCGCGCCGCATGTGCAGGACCCGGCCGTCCCCGTGGCGCATGACGAAATCTTCAACATGGCCGCGTTCATCGACCCCAGTACCGTGGCACAGCATAAGGACGAGCTTTCCGGCCTGGCGCGGCAAAAAAAGCAGCATTACGAGGCGGCCTACGGCTACCTGGCGGCGGCCCGGGCGGTATACCAAAACAACAGCCGCCTCTATGCCCGCTTCCTTGACCGGGCAAAGCTCAACGCGGCGGCGCTGGAGGCCCTCTCCCTGCTGGAGGGGAGCAATCAGCCGGGCCGGGCGGGCAGGAGCCGCGGGCTCTTCGCGGAGGCGCTCACCCCGGATGGCTTTGTCCATACCCTGGACAGCCTGACGGACCAGCACATGATCGTTGTCCTGCACGGCGAACCCGGCATGGGCGCGGACGAAGTCCTGGAGCAGCTGCGCCGGGCCGCCAACCTGCGCGGCTTTGATTGCCTGCGCCTCTGCTGCCCGCTGGACCCCGGCAGGCCGGAGCATCTGATCATCCCGGCGCTGGGGCTGGGGTTTTTCACGAAAAGCAGGCTATGGGCCGCCGCGTTCCCCGCCCATGCCCGCGTGATCGATTTCGCTGATTTCCTGGGCGAAGGGATCGAAAAACATCGCGAGGAGATCGCGTACAACGACGCCATGTTCGACGAGCTGTCGGGCCGGGCGGTGCGCACGCTTGCCGCGCAGCGCAAGCTGCACGACCGCGCGGAGGAAATCTATATCGCAGGAATGGATTTCGAGGGGCTGAACCGGGCCTGCGATGAAATCATTGCGCGAGAATTGGCTGCAGCTGCTCCCCCTTGAGCGCGGCCTCCATCGCGGCGGGCAGCAGCGCGGCCCTGGCCACCAGCGAGTTGGGCTTCGCCCCGGAATTATCCTGCCCGAAAGGCACGAAGTAGACGCTCTTGGCGTTCAGCAGCGTACCGATGTTCTTCAGGTTCAGGCCCAGGGCGTCGTTGCTGGCCAGGTGGATCAGCAGGGGCTTGGCGTTTCGCAAATGCCCCTTGGCGGCCATGAGCACGGGGGTATCCGTCACACCCATGGCCAGCTTCGCCAATGTGTTGCCCGTGCAGGGCGCGATGACGAAAATATCCAGCAGGTTGCCCGGGCCCAGGGGCTCCGCCTGGGGGATGGTCGTGACAATCTCGTGCCCGGAAAGGCATTTGGCACGCAGAAGGGTGCTGTCCGGCCCGCAAAAACGGTTGCAGAGCGTCTGCACATGATAGGACAGCACGAAGGTCAGGTCGATCCCGGGGGCGTCTGCCTTGAGCTTCTCCAGGCTGTCGAAGATGTCCGAAAACGTACAAAAAGAGCCCGTCAGTCCGATGCCGGCGCGGGTTTGTTCCAGCCCCATGCCGCTCCCTCCTCCTCCTCCAGGATGATGCGCACCGTCTGCGCGACGCTTTCGCCCGCGGCACGGGGCGCGTATTTGCCCGGCAACCCGGGGCAGAGCTTGGCGCACAGCCCCAGCTCCTTCGCGCAGGCGTAATCCACGCCGCCCGGGGCCGCCGCGATGTCGATGATCACGGCCTCGGGCGCGACGCAGCCGAGCAGCCGGTCCCCCAGCACCTGGGCCGGGACGGTATTGAAAATGTACGGAAAGCGGAACATGTGGCAGGGCAGCAGGGTGAAATCGAGCACCTCGCAGCCGTCGGCGATGGCGGCACAGGCGGCCTCCCAGCGCCGCGCGGCCACCGTGACGCGGGCGTCCAGGCCCTGCAGCTTTTTCGCCAGGGGCTTGGCGCAGCGGCCGTAACCCAGCACCAGGCAGTCGCTCAGGTGTATCGTGCCGCCGCTGAGGGAGATCGCCTCGGCGATGGCCCCCTCCGCCGTGGAGATCGCGTTCAGGACCGTGTAGTCCTCCCGCTCCAGCAGGTCGTGGGCGGGCGCGCCCAGCGCGGCGCAGCGCTCTTTCAGCACAGACGGCAGGTGCCCCGCGATGAGCGTCTGGCCCGCCTGTAGGTACTCGCAAAGCTCTTCGGAAAGCGCTTGGTCCGGC
>JGI24696J40584_12961166_pt1 | contig 11536 bp, 8 predicted proteins | sample TergutCo191P4_FD_40584 | JGI IMG/M metagenome (IMG submission 40584)
TGCAACAACAATTTGGCAAGTTCGATGCGCATACGCCAACCGCCGCTAAATTCGTTGGTTTGGCGCGTGAAATCCCTGCGCGAGAATCCCAAACCCATCAATGTTTTTTCGATTTCGGCTTCAAAATTACTGGCGTTGCTCATTTGCAAAACTTCCATTTTGTATGATACTTCTTCGATAATTTCGTGATATTCAGGCGAATCGTAATCTGTGCGCGTGGCAAGTTCGTTGTTCAGAGAATCGATTTCGACTTGCATTCGCTTGATGTTTTCAAATGCCAAAGACGCTTCTTCCATCACCGTGCGGTTGTCTTTATGAATCATCGTTTGCGGCAAGTATCCTACCGTAATTCCCTTTGGCACAGATACATTTCCCCGCGTGGGCGATTGTAATCCTGCAAAAATCTTAAGCATCGTACTTTTTCCTGCGCCGTTTTTGCCCACAAGCGCAATGCGGTCTTTGGGATTGACCACAAAAGATATATCATCAAAAAGCGTGAAACCGCCAAATTCTACTGTTAATTTTTCTACCGAAATCATTGTTTTATTTCAAATATAATCATTGCTTAATTTAATATTGAACCTTATTTTTTTGCATTATTTTATAAAATTCATCTTCTTTATTTTGTTTTTTCATCGTTTGATAAATCAAATTGATAATTTTTTCTGCATCAGAGCGATATGGCGACTGTTGTTTTACATACAACAAATATGCAATGCACATTTGGTCTAACGCCTCTTCATAATTTTCCATCATATAAAGAATTCGTCCTGCACCATAATAACCCTCTGCGTGCAATGGATAGCGCTTTTGTATAATCAAATACATTTCAAGCGCTTTTTTGTTATCCTTTTTAAGTTCATAAACAATAGGCAAGTTTACCATTGGCATTTCGCCCTCCGGGTCAATGGAAAGCGACTTGTTGTAAGCCTCAATGGCTTTGTCATATTTGCCTAAACGTCTATGACACATACCTATATTATCCCAAGCAAATGCAAATTTTTCATCTATTTTTACCGCTTTTTCAAAATATTTCAATGCCGTTTTGTAATCTCGTGTTTCAAATGATTTCATTCCTTCGTTGTATTCTTTTATTGCTTTGAAATTTGAAGAATATGAAAAAGCACTTTCAATGTTAGATACTCCCAATAATCTTCTTGTTGCAGGGCAATCTTCTAACAATATTTTTTCTATTTGATTATAATATTTACGGTATTCTGCCGATTCCGGATTGTCGTATATTGTGATAGTTTGGTCTTCGTGTTTGGTAGTATCAACCGAAAATAATTTGTCCATTGTTTGATATGTAACGACAATATTATCAATACATTGCGAAATTTCTTTCGATAAATCAACCGCATTTTTATTTAACACTGAAATGGAGTCCATACATTCGCAGGCTCTATTTGTGAAGTTTTTCAAAGCATCAGAAGTAACACTTTTTAAGATTTTTTCTTCATTTAATTGTCCGAAGGCAGACACAGCACAAAATAAGGCTGCAGATAAAAAGATTTTTTTCATGATTTTTTTAGTAATTTTATATTATTTTAATTCATTATATTTCCCGAATTCTACTATTAATTTTTCTACCGAAATCATTGTTTTATTTTGAAAATGCAAAGATAAGAAAAAAAATAATTCAGAAAAATCTTGAAATTTGCTTGCATAAAAAAAATACATTATATTTGTACTCTAATTCAAATCTCCTTAACTATGAAAAAACTAACACTCTTCACTTCATTGCTTGCTTTGTCATTTTCTTTTTTGCAGGCAAAAACCGTTTATCTTGAAAAAGCCGAAAGCGTGGCATCGAAAGCCATCGGCGAAAGTTCCGCACAAAAAGGGATAGGCGTATCAGCCGTAAGTCGTCTGACTTTAGTAAAATCTGCTTCGGCGGAAAGCAATTACTACGTTTTCAACGAAGCAGACGGCAAGGGTTTCGTCGTTATTTCGGGCGACGATGTTGCAAAACCTGTCCTTGGCTATTCGGACAAAGACAGTTTTGACGAAAACAATCTGCCACCCGCATTGGTTTACTGGCTCGAATTTTTGAACAGCGAAATTGCGTATGCCGTTCAAAATAATTTTCCGAGCAATGCGGAATGGGATAATTTTTCCAATTTCAGTACGGCGGCAGTGGTTGTTGCACCGCTGCTTTCTACAACTTGGAATCAGTATGCGCCTTACTATAATTTTTGTCCCGAAATATCAGCACAGAAAACGCTTACCGGCTGCACTGCCACGGCAATGGCGCAAATAATGAAATACCACAAATATCCTTTAAATGGAACCGGACAAAGCAACGCCTATACTTCGGAAAAGGGAGCAGATGTGCCCGCTGTTAATTTTGGCACAACAACTTATGAATGGGACAATATGCTCGACAACTATGGCGCTGCAAATACGAATCAGCAAAATGCAGTTGCAACACTGATGTTCCACTGCGGAGCATCGATAGGTGCGAATTATGGAACAGACGGTACCAGCGCCTCAATCTTCACTGCGGCAAAGGCTTTGGTTGCCAATTTTGGTTACGACAGCACCATCATTCATTTGTATAGAGAACATTACAATAATAACGAATGGGAAGATCTTTTGAGAAAACAGTTAGATTTAAAGCGACCCATTTTGTATGAAGGTTATAATCCTGAGAGCGGGCACGCTTTTGTGTGCGATGGTTACAACGATGCGGGGCAATTTCATTTTAACTGGGGCTGGGGCGGTTTATATGATAGTTATTTTGTTACAACGGCTTTAAACCCCGGCACCGGTGGTGCAGGTTCGGGTCCCGGCACTTATAATGAGGGACAAACCGCTGTTTTTAATATTATCCCCGAGCAGGGAGGCAAACCGCTGCCAAATGTTGTAATGTGGCCCGGAGAAAATATGTCTTCTGCCACTACGCAGATTGCAAGAAATACCTATTTTAGCGTAACGACATCTATTTTAAGCAGAAGTATGTTCCCCTTTAAAGGTTATTTGGGTGTTGCACTTGTTGATGACAATGACCGGATTTTGGCAGTTTTAGGGAAAACTTATTGGCAATTAAATCTAAATTATAATGGTTACAACAGTTTGGATATTAGCACAACAGTTCCAACGACTATTCCGGCAGGAGATTACAAAATAAAAACAGTTGCCATCACAACAGAAGACACCATTATAATGCGTGCCTCGGCAGGGTATATAGACGAATTACCGCTTAAGGTAATACAAGCAGTAACAAGTGTTTCGCTCAATAAATCGGCAATAGCATTGGGCGTTGGCGGTACCTGTCAATTAACAGAAACAGTTTTGCCCATAGATGCCACCAACAAAGCAGTCGCGTGGTTATCCAACGACGAAAATGTAGCAACAGTAGAAGACGGTTTAGTTACAGCAACAGGAGTAGGCATTGCCACTGTTACAGTGAAAACCGTTGACGGTAATTTTACTGCCAATTGTGTTGTAACCGTAAAATCAGGTGTTTCAACAATAACACTTAATCCGGTATCCGGCATTTTATCCGGCGAAAACACATTGACCGAAGCAGTAGCAGGAAGCGGCGTAGAACTGCCCGAAGTCATACCTTGCAGCAGCGAATGGGAATTTGCCGGTTGGTCGCTCAGTGAAATAACCGTACAAACCGGACTTGAAGATGAAACCGATGTGGCAGCCTCGTTAATTCCCGCAGGTTTGTATGTTCCCGAAAGCGATATTACACTGTTTGCTGTGTACAAAAAATATGTGAATAATGGAGAACAAGAAAAAGTGATTTTGTTTGAAGATTTCAATGGTGTTATTAATCCGGCAGGTTGGAGTTTGCCAAGCACATATTATCAAACTGCCGGAATTGACGGAAGTGTAGCAAGAACTTTCCCCAATGTGGGCAATTCCATTATTACGCCAAGTGTAACAAATCCTTCGAGTGTGTCATTTTATGTTAGACGAACTAACACAGTAACTTACAGCGGTCCTATAACCCTTAATGTTGAAATTCAACAAAACGGTCTATTTGATTGGACTACCGTCGAATCGTATGTTTCGCCGGATATTAGCACAGTAATAAGCACTTCTTTCCAGCAAAAAACAACGCAATTTAATAATTTAAACGGCGCTTATCGCATACGTTTTTATTTAGCAAGTGCCGAAGCCGGTTATAGCAGTCATATAATATTCGATGATGTTACTGTCAATACCACTTATATTGATGAAGGTAATGTGTATCTTTCCGAAACAGGCGGCAATTGTCTGATAACTTCGACAAATGAAACAGAAAATCCGAAATTATCCGTTTTCCCCAATCCCGCCGAAGACATTGTTTATATTTCGGGAGAAAATATTTCTTCTGTCGAAATAAAAGACCTTTCGGGCAGAATAATAAAACAAAGCAACGAAACAACGATTTCGATAAAAGAATTGCAAAGCGGAATTTATCTCTTTGTTATTCAAACAGAAAGCGGAATGATTACAAAGAAAATTATGAAAAAATAATTTTTTTTCAGAAAAAACAAATGCGAATCGTGGGTTATTAACCTGCCAATATTGTATTTATAATATTGGCAGGTTAATAATATTACTTATACACCGCAGGTCATTGACCTATGGTTATGAAAATCAAACCCTATTCGGGTGGGGTGTAAAAAAGATGATATTTGATTTTTGAAAAATACGTTCTAAAAAAAATGATATTTTCTTTGTCCCGTTAGGATATTTAGGGGTAAAAATCAGGTTACACCAAAATGAAATTCACACAACCCTTCCATTGGCGATTGCTCTATTTTGCTGATATTCAGCCCTAAATCACCGGCAACTTTTTGAAGAATATCTTGAAAATAAAAAGCAATAGAACCAATAAGCGCAATCGGATAATGGCGATAATCATATTGCATCGCATTTCGCTCGAAAAAACTGCGGAACGAACGGTAAGCAATATTATAAATGACTTCTTCATCCTGATTTTCGCCGATGAAATGGGCAAATTCTGCCAAATAGCGATTCGGAAATGGTTTTTTATATACATTATCCAAAATTTCGGCAAGGGAAGTATTATATTGCATCAGAAATTTATTTTTCAGATTTTCGGGCAATTGATTTTTCAACATATCGGCAACAAGCAGTTTCCCCAACACTGCGCCGCTACCCTCATCGCCAAGAATATAACCGAGCGGCGACACATTTTCAACGATTTTTTCACCATCATAAAAACACGAATTTGAGCCTGTGCCGAGAATGCAGGCAATGCCCGCCTCACGTCCCAAAAGCGCACGGCAAGCAGCAAGCAAATCGTTGTTGATTTCAATTTCTGCTGCAGGGAAAATCTGTTGCAATGCCGATTTTACGATTTCTTTTTTGTCGGGAAAATGACAACCTGCGCCGTAGAAAAAGATATGAAGCCTCTCCCCACAAGGGAGGGGAGTATGATAGTACGATTTAAAAAAATCCGTACTGCTGTCAAGTCCCCCCTTGAGGGGGGATTTAGGGGGGCTTAGGCTTAGAGCGCCAACAATTTCCTCCGAATTTTGATAAAAAGGATTGATGCCCGAAGTATAAAAAACGCCGTTTTCATCGGTGTTTTTTATACTTCCGATAAATTTCCACGCGGTTTTTGTTGAGCCGCTGTCTGCAATTAAAATCATTTTTTGTATCTTTGCATTGTTTTTCGCTTGTAAAAGTAATCAATTTTATGCAAAAGCACATTTTGTTTTGTTTTTTATTTTTCACTATCTTCATTTTCAATACTAACTCGCAGGCTTTTGATTTTGAGGACTATTCGGAAACGCCCGAAAAATGGAAATCAATGACGAATACCAATATTGCGAAAAGCATTGAGCAACAACTGATTGACTTTGCAAAAAAATATCTTGGAACACCCTATAAATATGCGGGAAAAACGCCGGCAGGCTTTGATTGTTCGGGCTTTGCGGGTTTTGTTTTTAAAGAATTCGGTGTAACTTTGCCTGCTTCGAGCCGCGAGATTGCCCAAATTGGCGAAAATATCGATAAAAAAGATTTAAAAATTGGCGATTTGGTATTTTTCGAGGGACGGAATCACACAAAAACTGTTGGGCACGTGGGCATAGTGAGCGAAATAAACGATAACGATGTGTATTTTATCCACGCAGCAGTGTGGAGCGGCGGCATCATCATTTCGGGAATGAAAGAGGAATATTATGCCTCGCGGTATTTGAAAGCCAAACGAGTAAAAATTATCTGAATATGGAAAAAATAACCTGTTTTTTGCCGTTCATAAATGCGGAGCAAGTGAAGCCAACGATTAGAGAATTGCGCAAATCGTTGCTGGTTGGGAAAATTTATTTATTGGGTACACACACGAAAGAAACGGACTTTTTTGGTTACGATGTGTTACCCGTAGAGCATTTTGCAAGCAGCCACTCTATGGCGTTGATTGCCGAAAATGCGAATACGGAATTTTCGTTGATTTACATCAAATACACGAGTTTGAAACTTGGACAAAATGCGTTGGAACGCTTTTGTCAAATCGCCTCAGATACCGGTGCGGGAATGGTATATTCCGATTATTATCAGGCAGTTGGAGCCAAAATCAAACCGCTGCCGACAAACGATTACCAACTTGGTAGTGTGCGCGATGATTTTAATTTCGGTTCGTTGCTTTTTTTCCGCTCGGAGCATATCAGAAAATCTGCTGCTGAAACTACTGTCGAATATCCTTTTGCGGGATTGTATAATTTGCGTTTAAAAGTATCGCAATATGCTGAAATATTGCGCATTAATGAGTTTTTATATACAGAAGCGGAGCAAGACACACGCAAAAGTGGCGAGAAGCAATTTGACTACGTTGACCCGAAAAACCGCGAAGTTCAAATTGATATGGAAGCGGCTTGCACCGACCATCTGAAAAAAATCGGCGCATATTTATCGCCAAATTTTAAAATTGCCGATTTCAACGACAGTTTTCCCTGCGAAGCGTCTGTTATCATTCCCGTCAGAGACAGGGTAAATACTATCGCTGAGGCTATTAATTCTGCGCTTAGGCAAAAGACAAATTTTGATTTCAATGTGATTGTCATTGATAATTATTCAACAGATGGAACTTCGGAACTCATCACAAAAATAACAGGAAGCGATAAGCGCATTATTCATATTATTCCCGAAAGTCGTTTGCTCGGTATTGGCGGTTGCTGGAATGTGGGCATCGCACATAAAAACTGTGGAAAGTTTGCCGTACAACTTGACAGCGATGATATATACCAAGACGAAAATACTTTGCAAACAATCGTCAATGCTTTTTACGAACAACATTGCGCAATGGTGGTTGGTTCATACACAATGACAGATATTAAACTGCAAACAATTCCGCCCGGGCTGATTGACCACCGCGAATGGACGCCCGAAAACGGACGAAATAATGCCCTGCGTATCAATGGTTTAGGCGCGCCAAGAGCGTTTTACACGCCGATTTTACGCGAAATGAAATTGCCGGATACAAGTTATGGTGAAGATTATGCGATGGGACTGCGTATTAGTCGCGAGTACCAAATCGGGCGTATCTACCGGTCTCTGTATTTATGCCGCCGCTGGGAAGGCAACAGTGACGCCGAACTCGACATCGCAAAAATAAATGCGAATAATGCCTATAAAGACAAAATTCGCACAATTGAAATTTTGGCACGGCAAAAAGAATGCAAATGACGCAAAAAGCGCAAATTTTCGCAAAATTTACTTTATTCTCTAAATCCAAAAAAATTAGAAAATATTTATTTTGCGAAAATTTGCGTTTTTTGCGTCATTTGTGTTCCAAAAAAAACGTCAATATATCTTCCTCATTATCAGGGTGAAACCAATGAATATCTTTATCTCGGCGAAACCACGAAAGTTGCTTTCGGGCATACCGGCGACTGTCCTGCTTTATCATCGAAACGGCAAAATCATAATCCCATTCGCCATCGAAATACTTAAAAAATTCTTTGTAACCAACTGTATTCAAAGAATTTAACTCTTTCTGCGGATACACGCGGCGGGCTTCTTCTTCCAAACCGCCGGCAATCATTTCATCAACACGGCGGTTTATCCTCTCGTACAATTCCTCGCGCGGACGGTCTAAACCGATTTTCAAAATGCGAAAAGGTCTTTCTTTTGCGGTTTTTGTGCGGAAAGACGAATACGGTTTTCCGGCAGTCAAACAAATTTCAAGGGCGTGAATGATGCGCTTGTGATTTTTCAAATCAACTTCGCTGTAATGCACAGGGTCTAACATTTTCAGTTGCGCACGCAGGGGCTCAATCCCCTCATTTTCAAAAACCTGCCACAGCGATTGCCGGATTTCCTCGTCCGCATTCGGAATATCGTCAATGCCGTTGCACACCGCATCAATGTACATCATCGAACCGCCGACAAGCAAAGCAACCGTATTTTTTTTGAAAATCTCGTTTTCGAGCAAATGCAACACATCATTTTCATATTGCGAAGCATTGTAATAATCCGTAACATCAAGATTTCCAACAAAATAATGTTTCACTCGCGCTTGTTCTCCGGCAGTGGGCGCAGCCGTACCGATTTCCAAACCACGATAAAATTGCCGCGAATCCGCAGAAATTACCGGCGTTTGAAAATGCTCTGCCAAACGAAGGCTTAACGCGGTTTTGCCTACGCCGGTTGGACCAAGAAGAACAATTAAGGTATTCATTAAAATAATTTAAGTTATTTGGGATTACTTCGCTATCAATGACGCGGTTGCCCGGTAGGGCATTTATATCAATAGAAAAAAAATTGCGTTCTTTTTACATGTAGTCCGTAGGACTTTAATATTAATGTATTTGTCTGATATATTGATATTTAATGCATTAAAGTCCTACGGACTATTCATCTATTGTTACATTATTTTCTATTGATATGAATGCCCTATGGGCAATTATCGTCATTTCCTACTATTTGATTTTTATTATTATCCCCTTGCAATGACGCGAAACCCAAGAGCAATGCGTCATTGCGAGCGAAGCGAAGCAATCTCCTGCCCAATTTTATTCCATTATGATTGCATATCTATCTACAATATTGTAATGGCTATCTTTCATAATAATTTCATAATCCCCTTTGCCAAGAATAAGTGGAGGTATATTTTCGTTTCCAATTATTTCAATCACATCAGTTGGAACTCCGTTGTTGTCAAACTCGCCTTTGCGGTATGCCAACACTAAAAGAGGATATTGAACTATTTTGGATTTTTCAATGTAATATACTTTTCTGTTTCCTTCCGAAAAAAGCCAATTCGGACGACCATTAATACAATGTGTTTCCGGGTAAATTATTTTACAATCAACTTGGTCACTACCTTTTTCCCCATTGAATAGATTTCCGTCTTTATCTATCAAAATAACAGGGAACGCCTTATTAACCATAGAAATATAAGGATGATTATATTTTTTGTCGCTTTTTTCGGCATATTGGGTTTGGTCTATTGTAAAAGGGTCTATTTGTGTATATTCTTTCACTCTTCCTGCCATTGCTTTTTCCCAAGTTCTGTGCGCTCCTTCAATAACGTGGTCATGTCCACAATGTAATAACACTTTAGCAGGTGGATTTTTTTCCATAAAATTGACAATGTTTCGGGCTTGAGCAATTTCTCGTTCTTTTCCACCATACTCGAAACCGCCATCATAGCCAAATAATGTAAAACCTATCTTAAGTGCGGCATAGATGAAATTACCGAATTCCGGTTCTTTGGTGTAATATCCACTTTTCATTATTGAATATTTTCGTTCATTAATAAAAATATCAAGAGTATCATGCATATCCCAAAGAGCCTCTAAGCCCAAGTATCTATATCCATTATCATATAATCCTTGTAATAAAGAATGTGTAAAGGTTCTGTGTTTGGGATTAGTATGAGCCTCATTAATAATAATGATTTGCTCATTTTTTGAACGCTCAATAATATATTCTTTTGCATTCACAGGACTAAATTCATTAAAATACAGGCTATCTTCAGCGGTTATTTCAGGTATTCCGACACCATTTTTGTCCCAAGTTTCTCGTGCTTTTTTATAATTTCCAATAAAAGAATATTCATTCGCTCCAATTTGATATTTCCAAGGGACAGTATCATTTTCTATTGTATTTTCAATGTCAGTAGAAAATTTATATACTTCCTTTTCTGGTTGTGCAACTGCATTTACAAAAAGAAATGCAAAACATAAAAGTTTTATTTTTTTCATTTTCATAAATATTTTTTAAATCATAAATACGGATTATAATGTTTTTCGTGTCCGATGGTAGTCGTTTCATCGTGTCCGCAAAAAACAACCGTTTCATCGGGCAAAGTCAGCAATTTTTCTTTAATATTTCGTATCAAATCAGCGTGATTTCCACCCGGGAGGTCGGTTCTGCCGATGCATTCGCGGAAAAGTACATCGCCCGCAAAAAGCAGGTTTTGCGCACGGTTGTAATACACCAAACTGCCGGATGAATGTCCCGGAACGTGAAAAATTTCCAATTCCGAATTGCCGAAAATGATTTTGTCGCCCTCGTTCAGGTATTTCCCGAGCGGCATCGGCTCATCATTTGTCGAAACACCGAAATAATCAAGTTGCATACGCATTTGCTTCAATAAATATTCATCGGCTTGGTGCGCTTCGGGCTGCAAACCGTAAGTTTCGTAAATGAAACGATTGCCCAAAGCGTGGTCGAAATGCAAGTGCGTGTTTAACAGATGCTTGGGTTTCAGCCCGTTCTCATCAATGAAATTTCTGACTGCCGATTTTTCTTTCTCTGTCAGACAGCCGCAGTCAATAATCACACATTCCTTGCTTTCGTCATAAAGCAAATAGGTGTTTTCCTGAATGGGATTTACTGTAAATGTAATGACTTCTATCATAAATATATTGTGCGATAAACAACTGCAAAGATAATTGTTTTATTATTTACGGAAAAATTTTTATTCATTTATTATACACTATATGATAATGGACAAGCGGTGAAATAATAAAATAGGAATTACAGGATTTTGTGTGAAAAATGCAAAAAAATTGTTTTGAATGCCGTTAGGCATTCTCGCTCGGTAGAAGACAATTTTGCCTCGCAGGACGCATTCCGATAGGAATGCAACCGGCTAATAAAGACATTTTTCTACCGAGCGATATTCCCTAACGGGAAAAAAAAAACAATTTTCCACACAATTCCCGGAAAAACCATAAAATAAAAAGAGCGGCGAAAGCTGCTCCTTTTTTTTATGTCTTTTCTGTTAATTGTGCTTTTTTATACTAAATACTGCGAACTTATTGATTTATTGGTATATACACGGTCGATAGCATCTGCTAAAAAATCGGCTACCGAAAGAATTTTCACTTTGCTGCATTGTTTTTTAAACGGAATGGAGTCGGTAAAAATTATTTCCGTAAGTTGAGATTTTTCTACCCTTTCGCACGCGGGGTCAGACATCACGGCGTGGCTGGCAATGGCACGGACAGATTTTGCACCGGCAGCCATCATCAGGTCGGCGGCTCTGGTTATTGTACCTGCCGTATCCACCATATCGTCGAGGATGACAACGTTCATATCAGCAACATCGCCAATAATG
>JGI24696J40584_12961165_pt1 | contig 11535 bp, 10 predicted proteins | sample TergutCo191P4_FD_40584 | JGI IMG/M metagenome (IMG submission 40584)
TACAAAACTTTTAACTTTGGGGAGTTGGCGCCCGACGGGCAGTTGCTCCGCCCCTTCATTGTGTGGTTTGGCGAAGATGTCCCGCTCATTAATCGGGCGGCAGAGATCGTTTCCGAAGCCGACATTATCATCATTATCGGCACCTCGCTCAACGTGTATCCCGCCGCGGGACTGCTCTATTCCGCACCCCGCACCGCCCAAATCTACGTAATTGACCCGAAAGAAATACAACCCATCGCCCGAACCGTGCATTTTATTAAGGAAAAAGCAACGGTAGGCATGAAAAAGTTACTGAAAGAATTGGTAATTCAATAATTTAATTGAATTATTCAAATTCCAATTCGTAATTTTTCATGTATCTGTGTATAAAAATATTCGGTACGAAAGTAGCATAAGAATGAAACTAAAACCAAAAACTATACTTTTGCAGCCCAATTAATTTGTATTTATGAAGATTTTGAACGGAGCCACGTTAGCAAAAAAAATAAAGTCGGTATTGGCTATTGAGATTGAGTATTTGGTAAAAAAGTACGGGCGCGCACCCAAACTGCACATAATTTTGGTTGGAGAAGACCCCGCAAATGTTTCATACGTTAAAAACAAACAAAAATCGTGTAATGAAATTGGTATTTTGTGCGATTTAAGTCTCTTTTCTTACTCCACCTCACAAGATGAATTAATCACAATGATTGATAAACTTAATCATACCCCTGAAGTAGATGGTATCTTAGTGCAATTACCATTACCCAAACATATTGACCAAAATGCAGTTTTACAATCTGTTGATTATAAAAAAGATGTAGATGGTTTGCACCCGATGAATGTTGGACTGCTCAACATCTCAAACGATGCGATTGTGCCCTGCACTCCCAAAGGAATTTTATCATTGTTAAAGGCAGAAGATATTTCTATAACCGGAAAACATTGTGTTGTCATTGGAAGAAGCAATTTAGTGGGTAAGCCGATGGCGCAGTTGATGTTGCGCGAAAATGCCTCGGTTACCGTTTGTCATTCAAAAACCAGAGATTTATCTTATTTAACGCGGCAGGGCGAGATTTTGATCATCGCCATTGGTCACCCCAAACTCCTCAATGCGGAGATGCTGAAAGAGGGCGCAGTCGTTGTGGATGTGGGTATTAACAATGTGGATGGAAAGTTGGTCGGCGATATCTACAACAGTATCGACGTAACTAATATTGAGAAGAAGGCGGCAGCCATTACACCCGTGCCGGGCGGCGTGGGTCCCATGACCATCGCCTCGCTATTGGAAAATGTGGTGGAGGTTTATAAGAAACGAATAGTGAATAGTGATTAGTGATTAATGATTAGTGATTAATGATTTAAACCCTTATTTGTTCAGGTACCCTTAGTAGCAATATTATGCAAATAAAAGAAATTATTCAGTTTTTAGAGCAAAATTTTCCGTTGCAGTGGCAGGAGGATTTTGATAATTGCGGTGTTCAATGTGGCGATACTTCGCGCAAAATTACCGGTGTGGTGGTGTGCTTCGATATGAGCGAAGATGTAATTGATGAGGCGATTAAAAAAGGCGCCAACCTGGTCATTTCTCACCATCCGATTATCTATCGAAACGGACTTAAAAAAATAGAACCAACTGATCGCGTGGGCAGAATCATCATTAAAGCATTAGAAAACAAGATTTTACTTTATTCCATGCACACCAATATCGACAGTGGTCAACAGGGCGGCAACGTGCTTTTTGCTCAAAAATTAGGACTGCAAAACTTGTCGGTTTTGTCGCCGAAAGAAAACCAGTTTTATAAATTGGTGGTTTTTGTGCCTTCCGAAAACAGCATTTTGTTGAAAGAAGTGCTGTTTAAAGTGGGGTGTGGCAACATTGGAAACTACTCGCATTGCAGTTTCTCCAGTGATGGAATTGGCTCATTCAAACCACTTTCCGGATCTACGCCGCATATTGGGAAACACAACCGCATGGAGCGTGTTGAAGAAGAGCGTATTGAAATGATTTTCCCTAAAACTAAAAAACACCAAGTGATTGAAACACTGTATCTAAACCATCCCTATGAAGAACCGGTTTTCGATATTATTGCCCTTGAAAATCAAAACAGAGAGATTGGGCTGGGACGAATTGGATACCTGCCTAATTTTATGCCGGCAAAAGATTTTATTACCTATCTGAAAGAAAAACTGAAACTGGAATCTGTCAAATATTCGGGTAATTTGAATGTAGAAATCAAGAAGGTGGCGGTTTGCGGTGGTGGAGGCGCTTCGTTCATTTACGACGCATTGGCCGCCGAAGCAGATGTGTATATTACCGGAGATCTCAAATATCACGATTTTTTTATCCCTGAAAACAAAATGTTACTCATTGATATTGGGCACTTTGAAGGAGAACATTTCATTCGAGAAATCATAGTTTCACTTTTACAAGAAAATTTTAATACTTTCGCCACCCATTTCACGGAAGTGGAATTTCCCATAGTAAATAGAGCATAAATTGTTAAAAAAAAATAAATATAATCAATATGGCAAAGAAAAAGATAGTTGAAAATCAATCTGTTGTTGAATACAATGAAAATATAATGCACCTTCCGGAAAACATTCCTCAAGAAGGCATTGAGGAGATTACCATTGCAAAAAAACTACTTTCGTTATACAATTTGCAGCAAATTTGTTCACAAATTGACAAAATTCGTGTGGTACGAGGCGAGCTGCCCAATGAAGTGCGCGATATGGAAGACGCTTTGGAAGGAACACAAACACGTATTGAGAAATACAAAGAAGAATTGGCAGAACTTCATCAAAAGATTAAAACACAAGATGTTAAAATGAAAGAATCTGCAGTTTTAATTAAACGTTATGAAGAACAACAGAATAACGTAAGAAACAACCGAGAATATGAATCACTATCTAAAGAGATTGATTATCAGAACTTAGAGATTCAGGTTGCAGAAAAACACAAAACCAAATTTAATGCGGATATTTTGGTAAAGAAGGATACTATTACTGAATTTGAAGAAAAAAAGAAGGAGATTGAAGATATTTTAAACCAAAAGAAAAACGAACTAACCGATATTATTGCTGAAACGAAGAAAGAGGAGCAAGAGTTGATAGAGAAAGCAGAAGAGTTGAAGAAAAATGTTGATCATCGTTTATTGAACGCTTTCGAGCGTATTCGCAAAAATGCACGCAACGGTTTAGCGATCGTGTTGATAGAACGTGATGCGTGCGGTGGTTGTTTCAGCGCTATCCCCCCACAACGCCAATTGGATATTCGTTTGCACAAAAAAATTATTGTGTGCGAAGCATGCGGTAGAATATTCATTGACAAGCAGTTGGTGGAAAGTCAAGAGACTTTGAAAAATTAAAAGATAAAATAGATGGAATTAACGTGGATTTCCATCATAACACTCATTTGTTCCGGTATTATTGTCGGGTTTATTAATACGCTTGCCGGCGGCGGTACAGTAGTTTCCCTATCGGTTTTTATGTTTTTCGGGCTGCCTCCATTGGTAGCCAATGGCACGAACCGTGTCGCTATTTTTTTTCAAAACATGACCGCAGTAGCCTTTTTTCAGAAAAAAAAGATGATTGATTGGCACAAGGTGCTACATTTGGGAATTCCCATCATTGTGGGAAGTCTCACAGGCGCCATGATTGCAGGTACTATTTCTAACAAATTGTTTCTCTACATTTTTGCAGTGGTGGTCATACTCTTTGGCATCTCCATGCTCATCAACCCGAACAGGTATATTCAGGAAAAACCGGAGTTAATAAATCGTAAAACCTCGGGGTGGCAGTATCTGCTCTTTTTCTTTTTGGGCATATACGGCGGTTTTGTCCATGTGGGTATTGGTTACCTCCTGCTCGCCGCTTTGGTTTTGATAAATGGGTATGACTTATTGAAAGCCAATGTTTTAAAAAATGTTTTGGTATTACTTTATATCCCGTTTTCGTTAAGTATATATGCAGTTCAAGGAAATGTTTGTTGGACTTTCGGGTTGGTTCATGCCATCGGAAATATTATTGGCGCAAGTTTAGCCGCCCGTTTGGCAATAAAAAAAGGCGCCCCGTTTATTCGATATATCGTTTTGATTTTAATTGGAGTTGTGATATTACAACTATTTGGAGTGATAACGCCCCAAACTATTCAGAAATGAGATGTAAAACTCTTACACTTAAAACTTTGAACCTTAAACTTTGAACTTTATTCGGTGCACACCCATCTCATATTTCTTGTGTAAAAGCGATTTTATTTTCTCATAATCAGTTACCCGATTTACAAAATCAAGATCATTTGCCTCAATGATTAGCGTTGGAAATTGAGCCCGCTGTTTGAAAAATGTAAAATAATTTTCCTGAATAGATTCTAAATATTCCACTTGAATCTCTTGCTCATAATCCCTTCCTCTTTTTGCAATATTTTTTAAAAGATTTTCTGAAGAATTATAAAGGTAAACAAGAAGGTCAGGCTTGGGCAAAAAACCGCTAATAATTTCATAAACTTTTAAAAACAAATTATATTCATCCTGTTGTAAATTATTTTTTGAAAAAATGGCGCATTTATCAATAAAATAATCAGCAACTACCAGATCTGTAAACAGATCCCGTTTGGAAAGCAAATTCTTTAATTGTTGGTATCTCTCTGTTAAGAAAGTCATTTCTAAAGGGAAAGCATAGTGTGTGGGGTCTTTGTAAAATTTTGCCAAAAACGGATTGTCGGCAAATCGTTCTAATATAAGTTCAGCATTAAATTCTTCGGCGAGCATTTCGGCTAATGTAGTTTTGCCGGCTCCAATACATCCTTCGATAGCGATATAATTATAATTCATGTTTTAAAATATCATTTTTGATGTTGCAAAGAAAAAAAAATTACCTTTGCACCCTTAAAAAAAACGAAATGAAATATCAAATTTTCTTTTTAAATACTCTTTTAATTTTTTTGATCTGCACATTTGGATCTTGTAAAAAACCCGCATCTGATCCTGAAAATCCCAATCACATTCCGACCTCTGTTACAGATATTGATGGTTATGAATATGCTATAAAACGATTTGGTAACACCCTTTGGATGATGGAGAATTTAAGAGTAACACGGTACGATACTGAAAGCCCGCGCAGTGGCGATACAGTTACCTTTGCTACCCAAAATCATTCGGTAGATATTGAAAAACCTTATTATAACGTAGTTGGAAATTTTACGGAACATCCTTATACAGATAAACTTACAGATCAAATCAGAAAATCATTAGGTTTTTTGTATAATTGGAGTGCAGCAGCAGGAGTAACTAAGAATAATGCTTCGGTGAGCAGTAACATTCAAGGGATTTGTCCCAATGGATGGCGACTTCCCACCATAAAAGATTTTGATAGTTTGTGTTATTACGTTGATGCAAAAGAAGCTACAGGAAAAAGACTAAAATCTATTGACGGCTGGTACACGCTATCCGGAGCAGGCACTAATGAAAGTAAAATGAATTGCTATCCGGCAGGTTTAGCAGTAGATTGCTATTTCACAAGAGTAGGAATGCAAACGATGTATTGGAGCGCCACTTCAATAAGTAATTCACAGGCTGGAGTTCTTAAGTTGTCATTCGACATAGATGGGGCGGAATTGATTTATGTTAATAAAATCCAAGCCAATTCCGTACGTTGTGTGAAAGATTTATAATTTCTCCTCTTTTGTATCAATGCAACCCAAAATACAACGAGTGCTTACAACTTCCCAAATTTCTGAATTTAGACAAAAATTAGCGGCAAGTAAAAAGATTGCCATCTGTACCCATTACAATCCTGATGGTGACGCTATTGGATCATCTTTAGCGCTGCGTTCATATTTTACAACACGAGGGCTTGAAGTACGATGTGTAATTCCCAACAATATGCCCGAATTTTATATGTGGATGCCCGGCGCCGAAACAATTTTGGTGGCCCCAAAACAGTTTAAAGAAGCTAAAAAAACGCTGGTGGAAGCAGATATTCTTTTTTTAGTGGATATGAATGCAGAACACCGCAGCGGCGTTGATATAGAGGCGATTCTGTTGGAAACTCCCGCCTATAAAGTACTGATTGACCACCACCCCAACCCAACCGCAAAATGCGCTCTTATTTTTTCTGATATCCATACTACATCTACTTGTGAAAATGTTTACCGCTTTTTGAATGAAATTTCAGAAAAACCGTTTTTAAACAAAGAGATAGGCACTTGTATTTATACGGGAATCATTACAGACACAGGCTCTTTGAGTTTTGCGTGCGACTACCCTGAAACATACACGCTGTTGGCACAATTAATGAAAATCGGCGTAAATGGCGAAGATATCCACCGAGAAATTTATGATAACTACTCCGAAAGCCGCATCCGTTTATTGGGGTTGAGTCTCAACAAGTTAAAGGTTTTCTCTCACTTGGGAACCTCTTACATGTATCTGACACAAAAAGAAATGAAAACGAATAACTTTAAAGATGGTGATACAGAAGGATTTGTTAATTACGGCATTTCATTAAAAGGGATTTTCTTTACGGCATTTTTTACTGAAAGAGAGAAACGCATTCGCATATCCTTTCGTTCCAAAGGCAATTTTGACGTGAATAAATTTGCGCAAACCTACTTTAACGGTGGCGGGCACAAAAACGCCGCCGCCGCCTATCACTATGATACGCTGGAAAATACCATGAGTTTTTTTGAAGAAATTATCCACAAGCACCCGGAACTGAACCATGAGAAATATTCTGTTTAAAATTCACAAATTTAATCATCTAATCTTCAAATCATCTTATCATCTAATCCATTTCTGCTTTCTGCTTTCTACTTTCTGCTTTCTCCACTCATGCAATAATCACCCCCCTACCGGCGTTATTCAAAATTCTGCAACAAAAACAGAAGAAACAAATCCGTTTATATTAGGTAATAAAAAAATTGTGGAACTTGAAAATGAGGATATTGAACTTTTTTTAAAACGATATCAATGGAACATGACGACGACGGAAACGGGGTTGCGCTATGAGATTTTGAAAAAAGGAAACGGGCAGAAAATCAAACTCGGAGAAACGGTAACATTAGAGTATTATACTTCGTTATTGAGTGGAGAAGAGATCTATAACTCGAAAAACGATGGAGAAAAACAGTTTGTGGTTGAAAAAACGGAGGAGATTGCTGGCTTGCACGAAGCAGTGCAACTGATGAACAAAGGCAGTGAGGCGCGGTTAATCATCCCATCCCATTTAGCCTACGGCTCCAGTGGAGATGGAAACAAAATAAAACAGTATCAAACGATAATTATGAAGATAAGAATAATGTGAAGCACGAAAATGATTAGATGATAAGATGATTTGAAGATTAGATGATGGAATAATTGAGTTTTAAAATCTTGGAATTTTTACACCTTGAACATTGAACATTAAACTTTAAACAATAAAAAAATGATGAAAAAAATTACAAAATTAACACTCGCCCTCGTGGCGTTGATGGCGTTGGGAACTGCCTGCTCAAAGTATCCCGGTTTTAAAAAAGACGAAAGCGGACTTTATTACAAGTTTTATGTACAAAACAAAGATGCTGTGCAACCTCAAATGGATGATGTTGTTGAAGTTATTTATGGTTTTCGTATACAAGACTCTGTCTTAATAGAAAATGCTCCGCTTAGAGACATGATTGTGGAGTCGTTATATCCGGGAGATATTTATGATGCACTCAGAAAATTGCATTTGGGAGATAGCGCTACTTTTATTATGAATGGCGACACGTTCTACCACTACTTTATGGGACAACCTTTTCCATTTGATAAGAAAGAGTTATATTTTGATGTAAAGTTGACTAATATCATTCCAAAAGAAGAGTTTGAAAAACAACAGGCCGAACAAATGAGACAACGGGAAGCTATGGTTGAAGAGTTTAGACTATCTGAAGACAGTTTGATTAACGATTATATTAAAACGAACTGCATTAAAGTAAAACCCACAAAAAGTGGACTTTACCTTATGAAAACCGTTTCAGGAAACGGCAAGGCGATAGTGAAAGACTCCAAAATAAAAGTTCATTACACCGGTAAATTGTTAGATGGCACGGTATTTGACAGTTCTGTAGAACGTGGCGCTCCCATAGATTTGGTGGCAGGACAAGGCAGCGTAATCCCCGGTTGGGAAGAAGCGTTATTGTTAATGAAAGAAGGAGATCGCGCTACGGTATTGATTCCTTCGAAGTTAGCTTACGGTAGCAGAGGTGCGGGCTACACAATTATGCCCTATACTCCGCTTCTTTTTGATATGGAGATAGTGGAGGTAGAATAATTTTTCTATTTTTGCCGCTCGTTTCAGGATGGGGCGTTAGCTCAGTTGGCTAGAGTGTCAGACTGGCAGTCTGAAGGTCACGGGTTCGACTCCCGTACGCTCCACAAAAGTCTTTAAAATAATAAAAATCAATAATTTACAAATGTACTTTATTGATTTTTGTGTTTAAATCGGGACAGAAACGGGACAAGTAATTTTTTTTGGATTTCTCACAAATCTAAAAAAAAAATGTCAGTAAACTCACCTCGCCTAGCAGTTACAAACTGCTATTCTGCTGCAAATTACTTGCCGGCAGTTTTAAAAACAAATCAATCTGGTTGGATTATCGAATATTATGTCGAGAATCCACAAACGCAGGCATTAGCACGCAAAAAAATTAAACTACAAAGGCTTCTTAGCCGTTACCCATCAAAAATGGAAGCAAAAAGACACATTAATAATATTATTGTGGCTTTAAATATGAAGCTGTCCACCGGATGGAATCCATATTTTATAGGAGAGGATTCACGGCTTTATATTCCGTTAAAAGAGGTTTCAAAGAAATATCTCGAAGAGATTAAACGAAACACGCGCCCGGCAACATTTCGTTCTTACATGTATTTTGTAACCACTTTTTGTGATTGGATGGAAAAAGTATCTCCTAATATCTATTCTTCTATGCTCACTCATGCACTCATTGCTAAATTTATGGACTATGTTTATAATGACCGCAAAGGTCGTAAAACAGAAAGCATGTCCAATAGAACTTATAACAACTACATTAAAAATGGGAGCGCCTTTTTTTCTTGGATGGTTGATAAATGTTACTGTAAGGAAAATCTTTTTACTAAAATAAAAACCAAAAAGAAAGAGGATAAATTCCGTATTTTAATACCGGAAGAATCGCGTGAAAAAATCACTAAATATTTGTTGTCAAAGAATCCTAATTATTTAATTATGCTTAAACTTATTTATAATAGTTTACTTCGTCCAAAAGAAATTAGGGGGCTACAAGTATCAGATTTATCTATGACCTTAGGGCAAATTACAGTAAGAAAAGAATTGTCAAAAAATGGAAAGGAGCGGATCATACCTATGACACCCGATTTAATTGAAGATTTTGAAAAATTAAATCTTCAATGTTATTCTCCAAACTGCTATGTTTTTGGAGAAAATTTTGTTCCGGGTAAAACAAAATTATCTGATAGTTTTATGTATAAATTCTGGGCACGAATGCGTGATAAACTCAATTTACCCAAAGAAATGCAACAATACTCGCTCAGGGATAGCGGTATGTTTGAAATGATTAAAAACGGTATTGATCCGCTATCAGTGAAACAACTTGCCGACCACCATTCTCTTGAAATGACCGGTATTTATACCAAACACGTTGATCCGAACCTGCAAAAAATCATTGTCGAAAACTCTCCAAAGTTTGTAAAAAATGGTAACTCATAACGCTATCATCTCTTTTGCAAAAAGAATCTCTGCAATGATGTTTTGGCTTCCTTCGGCAAACTGAAAGCTCATCTTGATGGGCAGTAATTTAACGGATTCAATGATTACAAAACGAGTTTGGTTTCTAACCGGCACGTCCTGCGGTTTGAGCAGCTGCAACACTTCCATGAAAACGGACACAGGCAACAGGAATGTATGGCAAACCTTTTCATGGGATGCTAAAAAGTCAAGCCATGGGGCGGCGTAAGTCTTGCCGATGGAGTTCTTGCCGGTGGATGTAAGACTTACGCCCGGCTCGGCATCTCCCTGCGCGTTCAAACAAACGGGCGAAGCGTGCTCGTAGTAGCAGTTTCCAAAACTCAGTTTATTGAATCCCAAGTAATTTATCAATATCATTTCAAAATCCTTGCTGCCGGTGTCAAAGATTGGGCTACAGCCCTCCATTTCAATGTTAAGCAGAAAATTTTGATAACTAATTTTCTCGTCGGTAACTTTCATGGTGGGGACTTTGAAAACAGTTATTTCCTCTGAGTCCCCCTCTCCAATCTCTAAAATTTGATTGTTGCCACAATAATGATCCCATTTGAAAACCCAATTTTTCACGGAGTCGCCCACCCTTACGGCAATTCGGTAGCGGTTTTCATTTTCAACAAAACAAATTTTACCATAGTTTTTAAAGGCGTCCGGGAGTGATGAGCGGCTTTTTACCGGCGGCAGTAACTTTGTTTCGTCAATATCTTCACTTGTAATGGAATCAACCTTGTATTTGTATTTTTTGGGCTCATATTTTTCAATGTAACTTTTTTTATTGAGCAGATAGGGCGACAAATCAACGGCTTGCGCGTGGGCAAGAATATCTTTAAAAAAAGTTAGTTCAATTTGCCCTCTGGCAGAGTCAATGTACATGTTTAGCCCAAAGGCGTTGCAAATTGTGCTGATAAAATCGCTGTTTGACAAAGCCGGTACATGCTCGCCAAACTTTATTTTGTTGCTAAACACATTACAAACCTTGTAAACCGTTTCACTTTCTCCAATAATTGGAATGTTTTCCATATCATCTATAAGAGCAATTTGCGCGTAGAGTAAATCTGAGAGTACCTTAATTTTAACGAATGAAAAAAAGTAGTAGTTGCCTGAGTTTAAGGGTTGTGAAAATGAAAAATTAAAATCGTAATATCCTGCGCCGTTGTAACCTATTTGAGATTTTAATTGCTCCATTGTATAGGCTTTGTAAAAACAATCAAGGGCGCTAAAATAGCCATTGGGCGAGTAGCCGATTTTTTCGTTCCAATTCCCCTTGTTTTTGAAAATATCGGGAAATGCAGCAGCATTATTCAAAAAAATAAACAGCACACCTTCATCAGTTCTTGTGTAGCCATTATCGTGAGAAGCTGCCAACAGATTTGCCGGCAGATATGTTTTGATGTTCATTGTAATTTGGTGTTCCTGTGTTTTTTGAGCCCGGAACATACGGTGCTGCATTCCATTTACTTCAAAGGGCAGTTCATAGTAATCTATTTGTTCATCCTCAAACGCCCCGGACGGCGAGAAAGTAGCGGCAGCTTTGGCCGATCCGATTACTTCCGTTTGAGCGTCTAATCCGTCTAATGCACGCAGGCTTTGGGAATATATTTTTTTGATACAATCTTCCTTAGCAAAATTTCCAATCATTTGATACCCTGCGTTTTTAATTACGTTTTCAAGAATCCAAAGCAGTTGGATTGCCGGGGCAAATGCGAAACTGTTAGGATTATCAACAGCCTTGTTGTTAAAAACGCGGATGCCCCTGTTGTCCGCTAATGCTTCTATTGCATTTTTCATGTCGTA
>JGI24696J40584_12961164_pt1 | contig 11525 bp, 10 predicted proteins | sample TergutCo191P4_FD_40584 | JGI IMG/M metagenome (IMG submission 40584)
AGAAGGTCTGACCAAATTACTTGTGCCAGAAGTGCATTCTATGCACGGTCCTGGAACCAGAACATCCGACGTGTTCTTCAATGAACAAATGGCATTCGGCAGGGACGTGAGCGTCATGTTCCTTAGGGCCATTGAAAGAAACAGCATATCGGTCGCAGACGCAATGAGCGCAACGGGTTCCAGAGCGGTGAGGTTGGCGAACGAGGTCGGGAACACTGTGGTCACCGCGAACGATGTCGATCCCAAGGCGATCCCGTACATCGAGCATAACATATCTCTGAATTCGCTTTCCAACTGCGTCTCGTCGAACAAAGACCTTCACGCGCTTTTCTCTGAGTCCTCGTTCGACTATGTCGATATAGATCCTTTCGGAACCCCTGTACCGTTCATCCAATCGGCCATAAGAGGGTGTAAAAAGAAGGGCATAATCGCAATAACCGCTACGGATACTGCACCTCTCGCGGGAGCACAGACAGGAAAATGCAGAAGAAGATACCAGTCCGAGCCGATAAGAGGTTACATGTGCCATGAAAGCGGGCTCCGCATACTCATGTGCGCGATAGCCAAAGAACTGGCCAAGTTCGACAGAGGTCTGAAACCTCTTCTTTCATTCTATGCGGACCATTATTTCAGGGTGTATGTGCAGGTCGAGGAGGGGGCGAATGCCACAGACAGGTCGCTGGGGCAGCTCGGATTCATGCATTATGATCCGAACACCCTTGAAAGGTCCGTATCGGAATGCCAGGATCAGAAGCATGATAAAGGGCCGTTCTGGATTGGACGATTGCATGACAAAGCTCTGTTGGCACGGATGAACACCGACGGCCTTGAGGATGAAAGACGCTGCGTGAAGATGCTCGGGCTGTGGAGGAACGAGCTTGATGAGGAGACCTTCCTATTTGATGTAAGTGAGTTATCGTCTTTCACAAAACTGTCCCCGCCAAAGATGGAGGACTTACTCGAAGCCCTAAATAGATCCGGAAGGGCTGCGCCCACCCATATGAGCCCGACATCATTCAAAACGGATCTGAAAACAAAAGATGTCATATCCATTTACCGCGACTTCAGTCCGGATAGTTTAAGATGATTTGCAGTTGACGTTTCAACTGTAAATGCTACCGAGATAGAAAAAGATCATCCTGTTAGTTCCAATATGCGATAACATAGGTATGTCAAATAAGGAGAGGGGTTTTTCTTTTGACCAAAGTCCCATCCTTTTATTTTTTGATAAACAGCCTCCGGCGTGAACAGCCCGTTACTGTCCTGCTTGCTTTTAATCATTGCAGCCATTTCCGCAAAACGCACATCAGACCTAACAGATTCTATATTGCTCAGAACATCTGTGACACTCACAATATCATACCATATGGCAGGGGCCTTGAGCTTTCTGAAATCTGTCCCCATGTAAAACATATATGGATGGCGCTCTAAGCTGTTTCCCCATAATGAAAGCAAACCTTTGGCTGTATTCATTGCAACCTCGGAATTGCGGTATTCGGGAATAGCCGATAACAGTTTCAGCATAATTAAAGAAGCATACGGGCAACAGTCGTCTTTTCTTCCTGGCCCCCTGAATTTACCAAACTCCTGCGAAACAGTGCATGGGAACCCCGAACCATTGTGAAACCCCACCAGATAATCTACACCTTGTTTAATGTGTTTTTCATAGTCAACCCCTGCCTTGAGCAACGCAAGCAGCAGCAACGGTGCATCGCAGAGACACCAGCCAAAAATGTCCTCTCCGCTTCCTCCGAAATGCTTGGGGATGTTGGTCAAAGAATAATATACTCCGTTGCTGTCCTTATGTTCCATAATTTTTTCAACGGCGGTACGTATTTCCTGAACCTCGGTATCGAATCCGATGTCCAACAAGAAAAGGAGCTTATGTATGGGCAGTTCGGGGTTTTTATGATTACTTACAAGGATGCTATGATAATCGGTTATGTCCTCTAAGTATGATCTAATCTTAGGATCAGAGAGAGCCTGCGACCGCAGTTGTTCTAGGTTTCCTTTGCTTTCTCCAAGCAAATTTAATCTTATGGCATATTGAAGCCATGCTTCGCCATTGTTGAGAATGAAGCTTAGAGCATCCATGTTGCTCCTCCGAACGAATAGTCGAACACACCAATGGCCACAGCAGATTTAAAGGCGCAGTGAAGATAAAATAATTTCTGCATTGCACTTTGAATTCATTGATACTATTTCCAATGGCTGACATTAAATCCGCGGGCGGATTAAGCCATGAACACAACAACAATCTTTATAGCGCAAAAAGAGTTGAAGAGACTAGGTGTGATTTTGCCGAATCTCGCAATTATAGGGGCGCAATGGGGCGACGAGGGTAAAGGAAAGATAACTGATTATCTGGATGAGACCGCGGATCTCATTGTGCGTTTTCAGGGCGGGAACAATGCGGGGCACACGATAACCGTCGGGGAGAAGGTCTTCAAGCTGCATGGCCTGCCCTCGGGAGTTGTCAGGAAGGGCAACCTTGCCGTCATCGGCAACGGCGTGGTGTTGAACGTGGAGGACCTCCTTGAAGAGATGGAACAGGTACTGAACGCCGGAGGTTCCCTCGAAGGGCTCAGGATCTCTGACAGAGCCCACCTGATCTTTAACTATCATAAAAAATTGGACGGCGCCGAGGAGAAGTATCGCGGCAGCGATGCCGTCGGAACAACAAAAAAAGGCATCGGTCCCGCATATCAGGATAAGATCGCAAGAATAGGAGTACGCGCAGGGGATCTTCTGGACGATGAACTGCTTAAAGAAAAAGCGGATTTCGTCCTGCCTTACAAAAAAGACCTTATGGCCATGCTCGACGCGGAGGTCTGCGGGTGCGAATGCAGTACGCTTCTCGAAAAAATGAAGAAATGGAGAGAGAAGATCGGCGTATACATCTGCGATACATCGGTCCTCATCAACGAAGCATTGGACAACGGAAAGAAGGTCCTTTTCGAGGGTGCGCAGGGTGCGATGCTTGACATCGACCACGGCACATACCCATATGTAACATCATCATCCACATGCGGCGGGGGCATATGCACCGGAGCCGGCATAGCGCCGAACCGCATTGAAAAAGTGGTCGGATGCCTTAAAGCATATACGACAAGGGTCGGAGAAGGGCCGCTCGTGACCGAACTGCAGGGTGAAGAAGGTAATGCGCTTCAGAAGAAGGGCGGAGAGTTCGGCGTGACCACCGGCAGAGGAAGAAGATGCGGGTGGCTTGACCTCGTTGTCGCTGAACATGCTTCGCGGATGTGCGGGTTCACTTCCCTTGCGATAACCAAATTGGACGTTCTCAACGATTATGCAGAATTGCCTGTATGCATTGCATATAAGATCGACGGCAAAGAAACAAAATACTTCCCGGCATCGATATCAAAACTGGAGAGGGCCGAGCCCGTTTACAAGACGATGAAAGGGTGGAAAGGATGGAATGACACAGCATCCGTTGTGAAAAGCGGATATGACGCCCTGCCGAAAGAGATGAAGGCCTACGTCGAATTCATCGAGAAGCATATGAAAGTGCCAGTCGACATAATCAGCATCGGTCCGGACAGAGCTGATACCATCGACAGAAAAAAGAATTGGTGGGTCTGACCGCTTTCTGTTACTATCAGATAGCGGGTTCAGGACCCCGGCTAAAACTCCCTCGATCTCGGGTGAGAGACACCCTGTACCCGTGTGTAATAAATATGAACAGACCCTCATTCATACATGCAGGAAGAAGCGTACCGATCAAAAGTGGGCGATTACAATCTCTTCATGCTGTTGCTCTTATTGGGACTCGCCGCAATGATGATCGGTCTCGGCATCGTCGAAAAAGATGGACTGGCCTCCCTGATATTGATATTATTCTCTGTGCCGTTCTTGTTGATAGACGCTTTGTTCCTCTGGTTTGCGTTCATTAGATTGAAATATGTTTTAAGAGAGAACTGCCTTTTTGTGAGAGGATTCTTTTCGAAACTCGAAATAGAATATTCATCAATAAAAGATATCAGAGAATCGTCCGACTTCGGCGCAGTCTACACGGGAACCACCGCCCTGTCCATGGATCAGATATGTATCGAGTATGAGCAAACGAAAAAATGGAAATCAGGCACGAAGACCACAAGAGAATGCGCGGTCCTGTCTCCAAAGGATAAAGAAGAGTTCTTAAGAAGCCTGAGGGCCAGATGCGGTCACGGTCCGACCTATCGCCGCATGCGGGACGAATCAAAAGGATTGACCCAGTGGACGATGATATCGCTGACATCAGGAATGGCACTAACCATTGTTATCTCAACTTGGCTTATTTTTATGCATGATATAGGCGGTTTGGTTTATGTGATAGCAATTATAGGCGTGATCATGACAAATATTACTGCTTTGTTCGGTTTCAGCTTTAACAAACGGGTTGAAAATAACAAGGAAGATTCCGTCAATATCAGAAAATACAAAACGGCACTGATACTGCTGAATATTATTACTATTACAACGATGGTATTGCTCGCATTCTTAATCATTTGAGAGTTTGCTATCACTCATTTACCATGCTGTGCGGAACAGGATTGCTACAAACACGACAGTTTTAAACGATATGGAGCAGATATAACCATTATGTCGGCCGAATCCCCAAAGAGACATTCGATAGAAGAACTTAAGGCTATTATCGCACCGGTGGCGGAGAAGTACGGTGTGGAAAAGATATATCTTTTCGGGTCGGTCGCGAGAGGGGACTATGATGAGGACAGTGATTATGATTTCTGTATTGAAAAAGGCAAGATACACAGCATTTTCACATTCTCTGGGTTTTTCAAACAAATGCAGGACGCTGTCGGCCATGATATAGACGTTGTGACCACAAAGGGCGTTCCGCCTGAGATCCTGAGCGAAATAATGAAAGAAAGTGTGGTCGTCTATGGATAAAAGGGTCCTGAAAGACGTCAACCGATTGAATGCTATTCTCAAATATTGCGACAAGGTCGAAGAAGTGATGAAAGAATACGGCGAAGATGCAGAAGACTTCCTGAAGAACACAAGATATCAGGACCTTTGTTCTTTTTACACACAGCAGATCGGTGAGCATACAAAAAACCTCTCTGAAGAGATAACCAAAAAACATCCTGAGATAAGATGGGAGGACATGAGACAAACTAGGAATGATATAGCTCATATCTACGAATGGATAGATCTCGAAATGATATGGGGCGCCATCACAGAGGACATTCCGATGTTGAAAAAAACATGCAAGAACATTCTGCATGAATTACATGACCAAGACCAAAAATGAAATTACCAGACTATTGAGATCTGTTCCTTGTCTCGGAGCATATTGCAAAACTTGATTTCACTGCTCAGGTGCCCGGATAGTAAAAAAAAGACAAACTGAGTCTTGCATATCCGGTTGCTCGTTGATACTATTGCTGCCTATGCGGGGCGTGAGACATGAACTGATGCCAGTGAGTTTTCGTAATTCGTCTTAACGCTCTTCTAATCAACTGTTAATACAAAGACTATAAAATAATTCATACGTTTCTTATAAAATAATCAATATATAATTGATAAAATAATTCATACAAAAATATTATTTTGACTAAAACGCATCTGCTTACTCCTGACGGATTGCCTCGATAGTGGTGCCAAGTCTTAACGGCCTGGAACCTTTGCCTTTTCAAACATTTTTCTGTCTTTGCCCAGAAGTATCGTTGCGTCGTAACCGACCTTATAGGTGGTCGTTTCTATGCTCGGATCCAGGGACGATCCGGCAGCGCCCGGGATCTTGATTATCCTGTCGCCCTGCATCCTTGTGGCGACCGCCCATTCGACTTCTCTGTCATTGAAAATGTCAATGTCATCATCCACAACGATCACCTGCTTCATGGACGGGTGACCGGTGAATGCCGCAAGTATCGCGTTGACCCCGTCGCCTTCCTTGTTCTTTGCGATGGATACTACTCCATTCAGCCAGCAGCAGCCTCCCTCGGTCAGGCGGACGCCCTTTACTCGGGGGACCGCCTGCCTCACGGTCTTCAGTATCATCGGTTCGCGCGGAAGCCCCATGAGGAGGAAATGCTCATTCCCTCCGGGAAGAAGAAGATGGAATACAGGATCTTTGCAGGACCACATCTTCTCGATCTTGATTATCGGCTGTTCCCTTACGATGTCGTAGGTTCCGGTGATGTCGACGAAGGGGCCCTCGGACATCGTTTCAAATGTGATCTTTCCTTCCAGAACATAATCCGAGGAAGAGGGGACGATCAGTCCATTGCTGCATCTCCCTACGGCAAGAGGCTTTCCATGGCCGGCCTGGAACATCGAGGATGCGATCCTCAACTCATCCGTACCGTAATCCGTCGATACTGCTGCGGCGATCAGAACTTCGATCGGCAGCCCGATGCATATTGAGACATCAAGTTCCTTCCCGTCCTTTTTGGCCTCATTGTAAAGCGTGAAGAGATGCCTCGGGACCAATCTGACGGCCAGTTTGTCTTTATCCACGACCATCATCCTGTGGAAAGAGACATTCTTCTTACCTTTATACTCCGCAACTATCACTCCGGCAGTTATGTAGCTGCCGCCGTCTTCCAGATAATATTTTGGGATCGGGAGGGCCGCAAGATCTGTTTTCATTTTATTAGCTGTGAATTCGGGAGTCTTCACTTCATTCAGATCACAGGGAGAATCGATCGCGGACAGGATGTGTCCGACTATCTTCTCCGGGGAGATGTTCATAGCGGCGGCGATCTTTTTCCTCGTCGAGAAAACATTCCCTGCGGCTTTTTTCCCGTTGATATTCTCGAACAGCACCGTTGTATCCTGATCGCTGAGCATGGTTTCCGTTATCTTGGTTGAAACAGGATCGGTATTCCCTTTGATCGAAAAGACATTTTCTCCCAGAAAGTCCCTTAGTGCCATATTCCTCTGTAAGCGGTTCATCCTTATATTATTAGCCCGAAAGCTGCGAAACCCTTCGGATGGGTACAGTCATGTTTCAGTTTCTGCTTAGCACCATGCCACAGAAATTCATCAGTTCCCGTATTTGAGTGCTGGCTATCTCCCATACCTTCACATAATCTACATCATGGTATTTATGGGCGACCAATATCCTGAACCCCATTATGCTTGGCCAATCAATCTCTGGATGTTCTGTTTTAAAAACATCGGTCAGGTTCTTAGAGGTCTCGGAAATCTGCATTAGAGTGAGGCACACAGACCTGCGGTATGTGGGATCTTCCATGAAATCGTCAAAGCTGTCTCCGAACCTATTAATGTCATACTCTATGTCGCAACAATAATTTTGTATGCGCTTCAAGAGCACCATATCATCTCTCAAAAATCAGCACCTCCTGCTCTCTTATTCCACTTAGGAACTCCTCACTCAGGCTGTCAGTCTCTACCAGATCCATGGGAATATCCAATGCCATCATGAGACGCCCCGCCAAACCACAGTAGTCCATCGCCCCGAGGCCATCTGCATCTATACGGATGTCGACATCACTTCTATTATCTGCCTCACCCTTGGCATAGGATCCAAATATGAACGCACGATGCACAGCACTGTACTGACTGATGATGGGCGTCACAAGACCAACTATGTCATCCAAGGTATATCTGGCTTTTATGGGCATGTTCTTCTCTCTTGTAAATGATTCCCTAGCGTATATAAAGTGGTGCCTAGTATCGGGCCTCTCTTATCGCACATATAAAATTTGTTCAAATAAAGAAGGATTGTTGATTGTGAACTTTTATATATCATATACATCATACTGATGGATGATGGTTCCAACCATGCAACTCAACCTGAGCCTTGGAACAAAACTTCCTCCATTCCATGGCTCGGGGGGTTTTAATAAAAATTGATTTCTGTCAGCTACGCATGTGGCCATTCTCTGCATACATTATGTTGTTGGGATCGATGACATTCCCAATCTACTCTTCGCAAGAACAATGAACAGATAAATATTCGAAGTCAAATGCACAATCATGTCGGACAGCCATACCGAGGCGCTCATAAAAAAATATGCACTGCAGAACGCGGTGTTCTTCAAAGGCACTGCGAATCCCAAAGCCGTTGTCGGAAAAGTACTAGCTGAGAGCCCGGAATACAGAAGCAGGGCGGGAGAGATTACGCCCCTGATAGAATCGATAGTGTCTAACATAAACAAGATGTCTTTGGAAGAACAGACCAAAGCGCTTGAGGAGATAGATCCGTCGCTTCTTTCCAAAGAAAAAAAAGAGAGGGTCTATCTGCTGCCTGAACTGAAGAATGCTGCTGACGGAAAGGTTGTGATGAGGATCGCTCCTGGGCCTTCGGGGCCTCTGCATATCGGACACACCCGCGTATCGATACTGAATGACGAGTATGTCAAAAGATACAACGGAAGGCTGATAGCCAGATATGAGGACACCAATCCTGAGAAGATCGAGCCAGATGCATACAGGATGATATCCGAGGACCTCGACTGGCTGGGCGTAAAGATCCACGAAACCGTCATCCAATCAGAAAGGTTCGAAATATATTACGACCACACAAGAAAACTCATGGAGATGGGAAAGGCATACGTCTGTACCTGCAACGGCGACGATTGGAGGGGGATGAAGGAAGAGAAAAAGGAATGTCCGTGCCGCAACCTTCCAGTGAACACGCAGCTGGAAAGATACGACAAACTGCTCAGCGGAGAGTACAAGGAAGGAGAGGCGATCGCCGTCGTGAAGACCGACATCGCACACCCAAACCCAGCGATAAGGGACTTCGTCGCTTTCAGGATAGTCGACCAACCCCACCCAAGGACCGGCAGCAGATACTGCGCATATCCGATGATGAACCTCTCGGTTGCTATCGATGACCATCTTCTCGGCGTGACCCATGTGATACGCGGAAAGGATCACCTGAACAACACTCTGAGACAGGAATACATCTTCGATTACTTCGGATGGAAGAAACCGGAGTACTATCATTACGGCTTGGTGAACATTTCGGATACGATGCTCAAAACATCGCTGATCAAAGAGAGTATCCGATCAGGAGAATACAGCGGATGGGATGATGTCAGGACCGGCACGGTAAGAGCGATAGAAAAAAGAGGGATCAAACCGGAAGCCATAAGAAGATACTGGGTGGAGAGCGGCATAAAACCGGTCGATATCCAATTCTCCTGGGACAACCTGTACGGAATGAACCGCGATGTGATCGACGGAATTTCCAACAGATATTTCTTTGTTGCCGACCCGGTGAGATATGATATCGATGGCATTGATGCTATCGATGGGAAAGCGCCGCTTCATCCTGACCATCCGGAGAGAGGGGACCGCGGATATCATATCGATGGAAGCAGGACCGTGTTCATCTCCTCCGAGGATTCGAAGATGTTCGCCGATAAAGGACAGATCAGACTGAAAGACCTCTGCAATCTTGAATACGGCACCCCGGCAAGATACGCCGGCAACGACCTCTCCATACTGAAGAAGGGCGCGAAGGCGGTCCAGTGGGTGGGGCGGAACAGCATAAGGACAGAACTTCTGATGCAAGACGGCAATATCGTGAACGGACTTACAGAGGAAGGGATCCTAAATGAGAACAACGACACGGTCCAGTTCGAGCGTGTGGGTTTTGTCAAACTTGAGAGTAAGAGCAAAGATCTGATAAGAGCGGTCTTCACCCACCGCTGATCATTCGGCCGTGTCGATAAAAACCGAGGATGCAAGATCGGCCGTCAGCGCCACCACAGAATTCTCCACACAGACAACGGTCATGTTCTCTTCCGGTAAACTTGAGTCGAGAGTAAGCTCGCGGCCTGGTACGAATCCCATCATGATCAGTTTCTTAATGACCCTGGAATCATTGTTCCTGAGATGAGATATCACTCCGTGCTCTCCCGGGTTGAGATCAGACAGCGATGCTGTGATATTTGTCCCTGCGGAGGATGCGGCTTTGCATGGCACAGAGCAGCTCTGACAATCGCTGTCCACTTGGGTTCCCATCATCTGGCACATCTTTATCGCCGACTCTTCTGACAACGCATGCTCCAGCCTGCATGCTTCTTCGTGTGCGGTCATTCTGTCAACATTCAGAACATTTATGAGAAAGTTCTCAAGCACATGATGCTTCTTCCTGATCTGCCTTGCGTATGCCAGCCCCTCTTCGGTAAGCTTTACGCCATGGTATCTCTCATATTCTACAAGGCCTTCGTTCGCAAGAGCCTTCAGCATCTCTGTCACACTTGCCGGCGAGACACTCATATAGACGGCCAATTCAGTGGTCTTTGTTGTGTTCTCCCCCTCCGTCAGTCTGAGTATGTTGATAAGATAGTCCTCGCGATTGCCAGTCGTCATCATCAATGTATCAACAGGAATGTAAATAAACATTAGGAATTATGCGACCTCTTGATCTGTGAGCGGATTTCATGCGGAAGGGCCCTGATGCTTACCTCCTGCTCCAGGCACAATCCAGACCGCTTCATTTAACCCGAAGAAGACTCTGCATTGCATCAATATTTTTATATAGATAATCATACATACTTATTGGTTACAGGCAGATGGGTAAACATTGTCTGCCAGTAACGATTCGACGCGTTCTCCACGAATGCGCGATACTAGGGGGGGCTAAATGTGAAGGGGGGAACAACAGGGGGAAAGGTACAGTTTATCTTATTTGATATTCCCCATGCGTTCGGTTTTGCTGTAAGCAGGATCGGAAACTTTCCAACTCTTGGTCGATTGGTCAACGCAGCGTTTTGCGGCAGGAAATATTCCCAGACGTCCGGCGGGATCAGGCAAGAAAAGACCAAGACTTGTATCCATCGGAGCAGCGTCAGGCATTGTTTTGTACGTGACCGCATCGCATCTCTGATCAAGAACCTTTTCGCAAGCATGGCTCATGGTTTTTACACAATATTTTTCATAAAACGCGCTTACGCAAGCCGGTCAACGGCATCCGCGGACATTTTCTTAAAAATTCAAAAAAAACCAAGAAGGGCATGTGAATGAAAACGCAACAGCGTAATGACAAAAATAAAAACAAAATATTAGGGAAGCGCCCCGCTCTTAGTGTGGGGATGCTCGTACTGACAATAATGTTGGCAATGATCGTTGCTGTACAGATAGTCCCGGGAGGTTCCGAAGATTCATCTGCCGCAACTGACCCAGACTATACGATATACCTTGACAGTCCGGCAAGTGCCTGGGGTGTCACGTGGGATAGTGTAACAAGTGTTCTGACATTTGACTCAGATGCAAACGGTCTTACTTACAAGATTACACAGAATGGCAGTGCTCAACAGAGCATAAGCATCATTATCCAAAATAATGTGGCTACAACCATGATAATCAGCGGGATAAACATCGCTGGCAACATAGAACTTGAGGGCAATGCGTCAGCGACGATGTTGCTGGCGGATTCCAACACGATCGACGGCAGCATTCTTGTGCCGGCAGGTACAGCGATCGTCATCGACAGTGCCCTTGACCCTGGCAAGAACAGCGGGTCACTGAAAGTGACCTCGCCTAACAGCGGTTACAATGCTGGTATCGGCGGCAGCGGA
>JGI24696J40584_12961163_pt1 | contig 11522 bp, 9 predicted proteins | sample TergutCo191P4_FD_40584 | JGI IMG/M metagenome (IMG submission 40584)
GGGGGGGGTAGACATTCACTAAATTTCATCATCCGAGGATTCTTAGGTTTAGCACTGCTCGGCAGTGTATTTTTGTACGCAGAACCAAGCTCCGTTCATGCCGCCGGCACACCCTGTTCCATCACTCCAGTCATGAACGAGACAGACTTAAATACCTGTATCGCCGAAGCACCGACGGACAATAGCGAATTCTCCATCACCCTGGGCGCCAGCTTCAATCTTACGACAACCAAGTCCATTGCCGCTGGCAACAACATCACCCTCGCCAGCACCAACCCCAACACCCCCGCCACCCTCACTCGCGACCCCAGCCTCACTGGACGCTTCTTCCTCATCGACATCGCTGCGGGAAATACCGCCGCCCTTACCATAGATAGCGTCATTCTCGACGGCGGCAACCAGCCAGCCGCAGCAGACAACCAACTAATCTACACCGTCAAAACCGGCACCGGCGACATTACGGTAAACCTCACAGGCAACACCATACTCAGGAATAACAATTCAACCTCAAACGGCGGAACAATCTTGATGGACTTTGACACCCACCAACTAAACATCAGCGACAACGTACAAATCATCAACAACACAACCACAGCCAACGGAACCTTGTCTGTTCTGGGCATATTCAACATGTCTGGCGGCAAAATCAGCGGCAACACCGCGGTAAACAGTGGTGGCGTAACCATCTCCAACAGTGCATTCAATATGACCGGCGGCGAGATTAGCAACAACATAGTAACAGGTGCCGCTGGCGGCGTTAGTGTCATTGGCACCGGCCCAGTCACCATCAGCGGCAACGCAGCCGTCAAAAACAACCGATCGTACGGCCACAGCGGCGGCATAGCCTTGAGCGCCACAGGCACACTCATCCTAGCCGGCGGCACCATCAGTGGCAACGTATCAAGCATCGGCAGTGGTGGTGGTGTATTTATGAATAGCGGCGCTTCTTTCATTATGACCAGTGGCTCCGTTAGCAGCAACAATGCGCAAAGTGGTGGTGGCGTACGAGTCAGTAGCGGCGGCACATTCATCATGCAAGGTGGCACCATTAGCGACAACACGGTCGTGACCGCCGGAGGCGCCGTGCTAGTCGACGGCTTATTCAGCATGTCTGGTGGCGAACTCAGCGGCAACACCGCAGACACTGGTGCCGGCGTCCATATCAACGCAGGCGGCACCTTCAATATGGCAGACGGAAAAATCACCGCCAACACAGCCGAAAACAACGGCGGCGGTATCTATGCAGCGTATGAAAACTTAGCCAATCTAACCGTCGGCGCCAACGTGGTGTTCTTTGGCAACAGCGCCATCACCTACGCCCGCATGAACCCAGCCGACCAAGCTTTGTACGACGCCCAGATTTTCACCACTAACTTTTCCCTTCCCCTACCCTTCAACGGCTACAACAATTACGACATCAGCTACACGTCAGACCTCCCCACCAACATCTGCCAGCACAACCAATCCCTCTGGGCAGATGACGTCAATTGTGTCGCCGCTCCCAGCACCGGCCTATTTGGCAACCAAATCGGCGGCGCGGCGATATCAGCACTCTCCTTCGCACTCGGCACCGTAGCAATCACAGTTCTGATCATTTTCAAAATCAGAATTCACTTCCGATCTCGGAAGTAAACCATCTAAATGCTCCCCAACACCCTCCCCCACAACTCATTCACCACCGCTTTCTCCATATTCCCCACCACCGCCAATCCCGAAACCCCACTCTGCATAAACTCTCGCGCCAAACTCACAATCGCCCCCTTGTTTATTCCCTCAATCATCTCCGGCGCTTTTTCCAGCGGCTCAATATGCCCCATCGAAAAATACTCCCGACCATAATAATCGGCAATCTGGTCGGTCGTTTGCGCCAACATCATGTGCCGCCCCAGCGCATAACTTTTCGCCGCCGCAATGTCGTCTTCCCGCACCTCGCCATTTATCACCCGCATCAGCTCCACCGCAATCAAATCAAACAGCTCATCCGCACTCTCCACATTCACCTCACCGTCAAAATCCCACGTCGACGACCAAACCCCCGAATTATGCCCCGAACCAACCCCATACACCAGTCCCCGCTTCCGCGCTTGCCCAAAAATCTTGCTCGTCATCGTACCATTCAAAATATGGTTCAAGCACCCCATCGCATACTGCTCCGCCGGATCCAACTTTCGCCGCGCCACAAACGAAAAACCAAACGTCATATTGCTCGCATCTTTGCGCCGAATCAACACCGGCTCCGTCCCCACATATTCGTCCATCGGCGCCTCCAAAATCTCACCCTTCTTCAGATCCCACCCCTCCAACATCCGCACTATCTTGCGCTTCCGCTTCTTCAAATCCCCCGCAATGATAAATCTCATATTCTCCGCCGTATGCGTCCGCCGATGATGCTCGCGAACATCCTTCAGTTCAATATCCGCAATCGTTTTCAACCTTTCTGCAAAAGTCAAAACCTTCTCGCCCAACTCCTGCTGCAATTTCGGCCAAATCAACCGCGAATAATCATTCTGATACCCCGTCAGCTCCGTCCGCACATTACCCTTCTCGGAATTCAGAGTCTCTTCGTTAAACCTCGGCTGCGCCACCGCCAGCTCCTGCAGCTCCAAAATCCTATCCCACTCAAAGTCCGCACATTCACTCTCGTAACGAATCAACGTATCGCTCGTCGAAGCATTGCTATACGCCCCATTCTTCGTAAACTCCGCCTCATATTCCTGTTCGTCCTTGAACCTCGCGTTCGCCCCAAACGCCATATGTTCCATCAAATGCGCCGTCTCATAAATCTCCGGTCGCTTCACAAATTTATTCCCCGCTCGAAAACACACCCGACTACTCATCACCGTCGCCCCCGGCACATCAATTAGCAGCCCCCTCGCCCCACTTTGCAGTTTCACTTCTTCAGTCGTATGTTTCATATTGCTTTTTTATCACGTTTATGCTATAATGGAGGCATTCCGTAAAGCCGGGCCGGTGTTTCTGCTGCCTACCTGCGGCCTTTTTTCTTGTTTTGCCTCTGTTTTTTCTTCTGTTTGCGCGCTTGATTGCGTTTCGCGTTCTTGTTCGTATTTTTGCTGGACGAACCCTTATCTTCGCCAAACTCTTTGTCCATATTTTTCTCGCCCGCGCTCACTTCATTCACACCCTTTTCCGTCGCCCGCTCCGCCAACTTCGTCAACTCCGTGTCGTACTCGTCATCACTCAACGGCACCACCTCTTGCCGCCGCAAATTTAGCAACACTTTCAACACTTCCTCTCTCAAAGTCCGCTGCAGGCCATCAAACAACTTCTGCGACTCGCTGCGATACTCCACCAATGGATCCCTCTGCCCCACGCTACGCCAATGAATCCCTTCGCGCAAATGTTGCATATTCTCCAAATGTTGCATCCACAGGGTGTCCAGCACCTGCAAATACACCTCACGCTCCACCTTGCGCATCGCTTCCTCGCCAAACTCCGACTCTTTGCTCGAGTACATTTCTTCCACTGCAGAGAGCGCCAACTTTTTGCGTTCCTTTTCTTTGCGCATCAATCCCAGCTCATCCACCAAGTCCTCATCCAGTTTGAACATCGCCAAAAACTCTTCCTTAAATTTCTTGTTCACCCGGCTACTAAACGTCGCGAGGTCATCCACCGCTTCGCGCATCAGTCTGCTAATCTCCGGACGAATATTGTCCCCCTCCAAAATCTTCCGCCGCATCATATACACCACCTTGCGGTGACGATTGATCACGTTATCGTACTGCACAACATTTTTACGACTGTCGAAGTTAAATCCCTCCACCCGCTTCTGCGCCGCCTCCAAAGTTTTGCTCACTGTCTTGTTCTGAATGGGCAAATCTTCTGCCACACCCATCCGCTGCATCAGCCCCGCAATCCTATCACCCTGAAAAATCCGCATCAAATCGTCCTCGCAACTCACGAAAAACTGCGTCGTCCCCGGGTCGCCCTGACGCCCACCGCGACCGCGCAACTGATTGTCCACCCGCCGCGAATCATGCCGCTCCGAACCAATCACCACCAGCCCACCCAGCTCCACCACCCCCGGCGCCAGCTTGATGTCCGTACCACGACCAGCCATGTTCGTCGCTAGTGTCACCGCGCCCTTTTCCCCCGCCTTGGCAATGATAGCCGCCTCACGCTCGTTGTTCTTGGCGTTCAAAATCTCATACGGCACCTTTTCTTGGTCCAAATATTGCGCTATCAGCTCATTTTTCACGATCGAAGCACTCCCCACTAGCACCGGCTGACCCTTCTTGTGATACTTGCGAATCTCATCCGCCACCGCCTTCAACTTCGCCCCCTCTGTCCGATAAATCAAATCGTCCTTGTCTATGCGCACCACCGGTTTGTTCGACGGAATCTGGATCACGTCCAGCGAATAAATCTGTTGAAATTCTTCCGCCTCCGTAAACGCCGTACCCGTCATACCCGACAATTTGTTGTACAACCTAAAGAAATTCTGGAAAGAGATCGTCGCCAGTGTCATACTCTCTTCCTTCACCGCCACACCTTCCTTCGCCTCTATTGCCTGGTGCAGCCCCTCGTTGTAGCGCCGCCCTTGCATCAAGCGCCCCGTATGCTCATCCACAATCATCACGTCACCACTACTCGTCACCACATAATCTTTGTCTCGCTTGAACAATATTTGTGCGCGCAAAGATTGCTCTGTATGGTACACCAAGCGCGTGTTCCCCACACTATAGAGCGGTGCCACCCCCAGCATCTTTTGCACCTTGTCCATCCCACCATCAGTCAGCGTCACCGTACGCCGTTTTTCGTCCACCAAATAATCCTCATCAGAAAGCTTCGCCATAATCTTCGCAAACTGATAATAACTTTCCGGATTGTCCCCCGCCGGCGCCGAGATAATCAGCGGCGTCCGCGCCTCGTCAATCAAAATCGAGTCCACTTCGTCCACTATCGCAAAATTCAGCTCCCGCTGCCGCAGATATTCCACCTCTTTCACCATGTTGTCACGCAAATAATCAAACCCAAACTCGTTGTTCGTACCATACACCACATCACAAGCGTACGCCTCTTTGCGCGTCGCCGGTTTCAGATGCTTCAGGCGCTCGTCGCTGTGCGTCTCGTTCTCGTACTCGCGATCGTACACAAACGAAGCATCATTGATGATCACCCCTACCTTCAGACCCAAAAAGTCATACACTCCGCCCATCCACCCCGCATCGCGTTGCGCCAAATAATCATTCACCGTCACCACGTGCGCGCCCTTGCCAGTCAAAGCATTCAGATACACCGGCAGCACCGCCACCAAAGTTTTGCCCTCACCCGTTTTCATCTCTGCCACATTACCCTCGTGCAACACTATCCCGCCCACCAATTGCACGTCAAACGGCCGCATCTTTAGCACCCTGTCCGACGCTTCCCGCACCAGCGCAAACGCCTCCGGCAACACTTCATCTAGCGCCTTTTGCTCGCCCCCAACCTTCTCCTTCTTCTCTTTTTTGGGCTTCTTGGCCTTCTTGCCTTTAGCGTCGACTTCTTCTTTGGCCTTCGCCCGCACCTCCACTGCTTCCTCGGCTCGCAACTTCTTGCGCAGTCCCTCGCGCAACACTTCCGTCTGCGCCGCCAGCTCCTTGTCGGTCATCTCTTCATATTTCGGTGCCAACTTATTGACGTCCTGTACTCGTCTGTAAATCCGCCGCAAAGTTTTCTTTTGCGCATCACCAAAAATACTCTGCAAAAACTTCGTCAGCGCAGTCCTGTCCGCCAACTTATCGGTCGGCCCCTTTTCCTTCACCTTGCGCACCCGCAACTTTTTATCCGCCACCCGCTTGAGTTTACTTACCTCTTTTTTCATCTTTACAGTCTACCACAGCCCTCATCTTTTGAGTAGCTTTTTCAGTATCCCCTTCTTCTCGTGATTAATTTTTTCCGCCTTCAACTTCTGCACCTGACCGCGCAACTTCGCCTCCAAAATATCCACCCCCGCAAATACATTGCCCGCCTCATCCTTCGCCGTCAGTACCTTGCCGGCCGGCACGTCCATCGCCACCGAAAGCTCATATTTATTCCCGTGCGGCCTATCCACTCTCCGCACCACCACCCGCATCACCACATCTTTGCGATTTTTTCTCGGCAAAAACCTATCCAAACTCCCCAGTCGCTTGGTCGCGTACCTTCGAAACGGTTCATCAATCTCATATTTCGCCCCGCTAATCTTGATATTTTCTATCATTTTTTACAAAACCTCCCTCCCACCCAAATATTTCTTCAGCACCTCCGGCACCCGCACCTGCCCCTCCGCCGTCTGGTAATTTTCTATTATCGCCACCATCGCTCGCCCCAGCGCAAACGCCGTCGCATCATTCGTGTGTACAAACTCCATTTTGTCCCCGCGTTTGCACCGCGTATTCAGCCGCCGCGCCTGATAATCCGTCATATAATCCGCCGTGTGCGTCTCGCGATATTTACCCTGCCCCGGCAACCACGCCTCAATATCAATCCCTCGCGCGTTCGGCTTGCCAATGTCCCAAGTACACTTCGCAAGCACCCTATACGGCAGTTCCAGCTTGTCCATCAGCCACCTCTGAATCGCCACAAAGAACAAATGCTCACTCAAGCCGTCCTCGCCAGCCGTAAAGCTCTCCATCTCCAACTTATCAAACTGATGCAGACGAATGATCCCCTCCATATCTTTGCCATAAGTCCCTGCCTCCTGCCGAAAACTCGTCGCATATCCCAAGTAGCGCACCGGCAAATCTTCCGCAGCAAACACTTCGTCCGCATGCATACTCCCCAGCACATGCTCCGCGCTCCCCTGCAACCACAGCTCCTCACCCTCAACCTTGTAGCGATCTTCCCGTGGCTCCAGCCGATCCATCGCGTCGTACAGCTCCGTCCGAATCATATATGGCGGCAACACCGGCACAAACGGCTTGGGCTGCACCTTCATATCATACTTCTCGCAAATCTCTTTCAGAGTCGCCTCATCCGTCAACGCGTCAATCACAAAACTCATCATCGCCATCTGCAACTTCACCATCTCGCCCTTCACGTACGCAAACCTCGCCCCCGCCACCTTCGCTGCCCGCTCTTTGTCGATCCACCCCCGCGCTACCCCAATCTCATAATGATTTTTCGCCTCAAACTCAAACTTGGTCGGCTCACCCACCACCTCCGATACCACATTTTCTTCTTCGCTCAGCCCCACCGGCACATCCGCCCACGGCACGTTCGGCACCAGCTTCAGCTCCCGCAAATAATCCCGTTCTACCCCGTCCAGATCCCCCTCGTACTTCATCAGCTCCATCTTTATTTGCTTGCCACGGTCTATCAACGCCTGCTCTGGCTTACCGTTTTTCATCTTGTTCGCGATTTCGTTGCGCTCCCGCCGCAGCTCATCAATCTTCTGTCCCAGCTCTTTGCGCCCTTCGTCCAGCTTCAATACTCCATCCAGATCGGCCTCGCAACCTTTATTCCGAATCGCCGCCTCCACTACATCGCGGTTTTTCCGCACAAAATTTATGTCCAACATATGTTAATATATTAACATATGGAGAAAAAATTAAAAACTTACCACACATTTATCCAAAAAGCCTCCGCCCACCCCACCCCCGAGCTCAGAAAACACCACGCCCAGATGCTGCAACAATTCCAGCACGAACGCCTTATCCATCTCATCGTCACCATGTTTTTCGCCCTCTTTTTGATCATATCCTTCATCGCCACCACCATCCTGTACCTTGCATTACCTAGTACTGGGTGGGGCAGCCTCCTAACTTACTCCGCCACCGCCATTACCCTTATATTTTTCGTCGTTACCCTCTTTTATATCCGCCACTACTACCAGCTCGAAAACGGCGTCCAGCAGCTCGAAGACTTCACCGCTAAACTTTTCCACCAAAAATAACCCCACCGTGATAAAATAATTATGTTGGCACGTTGGCGGAGCGGTTACGCAAGGGTCTGCAAAACCCTGTAGACCAGTTCGATTCTGGTACGTGCCTCCATTTTAATTGAGGCCCCCAAGGGCGAGTGGCGGAATTGGTATACGCGCGACACTTAAAATGTCGTTCCCAAAAAGGATTATGAGTTCGAGCCTCATCTCGCCCACCATCAAATTAACTCCTAAAGGGATTCTATGACCAGAAAAACTTTCAATGAAAAACTCCAGCACTCAGGTGACTTACCCAAAATCCAAGACATTTCCGATCAGCCCGGCGCTGCCGAACGCTGGGGTGGCACCAAAATGCTCATCGCCCCACCCATGGCCTACAACGACATCATGGCGCGCATCCCCCGCGGCAAACTTACCACCACTGTAGACATTCGCGCCTATCTGGCCAAAAAAGCCCAGGCCGACTTCACCTGCCCGCTCACCGCTGGCATCTTTACCAACATCGCCGCAAACGCCAGCGCCGAACGCACACAAAACCACATCCCCTATTGGCGCACGCTCAAGAGTGGCGGCGAGCTCAACGAGAAATATCCCGGTGGCCTCGCCAGTCAACGCGAACTACTTGTGTCCGAAGGACACAAAGTCATCCAAAAAGGCAAACGCTATTTCGTCGCAAACTACCAAGCCAAACTAACAAATCTAAACGAGGTCTCACCATGAACGAACTCGCCCAAAAAATCATCCGCTCCGCCAGCCTCGGCTACGCCGGTGCCATTGATGAAAAAGGCTACCCAACCGTCAAAGCCATGAACTGGAACAAAAAATATTTCGAGGCACCAAACACCTTCTATTTCGCCTCCAACCACGGCTCCCTGCGCGCCAAACTCTGGCAAAAGAACCCGCGCGCCACTCTCTACTTCCACAAAGGTTTCAACGGTATCATGCTCTGGGGCAAAATGGAAGTCCTTGACACCCCCGAGCTCCGCGCCAAACTTTGGACACCTCTCAGTAGCTTTGTCTACCGAAATGGCGGCAAAAGCGACCCCGACTATTGCATCCTCAAATTCACCGCCACCCGCGGCCGCTACTACGCCAACTTCCACTCCGAAGATTTTGATGTATAATCAATCTCAATGGAAAGACTACTAGATTTTTTCGCCCCCAACCACTACGACTTAAATTTTGTAGTCAACAAAACCCAAAAATTACTCACCGGCACTGTCACCATCACCGGCACCGCCAAAACCTCCCCCATCAAACTCCACGCCAAACATCTCGACATCGAGAGCCTCACCGTAAACGGCCAGCCCGCCAAATTCACACAAAAAAGCGACGTCTTGACTATCAAGACCCCGCAAACCGGCGACCTAAAACTCAAAATCACCTACACCCACCACCTCACCGCCAACCTACAAGGCGCCTACCTCTCCACCTACCGACACAAAGGCAAAACCGAAACTATCGTCATCACCCAATTCGAATCCCACTACGCCCGCGAATGTTTCCCTTGCATTGACGAACCCGCCGCCAAAGCCACCTTTAGCCTAACCATCACCACCGATCCCACCGACACCGTCCTCTCCAACATGCCGGCAAAGACCCAAAAAGACGGCACCACGACCTTCGAGACCACCCCGCGTATGTCCACCTACCTCCTCGCCTTCGCCATCGGCAAGTTCAAGAGCCACACTACCACCACCAAAAACGGTGTCACCGTCACTACCTACGCTTCCCTCGCCCAGCCCGACGCCAATCTCACCTACGCCACAGATTTCGCAGCAAAAGCCCTCGACCTATACGACGACCTTTTCAAAACCCCCTATCCCCTGCCAAAACTCGACCAGGTCGCCATCCCCGACTTCGCATTTGGCGCCATGGAAAACTGGGGCCTCGTTATCTATCGCGAGCAAGCCCTACTCGCCAACCAAAATTCCGCCCTAGACCAAAAACTCTACGTCTCCATCGTCATTGCCCACGAACTTTCGCACATGTGGTTCGGCAACCTCGCTACCTTCGACTGGTGGAACGACCTCTGGCTCAACGAATCTTTCGCCACACTTATCGAAATCTACGCCGTCGACCAAATCGATCCCAGCCTAGACGCCTGGAACGATTTCTACTCCGATGTTGTCATCCCCGCCCTACGCCGCGACTGCCTGCCCGGCATCCAACCCGTCAAGTGCGAAGTCAAAAACCCTGCCGAAATCCCCGCGCTATTTGATGGCGCCATTGTCTACGCCAAAGGCGCCCGCCTCATGCTCATGCTCATGCGCCTCATGGGGCAAGACGCCTTCTTCGCCGGCCTCGCCGATTATTTTGCGCGGCACGCCTACGGCAACACTACCGCCAGCGACCTCTGGCGCGCCCTCACCCCCCACGCCAGTTTCGACGTCGCAGCTTTCATGACCCCCTGGCTCACCCAACCCGGCTACCCCGTCCTAACCAACCAAAAACAACACCGCTTCCTCCTCGCCCCTCCCTATTGCAAGGACAGTCCTTGCAATAGGGACTGTCCTTGTTACCCCATCCCCGAAGTCAAAGACGACCTCTCCGGCCACTATATTATCAACTTGCCGACCGACCAATTCCAAACCGCTCTTGCTAATTTCAACACTCTAAGCCTCGAACAAAAGCTCCGCCTCTTGCTCGACCGCCAACTTTTGGCCAAAACCCCCCTCGTCCCAAGCACCGACCTCATTACCCTGCTAAGACGTTTCCCCACCGAGACCAATTTCGCCATCTGGGACACCCTAGCCCTCATTACTGCAGACCTCAAAATCTTTTTCACGCCAGGCTCACCCTCCGAACGGCAGTTCAAAAACTTCGTCAAATCACTCGCCACAGTTCAGTTCGACCGCCTAGGACTCACCGCCATGGCTGACGAACCCGCCAACGACACCAAACTCCGCCCCATCATTCTCGGCCTCATGTCCTACTCCGAAGACCCCACTTTCCAAGACCAGATCTTAGAAAACTTCCGCCAAACCCCCATCGAAAAGATCGACCCCAACATCCGCCCTGTCATCTTGCCTGCTCTCACCAAACTAAACGCCAAAAACCTTCGCCAACTCTCCCTGCAACACCTCATCCAACTCTACCAAACCTCCCCCGACCCCGAACTCCGCTTAGACCTCCTGACCGCCATCGCCGCCATCAAAGATTCCAAGCGCCTAGCCACCTTCCTGCCCCTCCTCACGGACGGCACCATCCGCCCCGGCGACCGCATCATTTTCTTCGTTCGCCTCCTCCGCAACCCCATCGCCACCTCGCTCGTCCTCGATTGGCTTTTGCGCAACTGGGACTGGGCACAAGAAGCCGAGGGCGACAAAACCATCTCCGACTATCCCCGCTACACCGCCAATGTCATCTGTGCCGCACCAGATTTCGCCAAGTTCAAAAGTTTCTTCACACCCAAGCTAAACGACCCCGCCCTCACGCGCACTCTTCGTGTTGCCTTCGCCGAGATCCAAGCTCGCCTCGACCTCATTGCCACCGACGGTCCAGATGTCACTAGCGCCCTAAATACTCCGGCCAATTCGCCAAATCGTCAATAGTCTCCACGCTGCTAATTTAGCGTCCTTCATCGCAAAAATGAGCACATTTTCGTCCTTGCTTTTTGCAACGCTTATGTATATTATAGACACATGGCAAATCTACCCCC
>JGI24696J40584_12961161_pt1 | contig 11504 bp, 8 predicted proteins | sample TergutCo191P4_FD_40584 | JGI IMG/M metagenome (IMG submission 40584)
TGGAGTTGTATCAGTTTGATTGAGATAAAAGCAAAGGCTGCCAAACCACATACGGCGAATGCTATTTTTGCGGGTGTTTTCATTTTTATTGTTGAAAATAACGCCGCAAAGTAAGGGGTTTGGGGTTAGGGGAGTGAGTTATTTGGGGGGATATGGATAGTTATGGTGGGATAAGTTGGGATAAGTACATATTCGGCTCAGTATGTTCGTAATTATTTATCTATAATTTGCAATACCTTATCTTTCAGCCCTAAACGCACAAATTCATTTTTATCAACCTCAAACTCAACACATACTTTTGTTGGTGCCGGTTTGCAAGAACTGTAAGTTTCGGGAAATGTTATTACGTCTATTACGGACATATTAAAAGCATTTGCAATTTCCGTAAGTTGTTTGTATGAAAGTTTTATAATTTCGCTTTCAATTCTACTATATGTTGCACCAGAAATACTTAACGCTTTCCCCATTTCTTCTTGCGTAAGTTTCTGTTTATTGCGGATTTGCACTATTCGTTTAATTATTTCTTTTTCACTTGTATCCATAGTTAAAAATATTAATTGATTATCAGATAATTACATTTTTTTTGAAAAATATTTGCATTTTACGTATAAAATATTTGCATTTTAAGAATATTGCATCTATCTTTGCCACGAAAATTTAAAAAATACTCACAAAATGAGTATTTTTATAAAGTTTTCTAAAATAGAGGCTACGAAAATTGGATAAATTGGTAAGTGTGTTGTAACCTAATTGGATAAAATTTAACATTGAATTATTTTGAACAAAGTAATAACCATTTGCTAATACTATGGGGCAATGGGCAATAAGTATTGGTACCATTTGTTGTAAAAAATGCCGTAGTGCTTAATCTTTAATTAAAAAAAAATTAAAACAATGAAAAAATTAACGTTGTCTAATCAAGAATTGGGCACGGCGTTTGATTCGCTTAAATTATCAAATGCCGAAATGGAACATTTTGTAGGTGGATGTTTTTGTTCTACCTATTGTTTTATTACTCCTTGCTCAGGTAGTTCAAGGTATTTCTAACATTTTCTGAAAAAAATCAGAGGGAAATTACAATCTCTCTGATTTTTCAAATTATCTTGCTTAATTTTAATTTAAACTTAAAACAAAAAAAAATGAACGACATAAATTTAGATAAATATTATATCATAAACCCTGCATATAAATTTAAAGACGACACAAAAAGAGTAATCCTTACGAATAACAACTCTCTTTACATTGATAGTTTTGATTCTCTTGACACCAGTACCAGTAGAGTTTTTTCAACAGTAGTACATCCTTTGGTTGCCTATATGTTTGCTTTTTTTAACGGGGAAATGAATTTGAGAGATACAATTACAGAATTATCATCTGCAATAAATAAACCTTATGATGAAGTGCTAAGCACATTTTCTCTATTTATCAATAACTCTAAAAAACAAATGTATCGTTTGCCCAAAAATACAGTAGCGGAAATGCCTATAAATTTCATTATAGAAAAAGGGAATTTGCCAATACGGGATTTATTAGGCAATATTGATATAAATAAAATGTTATCTGTTCCGGAATTAAACCTAAGTACCTTTCGTAATTATGTGCCAACCCAAATAACATTAATGATTACAAATAATTGTATGACTGATTGTGTCTATTGTTATGCAAATACATCACACAAAGTAGAAAATCCATTAACATTTGAACGAATTAAAGAATTAATAAAAGAAGCCCATTCTTTGGGGTGTAATGAGTTTGGTGTCATTGGAGGAGATTTTTTTATGTATAAAAAATGGGAAGAATTATTAACTTTTTTGCATAAATACGAATATAATCCGTATCTTTCGACCAAAATTCCGATAGGAGAAAACGAAATAATAAAATTAAAAGAAAAAAACATTGACAACATACAATTTTCGCTTGATACGGTGGATAGAGAGATATTAAAAACTATGATAAAAGCCCCTGTCTCTTATTTAGATAAGGTAAAAAATACTTTTGATTTGTTGCAAAAATATAACATTAAACTTACTGTAAAATCTGTCATCACAAAATTTAATGACGATTTGACTTCTGTAAAAAAATTAATTGACTTTTTGTTACAATATGATAATTTACATGCAATAGCAATAGCACCAGGAGATTATAGTTTGTATAAACCTTTTACATATACGTCTAATAAAGAAAATTTATCGAAAATAGAAAAATATGTTGGAAAGTTAAATCATCCGAAGGTTTCTATGCAACCTTCAAACGTTCGTCCGAATAATATTAGTTTTGAAGAAAAAATGGCTAAATATAACAATCGAGCAATGTGTTCGGGAAATGCTTCTTCTTTATTTATACTTCCTGATGGAAAAGTGACAATATGTGAACAAATGTATTGGCACCCATTCTTTATTTTGGGAGATGTAACACATCAATCTATTATGGAAGTATGGAATTCTCCAAAGGCTTTGTCGCTTTGGAATATTCAACAAGAAGAAATTCAGGATGCAAGTCCTTGCAAGAAGTGTGATATTTTTGAAAAATGCAGAAGAGGATTAGGTTGTTGTTGGAGAATGGCTATTCAAGCGTATGGCATGGATAATTATGATTTTCCGTATCCTGACTGTCCGTATGCACCAGAGGTTACCAAGCCTTATTATGTTGATGAATGATTATGTAGCGACAGAATAAAATTATATGCAGGTAAAACACAACACAAATTCTTTTTTTTGGCGAATAATATCAGTAGTGATAGATGTCGTCATATTGTTCATCATCTCAATATCTGTTTGGATTGTAGCAGAAAATGCGTCAGGTTATTTGTTTCCACGCATAGGATTTATGAGCGAATATTCCATAATACATACATTTAAGTGGGTAGAAATGTTTTTTGTTTTACTTGCTTTGTTATATTATATTATCGCAGCATTTAACAAATGGGATACCATAGGAAAAATAGTTTATGAAAATTGGCGGCGTATTATTTTATCTTTCTCAGCAACAATTGTAGATTTTACTTGTGTGTTGATTTTTACATTACTGTTAGACCAATTGTTGCAAAAAAACTTCTATATAGAAACATTTAACATTTTATTTGTCGTTTTGTTTTGCTATGCTCTTGTTTCGGGCGTGATAACAAAAGGAAAAACCATTGGAAAATATTTTTTCGGAATAAATCTGCAAATTGGCAACAATAGAACAAAATCTTTAAAATATGAAATGTGCAAATTTGGTATTTTGATTGCTATTCCATATCTTTCGTTACTCATATTGGGCATAGTTGACTCGTATGCCATATTTTTGAATATTGTATTGTTTGCGCAATTAGTTGTTCTATTTTCTTTTATCTGTTGTAAAAGAACTTTGTGGGCTAAATTTGCCGATGTTCCGAAAACCATAAAACAGATTTCAACTTTAAAATTATTTGTTTGTTTTTTTGCAATTATTGTTTTTTTTGCAGGAAGTTTTACTTTGTTGCAATACAACAATAACAGGCAGCAATCACCAGATCACACTATTTTGTTTGGATTTAACCTGCCTGTCAAATTTCCCGAATATCCCAATACATCGAAAGTTCAACCATATTCCGAATTTATGAAAACGCAAACTCTTTCGCCCAAAGAGTATATTTTGAGTTTGTTTGAACGTTATGATATTGTAATACTTGAAGAAGCGTTTCACGGTGAAAGTACTCAATGGGAAATGATTAGCGATATAGTTGCTGATAGTGTGTTTATTAAACAAATAGGCAATATTTTCACCGAATACGGTTCGGCTATGCACCAAAATAGAATAGATACGTTTCTGCATACTGTATTTCCAAACGAAACCGAATTGGAAAAAGCAACAGCCATGTTGATGAACTATATGACGGTCAGTTTTTACTATTTTACCAAAAACCTAAACTTGTTAAACACTACTTTGCCTGATAGTTTGAAAATCAGGGAACATTATTGCGACAATACTGATTGGGATTATTTTTCAACCATACCAATTAGCATTAGTGCATACAACTACAATAGAGATAGTTTGATGGCTCAGGTAGTTATTGACTGGTACAAGCACCAAACGGCTGAAGGGAAACGACATAAATGTTTGGTTGTAACTAATACCCGTCATGCTTTTGGGTATCCAGGAGGTGTGGAAAAAATAAAAAACGGTTCTTTTTATCTTGGTATTACACAGGGCAATCAGGGACAGTATATTTTTGAGGCATACCCGGATAAAACAGCGAATGTAACACGAAATTCTCCCAAATGGTCGCGCACTTTCTTTATGCCATTTTCGCGACCCATTCATCATGGTATTTGGGATAAAGCCTTTGAAATTAACAGAAAAAGACCTGTTGGTTTTGATTTAAAAGACACTCCTTTTGGAGAAGATTCTTTTAACTCACACATGACTTTGCGTGGGATTAACTCCAAATTAAAATATTCGGACATTTATACCGGTGTTGTTTTTGATAGACCCTACACAGAATTTGAGCAAATAAATCATCACTATTACCCATATAAACAATTTGCAATAGAAGAGGAGGCAAAAAGAAAAGGAATGACCTATATGTATAACACACAAAGTAGCATGGAAAATCATAGTGATAATGAATCAGAAGAAAAACATGATGATGAGATAAATACATGGAACTTGCACGACTTATTTAATTTTGGAGGAGTATATTTTGTTTTATTTTTTATAATGGGATTATCTATATTGTTTTCATTTATTTATTTACTAAAACGTGTAATTTGTCATAGCAAAGAATATTCATGATTTAAATATGGGAAAAAAAGTTTCAATTATTGTACCTATTTATAATGTAGAGGATTATTTGGAAGAATGTCTATCTTCCATTATAAATCAAACTTTTGAATATATAGAGATTATTCTTATTAACGATGGTTCAACGGACCGTTCTTTTGAAATAATGAAAGATTTTGCAAAAAAAGATAATCGTATAAAAATCATTTCTCAACAAAACAAAGGTGTTTCAGAAGCCAGAAATGTAGGAATTCGTATTGCTTCAGGACAATATATATTATTTGTTGATAGTGATGATATAATATTAACTAATACTGTGGAAACACTCTATAACAAAATCATTCAAACCAATAGTGATGTTTTATTAGGCAACGTATTACATTATTATCCTGATGGCTCAAAAGTTTTAGTTTGCAAACGAAATGAGATATTAAACAATCTAACTTGTATTTCTAGTGAAGATTTTTTTACAAAATACATGGGAGAAAAAGATTTCTTAATGTTAGTATATCTCTTTTTTTGTAAACGGGAATTAATCGTTGAAAAAAAAATATTCTTTAAGAAGGGTATTATCTACGAAGATGAATTGTGGTGTGTTCAAATTTTATTAAATGCCAATAGCATTTCCGTTATTGATTTCAATTATTATAGTTACAGACAACGAGAAGATTCATTGACGCACTCAGATATTAACTTTCGAATAAAATCATCTTTCATAGTAGCAAGAGAATACAATAAAATAGTTATAAAATTAAAAGAAGATCGACAAGGAACAAAAAGGTTAATTTATACAAGAATATTTTTTTTATTATTTATAATTCATAATTTATTACAAGAAGCAGATAAACCCGTTTTCTCTGGTTACGAATACTTTTCAAAACTATTAATAGAGATTTATCCGGAACTGCCGTATTCTCTACAAAGAAAGTACTTAACTACAGTCCTTTATGCAAAAATATGATTTCAGACATTATTAAAGAATTAGAAAGCCTTGCTGGCAAATCTTCCGATTTAGGATTAAAAAATAACGGTTTAACGGGTATTTCCCTTTTTTTATTTTACTATGCTCGCTTTACAGGATATGAGCAGTATATGGAATTGGCTAATGATTTATTAGAAAAAGTAATAACAAATGCTCCCAATCATTATATGTCATATTATTCTGCTCCCGAATTTGCTAATATAGGTAGAACCGTCGAATTTTTAGCAACTGAAAAATTTTTGGATATTGAGGCTGATGAATTTGCTAGATTTTTTGAAGAACCGCTCATGCATCGTTTAAGGGTGGATCTTGGTATTGATTTTGGATTTTGCACAGGAACTACAGGGATGTGCGATTTTTTCCTTAATAAGATGAATAACCAAGAGGCACTGGATATAACTTTCGGACATATTTACAGTGGCTTAAAAGTTAAAGGTTATCCCAAACATCCGGTAAAACCACTCTTTTTATTTCCATCCGAGATATTGTGCGATGTAAAGATTTTCTTTCTTAAATTGGAAAAAATGGATATTTTCATTCCTCAAAAGGACTTGTTGTATGATGCCATCCGAAAAATTGAGTCTAAAAAGATACTCCATAGTAATTGTCATGAATATTATATTTTGCAGGATTTGCGAGAAGCTGAGATAATGGAGGATAAGCAAAAGATTCAATCAACATTAGAAACGATTGTAGCAAGTTCGTCCAATTTGGTATTTAAGGGGTTGTCTTGTATGTCGTTGGAAGATAATTCATTGCCAGCTTGGTGGAAATTAGTTTAAACATGAAAAAAAGTATCAATTATTGTATCTATTAATCTATATTATGAACAAATAACCATAAAACTATAAATATTTATGCTGAATTATAACCAAAACACACCTATTTTATTTATTGTCTTCAAGAATCCGTTGACAATGATGCAAGTTTTTGAAAAAATAAAAAAATCAAAACCGAAAAAAATGTACGTTGCTTCTTATGCTACTTTATTTCAGTTTCATGAGCAACTTTATCAAGTAACAGAGAAAATGCTATCTCAGATAGATTGGGATTGCGAAGTAAAAACTTTGTTTTTGCACAATAATACAGAGTATTTTCGCGATCCGGTATCGTGGTTTTTCTCTCTTGAAGACGAGGGTATTATATTGAATGACAGCAATTTGCCTGATGATAGTTTCTTTGGATTTTGCTCTGCAATGTTGGAAAAATATAGAAATGACAATCGTATCGGACATATTTCGGGAACAAACTATGCGCCACAAGAAAAAACTCCTTATTCGTATTATTTCTCATCATTGGTAAATGTATTAGGTTGGGCTACGTGGAAACGTGTATGGCAAACTGTTGATATGGATATGCTGTCTTTCAGTCGTTTTGTCGGTTCAAACGCTATCGACAGCCACCCTTCATACAGCAAATACAGAAACGATTGGACTGGCTGGTTTATGCGCTATTTGTTCCATCGGGATATTGATGCGTGGAATGTGCCATATACATACAACAATCTTATCAATAATTATTTGTCTATTGTCCCATTTGTTAATTTGGTTGAATATGCAGACATTAAAAACAATCCCGATAATAGGTCAATTGCAAGTACTTCTACACAGAAACTCGAAACATTACATCACTCTGAATTTGTTATCTGCAGTTATCGTACTGATTGGAAAGAACAGGAAATTTTACGAAAAGTAAAAAATAAAAACAAAGTTTGCGAGGATTTGGAAGACGGTTTCACATTCATAAAAAACAGTTTTGTAGAATTATCGAAACAAAACGACAATATGAAAATTCCGCGTATTATTCACCAAATATACGAAGACCCTACCGGTCCCTCCGAAACATTACTGAAACTTGCTGAAACATGGAAAGAACATCACCCGACTTGGGAATATCGTTTTTGGGGCAAAAAAGAAATGGAAGATTTCCTTATAAAAGAGTTTCCCGAATTTATCCCTACATACAAGGCATATCCATTTAATGTGCAGCGTTGGGATGCTATTCGTTATTTAATACTTTACAGAATTGGCGGTTTATATGTTGATTTGGACTACGAATGTTTAGAACCAATGGACGCATTGCTGAACAATGCGACTTGCTGTATGGGAATGGAGCCAACAGTAAATTCTATTACACACGACAAAGCATTGATTATAGGCAATGCGCTAATGGCATCTGTACCCAATCACCCTTATTTTAAAGCAATGATTAATGATATGATGAAGGGTGAGAAATATTCCGATTTGTCAAAATCTTTGCAAATTATGGAAACAACCGGTCCTTTTATGGTTACTCGCTTGTATGAAAATTATCCGAACAAAGACGAAATAACTCTTTTGCCAGCAGATTTGGTTGCCCCGCTTACCATATTTGAAGTACGTGAGATGGCGAGTGGACTAACAACGCCCAAAATGGAAGATCAGTTAGAAAAGGCTTTTGCCATTCATTATTTTGCTGGTAGTTGGAATGAACAAACAGAATAAAAACAACTATGAAATTCCAATCTTTTCCCCATTACCACCAACTTGACGCAATGGATTGTGGACCGGCATGTTTGCGTATGATAGCCAAACATTACGGTCGTAATTACACATTGCAAACTTTGCGGGAAAAAAGTTTTATTACCCGAGAGGGTGTATCGATGCTTGGTATTAGCGATGCAGCCGAAATCATTGGTTTTAGAACAATAGGGGTAAAGGTTTCTTTTGAGCAGTTGGTAAAAGATGTTGTTTTCCCTTGTATTTTGCATTGGAATCAAAGACATTTTGTAGTTTGTTATGACATAAAGCAAAAAAAAGATGGATACGCAATCAAGATAGCCGACCCTACAGGCGGTTTACTTACCTATGCCGAAAAAGAATTTAAAAAATGCTGGTTAAGCGGCGTTGTTAATAACGAACAGATTGGTGCAGCATTGCTGTTAGAGCCAACTCCCGACTTTTACGAACACGAAGACGAAAAGGAAAAAGCCTCGCGCAATCTTGGCTTCTTCCTCCGCTATTTGTTTCCTTATAAAAAACAAATGATGCAGTTGGTATTGGGTATGACAATTGGAATGATTTTGCAACTGATTTTTCCCTTCCTTACCCAAAGTATGGTAGATATTGGTATCGGCACAGGCAACATCAGTTTTATTTGGCTTGTGTTGATTGCTCAATTAGTCCTTTCTACGACACACCTGTCGGTTGATTTTATCCGTAGTTGGATAATGTTACACGTTACCACACGAATAAATATTTCGTTGATTTCCGATTATTTGGTTAAACTGACAAAGTTGCCGATGAATTTTTTTGACAGTAAAAATGTAGGCGATATTATGCAGCGTATCGGTGACCATAGTCGCATAGAAAATTTCCTTACAGGTTCATCGCTCAATACATTGTTTTCATTGGTTAATTTTGTGATTTTTGCATTTGTGTTGGCATATTTTAACCTAAAAATTTTAGGAATTTTTTTATTGGGTAATGCCTTGTATGTGTTTTGGGTAGTGTTTTTTATGAGATACCGCCGAGCAATAGACCACAAACGATTTTCACAGGCTGCGGGTGAGCAAAGTAATCTGATTCAACTTATTACAGGTATGCAGGAAATAAAACTCAATAACTGCGAAAAACAAAAACGCTGGCAATGGGAACGCATACAAGTAAAATTATTTAAAATCAGCATAAAGGGTTTAGCTATAGGACAGTATCAACAAATCGGATCTGTATTTTTCAGTCAAACCACAGGTATATTGATTAGTTTTATTGCAGCGCATGCCGTAGTTACGGGCAGTATCACTTTGGGTATGATGATGTCTATCAGTTATATTATCGGGCAACTTTCGGCACCAATAGGTCAGTTCATTGGCTTTGCACAGGCATTGCAAGATGCACGTATCAGTTTGGAACGCCTCAATGAAATCCACCTAAAAAAAGATGAAGACCAAATGGCAAGTCTGAAACTATCGGAACTGCCCGAAGATAAAACGCTGCAAATCCGTAATCTTTCATTTTCTTATGACGGTGCAGAACGCAATTACGTACTGACAGATATTAACCTGCAAATTCCACCCAACAAAATCACCGCCATAGTAGGTGAAAGTGGCAGCGGAAAAACTACGATTGTAAAACTTTTACTTGGCTTCTACCCACCCAACAAAGGCGAAATATTGGTTGGTGAATCGTCTTTGAGAAACATTAATCCGCACCTTTGGCGGCAAAAAACAGGTGCTGTAATGCAGGACGGATTTATTTTTTCGGATAACATCGCTAATAATATTGCCGTAGGTGAAGAAACAATAGATAAAAAACGTCTTTTGCAAGCCGTAAAAACAGCTAATATACAAGAATTTATTGATAGTCTTCCATTAGGTTACAATACCAAAATCGGTATGGAAGGCAACGGTATTAGTCAGGGGCAACGGCAAAGAATGTTGATAGCCCGTACGGTATATAAAAATCCTGATTTTCTGTTTTTTGATGAAGCAACCAATTCACTTGATGCCAAAAATGAAAGTAAAATAATGGAAAATTTGCAGGAATTTTATAAAAATAAAACAGTAGTAGTGGTTGCCCACCGTTTAAGTACGGTGCAAAATGCGGACAATATCGTGGTATTGGAAAAAGGCAAAATTGCTGAACAAGGTACACATCGTGAACTGACCAACAAGCGGGGCATTTATTATCAGTTGGTTAAAAATCAATTAGAACTGGGACAATGATAAATGAGGGAAAAGATATAGAATTACGCAGTGAAGAAGTACAAGAGGTACTTGGCGCTGTTCCTGTGTGGATTTTGCGTTGGGGCATTACTACGCTTTTTGCCATTGTTGTTGTATTACTTATTGGTAGTTGGTTTTTCAAATATCCAGATACCATTTCTGCCACAATGACTTTAACAGGCGAAATGCCGCCTGCGGGTATAGTCGCCAAAACAAATGGCAGCATAGAGGAAATGTACATAAAAGACAATCAGCAGGTTAAAGAAAAGGAATATTTGGCAGTATTGGAAAATCCTGCCTCTACTGATGATATGTTATTATTGAAAAGTAATCTTGAAAAATTTATTCAAAAGCCCCCCACTTCGGCTTCGCTCAGTGAACGCAAGGGGGACTTACAGGCTATTGATTATTCCATAGATTTTCAAAAAAATGAATTGAAATTGGGAATAGTGCAAAGTGCATATACTTCATTTATACGCTCTTTAAATACTTATCAAAAGTTTGTTGAACTAAACTACTATCCGCAGAAAATAGCAGCAATTAACGAGCGTATAGCCCAATACAAACAACAATATCTAAATTCGGAACGCCAGCATAATATTGCGAAACAACAACACATTATTGCAGAAAATTTACACCAACGCGATTCGTCATTGTATTTACAAAATGTTATTTCGCAAGAGGCAATGGAAAAATCGGAAAATGATTTTTTGCAAAATCGTTTGTCGTTGGAAAATTCCCGTGCTACACTTAAAAATTTGCAAATACAAATATCCCAACTGCAAGAAACATTGTTGGATACCGAACAACAATATGCAGATAACAAAAATAGTTTAGAATTGGAATTGAATACGCTTGCAGGTCAGTTACTCAATGAAATCAATACTTGGGAAATGAATTTTGTGTTGCTAAGTCCTATTGACGGAAAAGTTACGTTTGCGGGCTACTGGAGTGAAAACCAAAATGTAACGGCAGGCGAAACCGTTTTTAGCGTTATTCCTACACAGGAAAGCAATTTGACAGGCAAGGCGCAACTGCCGATAATGCGTTCCGGCAAAGTGAAAACAGGACAAAAGG
>JGI24696J40584_12961158_pt1 | contig 11415 bp, 16 predicted proteins | sample TergutCo191P4_FD_40584 | JGI IMG/M metagenome (IMG submission 40584)
GCGCTGGAGCAGCGCCGCCACCACGAACGCGAACAGGAACGGAAACACCAGCCAGAAGGCGTACTTCATGAACAGATAGAAACCCGCCAGAATCAGCAGGTAGTAGACGATGTCGACCAGCCGGCCCAGGCGGGCCTGTGTCTTTTCGCCAAGCTGCATAGGAACCCTCCTTCCTCTCATAATAGTGTATACGTTTCCCGCCGAAATTGCAAGCCTATTTTCTGCGATTTTGTAAAATACCTGTGAATACTTCATTAAACTTCACAAATTCTGTTTTGACCTCTTGCTATTTGCCGCAAAACAAGGTATACTACTGTGTGGCGCTAAAAATTACATATACAGGAGGGGCAAACATGGGAAAGACAAAGGTTGCGGACGGCAAGCCGCGCCTGAACTACCCAAAAACAATTCTCACAGGCTTCGGCTTCATGTCCACGATGATCGCGTGGGCCATCTATGACCCCTATGTTACGAAGATACTCAACCGGCTCCTCACAGATTCGCCCTTGGTGGCACAGTGGAGCGAGCGTATCGGCAACATCCCGCTGTTGGAGCCCTTCATGGCCATCAACACGGCAGAGGGCGCAAACCTGTCGGGCGCGTTCACCCTGGTGCCGCTGTTCATCGGTATCATCATGACCTTCGACAATATCTTCGGCGTGGTCTTCCAGCCCCTGTTCGGCAGGCTGTCGGACGGCTGCCACTCCAGGTTTGGCAAACGCCGCCCCTTCATCATGATTGGCGCGCCTATTTCCGCCCTGCTGTTTGCCCTGATCCCCTTGATGGGCACCCTGAGCCTGCCGGCCTTGATGGTCTGCGTGATTCTGTTCGTGTTCGTCATGTCGCTGTGGCGTTCGCCCGTGGTTGCGCTGATGCCGGACCTGACGCCCCCTGAGCTGCACAGCAGCGGCAACGCCGTGATCAACCTGGTGGGCTCCGGCCTGGGGACCGTCCTCGGCATGGGAGCGGGCATGCTTGTCACGACGGTTTATATGGCCATGAAGGGGATTCCGAAGGGCGGGCTGGAGGACGAGTTCGTCACCTTCCCCTATGTGTTTCTCTTCGGCTCGGTGATCATGATCATCTGCACCCTGGTGGTGACGTTCTGCGTCAAGGAAAAGGACAGTCGCCTTCTGAGCACGGACGTGCTCGCCTCGCGCGATTATAAGGAGCGCAAGGCCGCGGAAAAGAAAGCCAAGGCGGAAGAGAAGGTTGCCCGCAAGGCGATTACGCTCAGCCGCGGCGAAAAAATCAGCCTCGGCTTCATGCTGGCGTGCCTGTTCTTCCAATTCGCCGCCACCAACTCGGTGCAGACCTTCTTCGCCCTGTTCGCCGACGAAATCCTCCATAGGGATGTGCACAGCGCCACCAGCCTTACGATCACACTGGCCTTGAGCGCGGGCGCGGCGGCGCTGCCCTCGGGCTGGCTGGGCCGTAAACTCGGCCGCAAAAAAACCATCCTGCTGGGCATGGGTCTGTTCATGGCGGCCTTCGGCATCTTCTTCGCGGCGCTGGTCGCTACGACGCGCGCGCACGGCACCGGCATCAACGGCTATGTCATCGCGAACAGGTCGCTGCTGGATGCCGCGAAGGCGGCAGGGATGAGCATAGGCAGCTTCATGAGCCAAAACCCCCTTCTTCCCGGCGTCTCGGTAGTTACGGCCGTCCTGGACATGATCAACACGCTGATCTTCCCCGTGCTGGCGCTGGCGGGCTTCGGCACCATGATGGTGACGGTGAACACCCTGCCCCTGGTGCTGGAAATCGGCGGCGTCGAGCGGATCGGCACCTTCACAGGCTATTACTACACCGCCACCTTCAGCGCGCAGATCGTCGCGCCCATCACCTTCGGCTTCTTCCGTATGTTCAGCGGCAGCTATATCTCGCTGTTCTATTTCTGCCCCATCATGCTGGTGCTGTCCCTGTTGATGATCCTGTTCGTGCGCCACGGCGAGGCCGTGCCCCAGGAGCTCATCGACCAGGCGGAGCAGGCGGCTTAATGAAAAGGAGTGACTGCATTGAATGACATCATAACGCTGAAAAAAATGACCAAGGCCTACGGGTCCAAAGTGGTGCTGGAGAACATCGACCTGAGCATCCCCCCGGGGAGCATCGTGGGGCTCATGGGGCCCAACGGCTGCGGCAAGACCTCGATGATGAAGATCCTCACCGGGATGATCAACGACTATTCCGGCATCGTGCGCATCGACGGCCAGCCCGTGGGGGCCTACTCCAAATCCATCACGGCCTACCTGCCGGACAAAAGCTACCTGCCCCAGTGGATGAGCGCAAAGCAGTGCGTCAACTACATGGCGGACTTTTACCGGGACTTCGATAAGCCAAAGGCCATGGACATGCTCAACGCCTTCCAGCTCGATCCCGGGCAGCGCGTGAAGACCATGAGCAAGGGCATGCAGGAGAAGCTCCTGCTGCTGCTGACCATGAGCCGCCGGGCCAAACTCTATGTGCTCGATGAACCTTTGGGCGGCGTGGATCCCTCCGCGCGCCAGTTTATCATGGATACCATCCTGCACAACCGTCCGGCAAACAGCTCCATCCTGCTTTCCACCCATATGATCTACGACATGGAGCGGGTGTTCGACTACGCTTTGATGATCGGCAAGAAGAGGGTGCTCCTGTTCGACTCTGTGGCGAATCTGGAGGCCCAGGGCAAAACGCTCAATGAACTGTTCCAGGAGGTGTTCCCCTATGTTGGCTAAATTATTAAAGAATGATTTTATCCAGACCGGGCGCATGTACCTTTGGGTGCTGGGCGTCGGTGTTGTGGGCGGCGGCGTCGGCGCGCTGTTCACGCTGCGGCAGGAGGTCGGCACGGGGACGCTGATGATCGCGCTGCTGTGGAACTTCCTGCTCATGCTGGGCGCGATGGTGCTTGAGATGATGGCCATCGTGATCATCCTCGTGAGCACCAACCGCTCCCTGTTCACCGAGCGGGGGTACCTCACCTTCGCGCTGCCGGTGTCCACCCTGGAGATGCTCACCTCGAAGTTCATCTCCAACGTGCTCTTCATGCTGCTGAGCATCGCCGAGGCGGTGGGCCTGATTGTCGTGGCCATGATGAACATCCGCCGCGTGATCAGCAAAACGGCGGACTCCATCCTCGGGCAGCTGAACATGGCGGAACTGAAGGAGATGCTCAGCGCGGAGGCGATGGGCCTGCCCACCTTCGGCGAGCTCCTGCAATTCCTGGCCTATGTGCTCGTGGTGATCATTGTGTTCCTCCTGCTGGCCATGATGATGTGCCTGTTCGTGCTTACGGTCAGCCACGTGCGGCCCTTCCAGGCCAAGCCGGGCCTGTCTATCCCCTTCTTCCTGGTGGTCGGCACGATCGTCTGCCAGCAGATCGTCTCCCGGGTTCCCGATCTGCTTTCGTCCATCGGCATCCACATCAACATCACCCTGGAGCTCGGCAGGCTGGGCGCCAGCGAAAGCCCGACGGTCAACATGGTCACCGCCATTGTCATGCTGGGGCTCAGCGCAGGGCTGTTCTTCCTGACCAACTGGATGCTCAGTCGGAAGATTTCGCTGAAATGACGCGTATCGGCATCTTCGGCGGCACGTTTAACCCGCCGCACCTGGGGCACCTGCGCGCCGCGCAATACTTTCAGCAGAGCCTCGCGCTGGACGAAGTCATCATCATCCCCGCAAAGCAGGCCCCGCTGAAAACCGCGCCCGGCGTTTCAGGCGAAGACCGCCTGGCCCTGTGCGAAAGAACCTTCCCCTTCCCGGTGTCCGATATGGAACTGCGCCGCCCCGGCGTGAGCTACACTGTCGATACCCTGCGGGATTTACACGGGCAATACCCCGGGGCAAAGCTGTTTCTGCTCGTCGGGGAGGACCAAAGGGACAAGTTCCGGCAGTGGAAGGACTGGGAAGAGATTCTGCGGCTGGCCGAGCTGTTCGTTTTACCGAGGGCCGGGGAGGGCCGCGACGGCTTTACCCCCCTGGAGATCAGCTCCACGCGGCTGCGCCTGAAATTGCTGCTGGGGGAGGACTGTTCCCCCTGGCTCGCGCCGGAGGCCCTGGCGTATCTCCGGGCCGGGCGGCTCTATCAGCCGCTGACGCCGGAACGGCTCCATCACAGCCGCTGCGTGGCCGAAGCCGCCGGAACCCTCGCCGGGCTTTACGGCGCGGACCTGGAGAAAGCCCGCCTGGCCGGCCTGCTGCACGACTGCGCGAAATCTCTTTCTTTTGAAGAACAGGAAAAGCTCTGCGCGGTCTACGGAAAACCACTCACGTCCCACGAGCGCGCCGCGCCCCAGGTCTGCCACGCTTTCGCGGGGGAGGCCTATCTGGCCCTGGAATGCGGCGTAACGGACCCGGAGGTGCTGGGCGCCGTGCGCTGGCATACCACGGGCTACGCGGGCATGACCCTCCTGGAGGAATGCGTCTTCGTGGCGGACAAAATATCCGCAGACCGCAGTTATTTTCCCGATGTGGAATACACCCGGCAGCTGGCCGGGCAGGATTTGCACATCGCCAGCCAGTATATCCTGGAGAAAACATTTGAGAAGCACTCCGCACACCCCGATGCCCTGGCGTGGTATAATGAGTTAAGAGGAGTTAATTGATGCACGAAGCGAAGCTTTTAAAAGCCCTGGCGGCCATTCTGGACGACAAAAAGGCGCAGGACGTCACCGCCATCCACACCACCGAGCAGACCATCCTCTCGGACTACTTCCTCATCTGCACGGGCACCTCCACCACCCATGTGAAGGCCTTGGCGGAGGAACTCGAGTTCGAGATGAAGGACCGCCACGGCGTGCTGCCCCGGGGCGTGGAGGGCCGCGCCACCGGCTGGATCCTGCTGGATTACGGCACGGTGCTGGTGCACATCTTCCTGAAAGACCAAAGGGAATATTATAATCTGGAGCGCCTGTGGGAGGACAGCGAGCGCGTGGAGGTCCTGCCATGATCCTCCGCAACCCCGTGGTTGACGCCATTTTAACCCGGCAGACGATCCGTGAATACAGGCCGGCGCAGATCTCGGAGGACCAGCTGGATACCCTGCTGTACGCGGCCCTGCGCGCCCCCAGCGGGCGCAATTCCCAGCCGATCCACGCGCGCTTCTGCCAGGACGCCGCCATGCTGCGGGCCATGCAGATCGATTTCAAGAACATCGTGGGGTGGGATACCCCCGTGCATACGAAATCGGACGTGAACCCCTTCTACCACAACGCGCCCACCTTCGCCTTCCTCTTCGCCGAAGGCGACAGCCGCATGGAAGCCGGGCTCATGAGCGAGAATATCTGTATTGCCGCGAAGGGCCTGGCCCTGGGCACAGTGATCGTGGCCAGCATAGGCGCGCTGTTCTCGGACGCCGACGCGGGCCCCAGGTGGAAGCGCGCCCTGCGCATCCCGGAGGACTGGCAATTTCAGATCGGCGTGGGGATAGGGTATCCCGACGAAACGCCGGAGATGAAGCCAAGGAACGAAGAACAAATGCAAGTGATCAATTGAACCGGAGGTCCCTATGCGCTACACCAGCACGCGCGACGCACGCGTCGACGTCACCTCCTCCCAGGTGATCGCCCGGGGGATTTCGCCCGACGGGGGGCTGTACCTGCCCAGGAACATCCCGGCGCTGTCGCTGTGGGAGATCAAGGCACTGGCCGATATGGACTACATCGGCCGGGCGGAGCATATCCTGTCGAAGTTCCTCACCGCCGAGGGCGGCTGGAGCCGCGACGAGTTGGAGGCCCATGTGCGCGGCGCATATACCAATACTTTTACTGACCCTGCCGTTGCGCCGCTGCAGGACCTCGGCGCGGACGCGCATATACTCGAATTATTCCACGGGCCCACCTGCGCCTTCAAGGACCTCGCCTTGCAGCTGCTGCCCCGGCTGCTGGTGGCCTCCGCCGCCAAGGCCATGGACGGCGACAAGGAGATCCTGATCCTCACCGCCACCTCCGGCGATACGGGCAAGGCCGCCCTGGAGGGCTTCAAAAACGTGCCCGGCACCAGGATCGTCGTATTCTACCCCATCGACGGCGTCAGCGCCGTGCAGAAACGGCAGATGGTCTCCCAGGAGGGCGGGAACGTGCGGGTGGTGGGCGTCATCGGCAACTTCGACGACGCGCAGACCGGCGTGAAGTCCATCTTCGCCAACGAGAACATCGGCGTGGTGCTCGCCGCCCGGGGCCGCTTCCTGTCCTCGGCCAATTCCATCAACTTCGGGCGCCTGGCCCCGCAGATCGTCTACTACATCAGCGCTTACTGCGACCTGCTGCGGGGGGGTAAGGTCACCGCAGGGGAGAGCATCAACTTCGTGGTGCCCACGGGCAACTTCGGCAACATTCTGGCGGCCTATTACGCCAAGCGCATGGGCCTGCCCGTGAAGAAGCTCATCTGCGCCTCCAACCAGAACCGCGTCCTCACGGATTTCTTCGAGACCGGCGTATACAACCGCAACCGGCCCTTCTTCACCACCAGCTCGCCCTCCATGGATATCCTGATCTCCAGCAACCTGGAGCGCCTGCTGTACCTCGCCGCCCGGCGCGACGCGGGGCAGTGCGCGGGCTGGATGCGCCAGCTGGCGGCCAACGGCAAATACGCCGTGCCGGGCGACCTCCTGCGCTCCCTGCAGGCGGAATTCGCCGCGGGCAGCTGCGACGAGGCACAGTGCGCCGCCGCCATCCGCCGCGCCTGGGAGGAGAACAATTATCTCAGCGACACCCATACCGCCGTGGCCCTGCACGTGTTGGAGGAATACCGCGCCCAAACCGGCGACCCCACCCGCAGCGTGGTGGTTTCCACCGCCAGCCCCTTCAAATTCGCGGGCAGCGTCCTCGGGGCCCTGGGCGAAAGCGTCCCGGCGGACGAGTTCGCCGCCCTGGAGGCCCTGGAGGCCGCCACCGGCGTGCCCTGCCCGGCCCCCCTGCGGGGCCTGCGGGAAAAACCCGTGCGCTTCACCGAGACCTGCGCCCCGGCCAGGATGGTGGAGTATACCAGGTGGTAAATTGACCCGATAGATATGCCGGCAGGGCGCGACGCTCCGCCGGTATTTTTTCTAATAATTTTTTGTAACAAAACGCCTCTTTCTGTGTTATAATGGTGTCCGGACAAAAAAACAGCGGGAGGTGGCGGCGCATGGACGACTTCGAACTGATCTACAACCGCTATTTCACAGCCGTCTACTGCTACGCCCGCAGCCTGACCCGCAACGAACGCGACGCGGAGGAGCTCACCGCCGAGACGTTCTTCAAGGCCCTCAAGGCCATCGGCCGCTTCGACGAGCGCGGGGACATCCGCGTGTGGCTGTGCCAGATCGCGAAACATACCTGGTTCAACCAGCGGCGCGTTCGGAAGCGCGAACGCCCCCTGGACGAAAGCGGAGACCTCCCCGCGGCGGACGAACCGATATCGGAAACACTGGAAAACCGCGACACGGCGCAGCGCCTGTTCGCGCTGCTGCACCGCATGGAGGAGCCCTACAAGGAGGTGTTCACCCTGCGGACGTTCTGCGAGCAGCCCTACGCGCAGATCGCGGCGCTGTTCGGCAAGACCGAAACCTGGGCCCGGGTGACGTATCACCGGGCGAAGACAAAACTACTACTGGAAATGGAGCGTGAATCTTTTGGAGAATCATAATATTAGCTGCGAGGCCTGCCACGATCTGCTGCCGCTCTATGCCGATGGCGTGGTCAGCGGCGAAAGCAAGCGCATGGTGGAGGCGCACATTGCGGACTGCGAAGCCTGCCGGGCAGAACTCGCGCGGCTGCAAACGGTGCTACCCATGCTGAAAAAAAGCCCGAAGAAAGTGATGCGCACCGTCAAGCAAAAGCTGCGCACCCGGCGCATCCTCATCGGCGCGGGCGCGGGCCTTGGCGCGGCGGCGCTGCTGACCGGGCTGTTCGCATTCGTGCTCAGTTACAGCATCCCTGTGAAAACCCCACCGAAGGACCTCAAATGCAGCGTGGCGGACGGCGTGTTCAAGGCAACCTCGGCGGTGGATTCCCAGTTCACAAACGTGCGCATGACCGGCCTCAAGGCGGAGGACGGCAGCGATATCAACCTGGTCATTTTTTCCATGGGCAACCCGGCGATGCGCAAGTTCTGGCCGGCGCTGAACCGCAGGATCTATACGATGGGCCCTCCTGGCTTTTGGTTTGAGGAGCACGGGATGGAGATTGTGATTGACCTTGCGCCCCCCCCGATACTCCTGATTCCGGAAATGCCGGAGCTTCCGGAGCTCCGGATTTCTCCCTGGCCCTCCTGGTACCCTGAGCTCCCGGAGCCTCCGGAGCCCCCAGATCCACCGGAACCACCGGATCCTCCGGAACCACCGGAGATATCTGGCGTGAATCCGGAGGGCAAAGGGCTTTGGCGGGTATATTTTGTCCAGGAGAGGGACTACCGGATGGCCCGCATTGTGGTGGACAAGACGGCGGGCAAGCTCACGAAGCAATCCATGCAGTACGCCACGCTGATGTGGGAAGAGACGATAGAGTAACTGCGAGGTGACTGACACCATGCCCCTAACCCTGCCCCTGTTCGAGCCCCTGGAGGCACAGTACAGCGAGCGCGGCCCCGTCTGCGGCGTGGACGAGGCCGGGCGCGGCCCCCTGGCCGGGGACGTCTACGCCGCCGCGGTGGTCCTGCCGGATACATACGACCTGCCCGGCCTGGACGATTCGAAAAAATGCACCCCAAAGGCCCGTGAGCGGCTCAGCGAAGCCATCCAGGCCCAGGCCATCGCTTGGGCCGTCGGCATCGCCACCGTGGAGGAGATCGCGCAGCTCAACATCCTGCGGGCCGCGCTGCTGGCCATGCGGCGCGCCGTGGAGGCCCTGCCGCAGCCCGCGGCCTTCGCCCTGGTGGACGGCAACCAGCGCCCGCCCCTGGCCATCCCCTGCGAGGCCATCGTGCGCGGCGACGCCCGCTGCGCCAGCATCGCCGCGGCGTCCATCATCGCGAAGGTGGCGCGGGACCATGCCATGATCGCGCTGGATGAGACCTACCCGGGCTACGACTTCGCGCAGCACAAGGGCTACGGCACCCGGGCGCACTACGAGGCCCTGGAACGCCTGGGGCCGTGCGTGGTGCACCGCTTAAGTTTTTTGCACTAGCTATAACCGCCCAAAAATCGAAGCCCGCCACCTTGTGTGACGGGCTGTTTTACGCAATACTTTTTATCAGAGATAATATGACGTCTTTTTGTTTTTGACTCAAAGCGCTCCAATTTTCGAGCATTTCCTTTTGTTCGTTTGTTAAATCCACAACCATTGCGTTTTCGGCAAAAAATTGAGACATTGTTACTCCAAATGCTTCGCATATTTTTTCAAGCGAAATGATGGAGGGACATCTCCCTTTGTTGTACCACGCAGAAATGGTGGATTGATCGACACCGCTTTCTTCGGCCAACTTCCATACTGTCCAGTTACGCCTTTCTCTCAAAGCGGTTATTTTTCCCAAAATATCCATGTCATACCCCCTATTATACCTCTACTATATATTTTATCTCCTTTTTGCTTGCATTATAAACAGTAATGAGCTATAATATTATGGCAGTTGCTAACCATCAGAGAGGATATGGAGGTATAAAAATGACTCTGGAAGACCTGCTCCGCAGCCCGCAGTTCAGGCAAGCGCTGTTTGAAGTTCAGACGGCGGAGAGTGAGCGCCTATGGGCGGAGACGCAACAGGACAAGTTTATGCTTATCACCGGGCACTGCAACGCCAACAGAGGATTCTGCAACGAATGCGACTATCTTATCTACTGCACAAATCATAATCATCTGTGCCTTGCAGAGAATGGCGCATGCAAAATCGAAGCCCGTCATTTTGCGTGACGGGCTTTTTTGTCTTATTCCAGCGCAAGATCCTCGTCGGTAACCTCTATTTCGCCATGGAGAGCGCGACTCCTGTGATGCAATTTTTTAGTTATTTTAGACGACTGTATTGATATTTGCATCATGCGGGCGGCTGGCACGCCGCCCCTTTTTTGATCTTTGCGTGAACCTTCAGGTCCAGCCTTAAAGTGAATTGCGATTTGACGATGGGCATTGTGACACCTCCCTCAGTGAAGCCGTAAGGATTTTTTCAGGGCTTTCACTGTGCTAAGGATGACCCCGGTCTCCTCGGCGGTGCAATCAGCCAACAGGTCAGCAAACTCATTTTGCATTATGATCTTCCCCTGCTTTAGGCTACCGCAGAGCAACTCGTCCATAGAAAGTTCCAGTACGTTTGCGATGCGCAAGATGGACTGGAATGAAAACTTGGTTTTGCCGTTTTCAATGCCGCTCATATGCGGGACAGATAAACCCACCAGTTCCGCAAGACGTTCTTGCGTAATTCTTTTTCGCAACCGCTGCTTCTGAATGCGCTTCCCAATGTCAACATAATTGACTTCCATAAAATACCCCCGGTAAATCCGAATAATTATATTGTATCCGAAGGTATCCTGTGATATAATTATATCACACCAAATTATTTGGATTTACATGAACATAGGAGGTAATTATATGGATATTATTCCAAACCACAACGGCGATTTATCCCTAGTCCCCGGCAGCGGCGGTCAGTATTGCCCGGATAATCCGGAATACTGCGATGAATGCGACTATCTTATCTGCTGCACAAACGCCAATGGCCTATGCGACAAGTGCCTTGCAGAGAATGGCGCATGCAAAATCGAAGCCCGCCACCTTGCGTGACGGGCTGTTTTACCCAAGCTATAGGATTCAACTTGAAAAGTAACCGCCGGCGAGCCTCAATGATCAATCCATTGTTTTTATTTCAATCATTGATTAACTTTTCGCACACAATCGCCCTCTCTGCGGACCAGCTTGTGTCGCCGTAATTTTTTCGGTGAAACCCAAATAAAACAAAAATTTCCACGGAATTTTCGTAAAAACCCCCGTTTTGGCACAAAAAAGTGCGCCAAAACAGCGTTTCCCCCGGGTAGGATGGAGGGACAATTTTCTGCCCGCTGGCTCGCCCAGCCCGTAGCGCCCAGAAGAGGCAAGTCGGAAATGGCAGTACCGGGGTTCAGAGCCTTGCCCCGCGGTTTGCCCGGTTGGACCGCGCCGCTTCCGGAGGCGCGCGGAAAAATCGTGTAAACTTCCAACGCACCTTGAAAACTGAATACGCGACACAAAAAGCCCCCCTCGCAACGCACATGCGGGAGGGGGAGAGCGAAGCGCGCTCAATGCAGCCTTGACAAAATCTCCACGCCGCGTTCCAGCTGCTCGTCCGTGGGGGTGGAGAAGTTCAGCCGCACCGCGTTGATGGGGTCGCCGTCCTCCACGGCGAAGGCGATGCCCGGCACCACGGCGACCTTTTGCTCCACCGCGCGGCGGGCGTAGTCCAGCATATCGGCCCCCGCCGGCAGCTCGCACCAGAGGAACAGCCCCCCCGCCGGGCGCTGGAAACGCAGGATGGAACCCGCCA
>JGI24696J40584_12961157_pt1 | contig 11410 bp, 4 predicted proteins | sample TergutCo191P4_FD_40584 | JGI IMG/M metagenome (IMG submission 40584)
TGCGCCTTGTATTGGCGGGTGTTTTTATCTATTCCGGCTTGATGAAAGCGGTTGATCCTGTGGCTTCCGGAATTAAAATGGATGAATATTTTATCTCCTTTGGCATGGGGTTTATGCACCCGTTTTCTTTGTGGATCGGAATATTGATGAATATTCTGGAGTTTACGCTGGGCTTTATGCTTCTTTTTAGAATCAGGGTGAAACTCACGTCGTTAGGGTACCTTTTATTTATGCTGTTTTTCTTTTTATTAACAGCATGGTTAGCAGTAGCAGAGCATCTTGAAGTTAACTACGGATACAGTTTCGGCGTGGTGCACGATTGCGGTTGCTTTGGGCAAGCAGTGGCTATGAGCAATTTAGAAACGTTTCTTAAAAATGTAGTGTTAATGATTTTTACACTCATTCTTTTTGCTCAGCGAAAAACCATTCCCGATATTAGATTAACTGCGTTGGGACAGTGGCTGTTTGCATTTGTGGGTGCCGGAGCGGTGCTGGCGTTGCAAATCTATTGCATGCGAAATTTACCGCTTATAGATTTTTCAAATTGGAAAAAAGGAAATAATGTGGTGGATGTTTTTGTTGAAACCCCTGCAGAAATAGATGTTCTTTTCTTATATAAAAATGAAAAAGGAGAAGAAAAACTATTGTCAATGGATGAAATGGCTAACATTACAGACACTTATCCCAAATTTTACGATGAGTTTAACTATGTAGATCGCATTGATTCTGTGATTTCTGAAGTTGTTAAACCTGAAATTCCCGGATTTTCCATGTTAGACAAACAAGGAAAAGACTTTGCCAATATTTACTTTCACAAAGAAACAGTTTACTTGTTTTTTATGCACGATTTAGACGAGACCAACGAAGAAGCCATGATGTCGGAAAAACTGCAAAATCTCATCGCCCAATGCGAAAAAGACAACATTGATTTAGTGGCAATTACCAACTCGTCTCCGGATGAAATCGAAAAGTTTGTAGAACAATACAACATTCCTTTCCCCATCTATTACAACCCGACCGATCCTGTGAAAGGACCTTTTACAGTGCGCGATGCCATCCGCTCAAACCCTGGACTCATTATCCTGAAAAACGGTGTAGTGGCGGAGAAACGGGGGTGGCGGAAGTTGTAGAGTCGAATATTACTATTCTTTGCTCTGAGTAATCTTACTCTTCAAAGTTTTTTTAAATAAAAAACTATATTCGCGACCTCGTTAGTGAAAGCGAAATTTATCATAAATTATTAACATTAAATATTTTACAAATGAAAAAAAACCTTCTTTGGGCGTTGAGTGCGCTTATTTTTATCACAACTTCTTGCTCTATGAAAAAAACAGAATTATCTTCAGGCATTAATTTTGCCAATTTAGACACTACTGTAAATCCCGCTGTGGACTTTTACCGCTATGCTTGCGGCGGCTGGATGGACAACCACCCCCTCACCGGAGAGTACTCCCGCTACGGCACTTTCGACAAATTGGCTGAAGATAACAAAGAACAATTAAAAGACTTAATTACTTCTATTGCAGCAGAAAAACACGAAACAAATTCTATTAAACAAAAAATCGGCGACCTCTATAATCTGGGTATGGATACAGATGCTATTGAAGCACAAGGTGCAGAACCTCTTCAGGAAGAACTGAAAGCGATTAAAGAGATGAGTTCGAAAGAACAACTTCCCGGCATGCTGGCTGAAATGCAACTTGTGGGCAGTAATCCATTTTTTGGAATCTTTGGAGAAGCAGACCCCGAAAATAGCAGCATGAATATGGCGTGGATCTGGCAATCCGGATTGGGAATCGGAGACAGAGATTACTATTTGGAAGCATCAAATCAGGAGATTCGCAATGAGTATCTTGCGTTAATGGAAAAAATGTTCACACTCTCAGGTTATGTAGAAATAACGGGAATAAAAGGTAAACAACTTGCGCAAAATGTCCTGAATTTAGAAACCGAAATGGCTAAAATATTTATGACCAAAGAAGATCAGCGCGACCCCTATAAAACTTACAATCCCAAAACCTTAGCAGAAATGCAAGCATTAATTCCCAACTTTAATTTTGAAAAATATTTAACACCGTTACATTTGAATGATTTAGATAGAGTAAATGTGGGGCAGGTGGCATATTTGCAAGGCTTGAATGGGATTCTTAATAAAACTGATTTAGAAACTATTAAAGCTTATTTGGCGTGGAATGTGATTAATCAGGCGGCTTCATTGTTAAGTGAAGAGTTTGTGAATGCAGATTTTGATTTTTATGGTAAAACGTTGTCAGGCAAGGAAGAAAACCAACCCCGCTGGAAACGTGTAGTAGGTTTGGTGGACGGTTCGCTTGGCGAAGCGGTGGGGCAGATGTATGTGGAAAAATATTTCCCCGCAGAAGCAAAAGACCGAATGTTACACTTAGTGAAGAATCTTCGTCTTGCGATGGCGGATAGATTTGATAAACTAACATGGATGTCGGACGAAACCAAAGCAAAAGCTATTGACAAACTGAACGCCATGATTGTTAAGATTGGTTACCCAGATACTTGGAGAGATTATACTGCATTAGAAATAGACGCTGAATTAAGTTATTATGCTAATGTGATGCGCGCTTCCCGCTTTGAAAGCGAATACCAACTCAGTAAAATCGGAAAACCTGTTGACCCGATGTTATGGCAAATGACTCCGCAAACCGTGAATGCGTACTACAACCCCAGCACCAACGAAATTTGCTTCCCCGCAGGAATTTTACAACCCCCATTCTTCGATATGAATGCGGATGATGCTGTAAATTACGGCGCTATCGGTGTGGTAATCGGACATGAAATGACCCACGGATTTGACGACCAAGGCAGAAATTACGACAAAATGGGAAATCTGAGTAACTGGTGGACTGATGATGACGCTGTGAATTTTGACGAGCGCTCTAAAAAATTAGTAGATCATTTTAACCAAATTGAAGTACTTCCCAATCTGTTTGCTAATGGAACATTTACGTTAGGAGAAAATATTGCTGACAACGGCGGACTGAATATTTCGTACGAGGCGTTGCAGAAAGCCAAAAACGAAAAATTAATTACTGAAAACATGGATGGGTTTACTGCGGAACAACGCTTTTTTATTGCGTACGCCAATGTTTGGGCAGGCAACATCCGCGATAAAGAGATTGAGCGCAGAACGACGATAGATCCTCACTCGCTCGGCAAATGGCGCGTGAACGGCGCACTTCCGCACTGCCAAACCTTTATTGATGCTTTTAACGTAAATGAGGGCGATCCTATGTGGTTAGCACCGGAAAAACGGGCACAGATTTGGTAATCGTATTCTATTATTTTACATTAAACAATTAAAAAAGACAGTATTATGAAAGAGTTTGACCCCGCAAATGCCATTCAAGACTTGCGTCAATTCGGCGAGTTTGGAGATGTAAATCCCTCTGTTACAGATTCTGCAACTTACACTTTTTTAGAAGCACGCACCATGACCGACACTTTTCATGGAGAGACCGAAGGGTGTTATCTTTATTCGCGCCACTGGAATCCGAGCAACAAATATTTAGCCGATGCACTGGCTGCCATGGAAAACACTGAAGCCGCGTGGGTTACCGCCTCTGGTATGGCGGCAATTACGTGCGCCATTTTGCAAATCTGTAGTTCCGGCGACCACATCGTTTCAAGCATGACTACCTACGGCGGAACCTTCGCCTTTTTTGAAAACTATCTCAAAAAATTCAATATTGAGACTACTTTTGTCAACATATCTAATTTAGATTCAGTAAGAAAGGCAATGCGCCCCAACACCAAACTGATCTATACGGAAACGATGACTAACCCATTGCTGCAAATTTCTAACTTGCCGGAATTGGCGAAAATTGCCCACGCAAACAATTCCAAATTAGTGTGCGACAACACGTTCACTCCGCTTATGGTAACCCCGCACAATTTGGGTGTGGATGTGGTAGTATATAGTATGACGAAATTCATTAACGGCAAAAACGACTGTGTGGCAGGCGCAATCTGCTCTACCGCAGAGTTTATCAATAGTTTGGCAGATGTGAATTGCGGTACTGCCATGTTGCTCGGTCCCGTTTTAGACCCCAAGTTGTCCGCCTCCATTCTAAAGAATTTGCACACGTTACATATCAGAATGATGCAGCACGGAAAGAACGCACTCTACTTGGCAGAGCGTTTTAAAGAGTTGGGAATCAAATATAACTATCCGGGTTTACCGAGCCACCCCGACCACGAATTGCTAAAATCTATGATGAACACTGGCTACGGCTTTGGCGGCATGATTGCCATTGACATGGGCACGGCAGAACGCGCAAGCGCTATCATGGAGAAAATGCAAGACGCCGATGTGGGCTACTTGGCAGTAAGTTTGGGGTATTTCAAAACGCTGTTCAGCAATTCCGGAAAATCCACCTCCTCCGAAGTTCCCGAAGATATTCAACGCGAAATGGGAATGTCGGAAGGACTCATCCGCTTCTCCGTAGGACTTGACATGAACATAGAGAGGACGTTTGAGAAGATAAAAGCATGTATCCACTAAAATTTTCTCCCATTTTAAAGCACCGTCTTTGGGGCGGGAGCGCCCTTGCCGAAATTTATCATAAAACAGACGATACGCAAACGAAATTTGGCGAGAGTTGGGAAATTTCCGACTTAGACGACAATGTTTCGGTAGTTGTAAACGGGTTTTTAGCAGAAAACGATTTGCGGGAGTTGATAGAAATCTATATGGGCGAGTTGGTGGGCGATGCTGTATTTGAGAAAAACGGTTTAGGCTTCCCATTACTCATTAAACTTATTGATGCTCAAGACGATTTGTCGGTGCAAGTGCACCCCGACGACACTTTGGCACAGGAAAGGTACGGGCAAAACGGAAAAACCGAAATTTGGTATGTTGTACATGCTGATAATAATGCAGGAATTTATGTTGGCTTTAACAAACCTGTTGAAAAACAAGATTATATCAATGCCGTGCAACAAAAGGAGGTCGCTGCTTTACTTCAATTTTATCCGGTAAAAAAAGGGGATCTCTTTTTTATTCCTGCAGGAACCGTGCATGCGTTGGGCAAGGGCGTCCGCATTGCAGAGATTCAACAACCTTCGGACATTACTTACCGTATTTTCGACTGGAACCGCGTTGATGAACAAGGCATGCCGCGTGAGTTGCACGTTGCAGAAGCCTTAGACGCGATTCATTTTGATGATGATGAACCCTATAAAATTGAATACCAAGAAAAAAACAACACCACTTCCAACCTCTTCCGTTCGGAGTTTTTTAACATAAACGCCATTCTTTTCGACAAACCACTGCAAAAAAATTATACTGACATTGATTCTTTTGTGGTTTATCTTTGCGTTGAAGGCGAAGTACATCTCTTTGGAGAAGATTTTCACGAAGTATTGTATGCCGGAGAAACTGCGCTCATTCCCGCTTCCATCCCATTGATTGACTTGGTGCCGAATGAGGCATCAAGTGTCTTGGAGGTTTATGTGTAAGTATTCCCATAAGTCATACAGATTGAAGATTATTCTCTAAAATTTACAAAAAATGATTTTTTTTGCATAAATTGAAAAAAATATGTCTTTTATTGTGTATTTTCGCCCCTTGTGAAAAAACCTTACGAAAATTTAATATCAATAAATAACTAAAATTTAAATTCTATGAAAAAAATCAGACTTTTTTTTACCGCATGTCTTACCATGCTTTTCGTTCTCCAAGTTTTTAACCTTCAGTCGCAAAACGACATTACAAGCGAGTTTCCGGACCCTATTTTCAAAGCGTATGTCTGTGAAAAACTCGGCATAACAGAGCCCCCCATCTTAGATAATAACCCCAATTTTGCTACCCTAAAGATCATTAATGTTGCAGGAAGAAACATAGGAAGTTTGAATGGATTGCAGTTTTTTACCGGTTTAGAGGAATTAAATTGCAACGACAATAATTTGGGCGGACTGCCCAATTTGCCGTTAACATTAACGCATCTGGAATGTAATCATAATATTATCGAAGGGTTGCCCTACTTGCCCACCGGATTAACCTACCTTGATTGCAGTTTTAATAAATTGCCGGCGCTGCCTACTTTTTCGCCCGTATTGGAAACCCTTATTTGCAGCCATAACTTGCTGCCCGCCCTTCCGGGATTTGCCGGAACGCTGGAATATTTGGATTGCAGTTATAACCAATTGCTCGGCTTGCCCACTTTAACAGATTTAGTGTACTTGGATTGCAGTCATAACCAATTACCTGGTTTGCCCACTTTAGTACTCAGTTTAACCTATCTTGACTGTAGTTACAACGAAATCCCCGGTTTACCTTGGATGAATGAACTGTCTAAATTAGCTGTTTTTAAATGTTCCAACAACCAAATCACTGCACTACCTAACTTACCGGGGTACAATGCCTCTTTCCCCGGTGTTTTAAAGGAATTAGATTGCAGCAACAACCTCTTGGGCAGTTTAACCGGCGGTATTTTGCTGGTGGGTTTTGAAATGCCTGCGGGTACATGGAATCAGAGAAGTTTACCTAATGAACTTGAAATATTAAATCTCTCCGGAAATGATTTAATAAGTTTGAATTTGCCGGACTTGGGGATGAATCCTTTAACTAATCTTGTACTTCTTGATTGTCGCTGGAATTACATGTTGAGCCCGGATCTAATTGTTGGAATTACTACTGAAGAGCTCCTGTTTTCCCCGCAAAAGCTGTTTGCCCTAACCGAATACGACAAAATTGGTGATGAAGAATGGTGTACTATTGCTCGTGATGAAAAACATGAAATAGAAGGTACTTCCAAATTTTTTACCCAATGCCAACTTAATGCTTTCTGGTCGGCTCCCGACGCGCCCGCTAATACGGCTGCAATGGTAAGCTATCTGAAAGTGGACAAAGTGCTGGGCGTTGACTATGACTATTTTGAAGTGGTGCTCGGCAACGGACACAAACCGCTCACCTTTGCTCCCGAAGATTTGGGCGCATATTCAGAATGGGGATGCGTGGATGACGGATACTCCTACTATAAGTGGCCTATCGCTTTTGCAGACCGCGATGGCGCCGGCGTATGGACCAGCAGATTTGCTTCAGGAGGTCTTTCTGTTACCTATAATTTTTATAAAGGTGGCGTAATTATTGAACAAATTCCGGGACAACAACTGCCGACCATTACGGTTGGAGAGCCAGTGCAATCTACCGTAACCATTAAGAAACCCGGTGGCGAAACCATAACCAACGGAGAAACGTTTGATATGTGTTTGAACTATGAACTATCCGTTGAATTTGGCGGCGCGGCGCCTTACGAACTTGAATATAAAGTAAGTGTTGACGGTGGCGCACCGCAATTACCCTCAACCATTGGCTTACCCGATCTGATTACCGACGATACTTCAATACCTGCCGGTGCATTAGGATCTTACCAGTTTACATTTGTTAGTTTCACCGATGGAAACGAATGCGCAGGAACTGGCATTAACACATTTAGTGTGAATGTTCTCCCGCATGCTACTATGGAATTAGTGGGAACACTACCGGAAGATATTGCTTGCGAAGGCGAATACAGTTTTGGCGTAAAAACCAATGCCAACTGTGATGCAGGAGCGAAAGTTTTGGCACAGATTCTATTGTCTGACCCTGATGTGCGGGATTACATTACCATTCTTTACTATCAGGATGAATTTGCCACCACACCGCTGACATTAACTTTTGACAGTTACGGATATGCAATTTTCGATACCTATGCCCCCGCCGATGGTTTTGAGTTGGGCGACAGAACCGCTACTTTTGTAATATCAAATACCGGAAATGCTCCCGCTGATACGGAATTTGATGTGGAGGTTACTCTTTATATTGTAGCCACTGAAGCTACTTTGGATGTTATCACACTGGAAGGTATGAAAGTGTTGAGATGCTTGGATTTGACCGCTGAGGATATTACGGTTACTGCCGGTTTGCCCGCCACTTCAATTACCGTTATTACAGGAACTTCCGGCGCTGATAGCCCCGGACTGACCGCTGTGGTTGAAATTGACGGAGACCCGATGTTGAGCAACGTTTCGCACCCCATTCTGGGAACAATCGCCTTTACTTTTGATGGAACTACAACTACCGCAACCATACCCAACTTTACTTATACTCAGTATGACCTCGTGCTGGGAACCCTAAAAGCCGCTCACGTTGGTAAATATGATTATGTTGTAAAAATTTATAACGGCTCAGCGTTAGTTGCCACCAGCAATACGGCAACGTTAAAAGTAAATGTTCCTGAATTAGGACTTCATGCAGAAGATATCGTTGTCCTTGCCAACAAAGTGTATGAAAATGTTGAGATCATCAATGGTTTAACTCAGGGGGTATATTATGATAATTTGTTTGCCACTATTGAAATTTACGGCGGCAACCCCAATGTTACCGCTACGCATACTGTACTTGGCACCATTGATTTTACTCCGGGTAGCCCAACTTTTGCTTCGCTCTATGACTTTACCTATACCGATATTCCGCTTGTGCTGAATACACTAATGGCTACCGAACCCGGAAACTACACCTATAAAATATTATTGCATAATTTAGAACTCCGCGGCTTGGTGAAGGAAAGCAATGAGGCTGAATTTACAGTTATTGCCCTTCCGATGAAAGCCAATAACATTAACGTTTATGCCGGTATTGAAGCGCACAATATTCTTGTAATTTCCGACACCGAAGGAGATGACAAACCGGGACTCACTGCTACCATTGAAATTAAAGGTAACCCCGGCATCACTAATGTGTATCACGCTGTGCTGGGCAATATTGTGTTTACCTATAATTCAGGCGCCAATACGACTACAGCTACCATCAGCAACTTTACCTATACGCAATATGAACTTGTGATGGATAACATCCTTGCCCTCAATGCCGGAACATACAACTATACGATTACGCTTTTTGAAGGTAATAAAAAACTTAATTCATCAAGCGCCGTGCTTAATGTGAATCCGCTGCCCCTGAAAGCCGAAAATATTGAAGTATTAGCCAGAGAAGAAGCCGTAAATGTAACCGTAGTTACTGGTACCGGTATTGCCGAAGGCGATATCGCCGGTTTAAGAGCCGAAATTGTGGTTGAAGGAAAACCCGAATTAGTCAATGTATATCATGATGTTTTAGGCGATATTATCTTTACTTATGATGAAGGAACTAATAAAACTTCTGCAACTATTAACCCATTTACCTATACTGCTTTTAATCTCGTAATTAACAAACTCACCGCCATGAATGTAGGGGAGTATCCATACACCATTACGCTTTATAACGATTATTTCCTTGCTTCCGCAAGCGCCATACTTAATGTGAAAGTGCCTCCTTGCCCGTCATCAGTTATGGATGAGGTTAACAACATTGAATATACTGTGGTTGCGATTGCCGGACGTTGCTGGTTTAAAGAAAACCTCCGTTCCAGACTCTATCAGGATGAATCCGAAATTCCATTTGCTGCGCCTTACAATCACCCGCAGTATCCTGATGTAAATCAAAACGAAATCAATTTTGGCTTGCTTTATACCTACGATGCTATTTTCCCGGAAAATGGACAAACAGTTTGCCCCGAGTATTGGCTGATACCTACTAGCGAAGAATGGGCGCTGTTGAATATGTATAGTGCAGAAGATCTGAAAAATGATACCTACTGGTTACAACCCAACAACAACACGAACCTAACCGGATTTGATGCACGTGGCGCCGGATTATTCAACGATGCCAAACAACAGTTTGAAGACCTGTACGGATATACTGCTTTTTGGTCATCTAACGACACTTCCGGAACGATTACCACCGTTGCCTGTTTCAATTATTATTGTACCCATATAGAATATAAGTCACTCACAAAAGCAAACGCCATAAGCGTAAGATGTATTAGAGACTTATAATAGTGACGGTATTCTTACCAAATATTAAGAGAGCCGCGACTATGTCGCGGCTCTCTTAATATTTGGTAATTAGTATTTAACAACTACCTCCTGACAAACTTTCTCTAACTGTTTCATGATAGCGTCGTCAATGATTCCTTTTCTCAGGGTTTCTAAAACATCGGAATGGCTTTCGTGAAGCGTTTGCAAGTAGTCAACTTCAAAGTCTTTGATGCGGTTTACCGGAACTTTCATTAAAAGCCCGTTTACGCCGCAGAAGAGGATAGCAATCTGTTCTTCTACTGTAAGTGGCGCATATTGAGGTTGTTTCAAGATTTCTACATTTCTTTTTCCTTTTTCCAACACATTTTTTGTGGCTTGGTCGAGGTCGGAGCCGAACTTAGCAAATGCTTCCAATTCACGGTATTGTGCCTGATCCAATTTTAATGTACCCGCCACTTTTTTCATGGCTTTGATTTGAGCGTTTCCACCCACGCGCGACACGGAGATCCCCACATTGATAGCGGGGCGCACGCCGGAGTTGAACAGCGAGGTTTCGAGGAAAATTTGCCCGTCGGTAATGGAAATCACGTTCGTGGGGATATAAGCAGATACGTCGCCGGCTTGAGTTTCAATGATGGGCAGCGCGGTGAGTGATCCGCCTCCTTTTACCAAATGGCGGATTGTTTCGGGCAGGTCGTTCATTTTTGCGGCAATCTCGTTCGATTCGATCACTTTTGCGGCACGCTCCAACAAGCGGGAGTGGAGGTAGAACACATCTCCGGGATAGGCTTCGCGCCCGGGTGGGCGGCGCAACAGCAATGAAACTTCTCGGTACGCCACGGCTTGTTTCGACAAATCGTCGTAAATAATCAACGCCGGACGTCCGGTATCGCGGAAATACTCTCCAATGGAAGCTCCTGCAAACGGCGCGTAAAACTGCATGGCAGCGGGGTCGGAGGCAGTTGCCGTAACCACCACGGTATAAGCCATAGCGCCTTTTTCTGTCAGCGTTTTCACGGTATTTGCCACCGAAGAACCTTTTTGTCCGATTGCCACATAGATGCAATAAACGGGCTCGCCCTTGTCGTAAAATTCTTTCTGATTGATGATTGTGTCTATAGCAATCGCTGTTTTTCCGGTTTGGCGGTCGCCAATGATCAACTCGCGTTGTCCGCGCCCAATAGGAATCATAGCATCAATTGCCTTGATACCGGTTTGCAGCGGTTCTTTCACGGGTTGGCGGAAAATAACGCCGGGCGCTTTCCGCTCGATGGGCATTTCGTACAGTTCGCCCTTAATCTCTCCTTTTCCGTCCACAGGCTCACCCACAGTATTGATAACGCGCCCTAACAGTCCTTCGCCCACTTTAATAGAGGCGATGCGTCCGGTGCGTTTGCAGATATCTCCTTCGTTCAATGTTTTAGATTCTCCTAAAAGCACAATTCCCACATTATCTTCTTCCAAATTCAGCACAATGCCCATGATGCTGCCTTCCGGTTTTTCAAACACGACCAACTCGCCCGAGAGCGCGTTTTGAAGT
>JGI24696J40584_12961156_pt1 | contig 11403 bp, 11 predicted proteins | sample TergutCo191P4_FD_40584 | JGI IMG/M metagenome (IMG submission 40584)
TCATATAACTTGTTTTAAATATTTTAACAGTCGCGAAATTACAACAAATATCCATTTATTCATCTTGGACATTTGAAGCTAAATCCCCCGTTCGCTTCCCCAAGTTGTCGCCGCAGTGTTACCGCCCACAACCCCTCTGCGTCAACACCGCCGCGCCAACCCCACGCAGAAAATAGCGGCAAATCCCCGCGCAAACATTTTGTACTGAAAAATTTACAAAATGCCCACGCCATATTTGCCACTATTCTCTGCCTTTCCCCCCCCCACACGCTCAGGCAAATAATCCAGAATCTCACAGCAACACAAGGTCGAAAGCAGCCATGTAGCACACGGGCGGCAACGTCGGCAGGCGATGCGGACACGCTCGTGTGGTGGGATTTCTGCCGACTTGATTTTTTGCTACTTTTTGATTAAGCAAAAAGTAGAGAAGAAAAAAAACATTCGTGTAAATTCGTGCAATTCGCGGCAAAACAATATTCTACTATCTTTGCCAATCAAAAAAAATACAAATGAACCCAAAAAAAAACAGTAATACACTTATTTTATCACTGTTACTCATTTATCTGTTAGGATTTACATCCTGCCCCGTTCCCGATTCTGTCCCTGATAATGACGTTCAATTGCAACCCGATACAATAATTATCAATTATATTCCCGGTCGTATTGAGTTGCCCGCCATAAAAAATATGCAGTGGTTTATTCAACACATGTCTTACGCTATGGAATATGATACAGCGCAACGGCACTCGCTGTGGGTGGCTTACAAATTTTATTCTGCTTACAATGAGAAGAATGCAGATCGTTCAGATGCTTGGGCATTTGATCCCATAATACCAAAAGAATTTCAATCGCTCAAAAAATCAAGTGGTAAATGGGAAACCTATCCGGATGATTATGACCGCGGGCATTTATGCGCTTCCGAAGATCGGGTATTTAATTTAGATGCCAATAAAGAGACGTTCTATTTTACAAATATGAGTCCACAGATAGGTGTTTTTAATAGAAATATATGGAAATATCTTGAGGCAGCAGTAAGAAAATGGGCGCAAAGCGCTGACTGTGATACACTGTATGTAGTAACCGGGGGAGCCATTAACCCGGGAGTAGAAACTTTAGGCGTTATTGAAACCCGTAATAACGTAACTATTCCCAAATACTACTTCAAAGCCCTTGTGAAACGTAAGGGCGATACTTTCGATGGCATTGCATTTTGGTTAGAGAACAGATGTTATGAACCAAACAAAATAACGCATGAATATTCAATGAGTATTAGAGAGTTAGAAGAAAAAACAGGCATTAACTTTTTCCCTTATTTGAGATATCTATTTCCCGAAAATGCTTCATTGGAAGACAGTGTTGAAATGAATAGAGATATTCGTAAGTGGCCCTTGTAATTATATAATAAACCACCCAGGCGCACGTTCTTAGGAATCTAAAACATAATTTTATGAAAGCTGTTTTTATTTCTGCCTTTCAGGCTTTTTACGATGAGATCATCGTTATTTTCGATCAGTTGGAAATCAGAGGATTTACCTATTGGGACGAAACTCAGGGACGCGGCACGGCTACCGGCGAACCGCACTACGGAACGCACGCATGGCCATCGCTCAATTGCTCATTCCTCGCTTTTATGGAAAGTGAAAAAGTGGAAAAATTGCTTTATGCCTTGAAAGAATTAGACCAAACAGCCGAGCAACAAGGGCTGCGCGCTTTTGTAATGCCTTGTGAACAAATGATGTAATCGCTATCTAAGATGAATCAAGGAAAACTGATCATTTTTGCTGCGCCCTCCGGCGCCGGGAAAACCTCTATCGTGAAGTTTTTATTAGATCAAAATATCTCTTTAAAGTTTTCTATTTCAGCAACTACTCGCCCCAAGCGCCCAAATGAAAAAGAGGGCGTTGATTATTTTTTCCTCTCAAAAGAACAGTTTCTGAATAAAATTGCTGCCGGAGATTTCTTAGAGTGGCAAGAAGTATATGCCGACACTTTTTACGGAACATTGAAATCGGAGGTGGACAGGATGTTGCAAAATGACGAATATGTACTTTTTGACGTGGATGTGCTCGGCGCTACCAATATTAAAAAGATTTACGCAGAAAAAGCCCTGGCTATATTCGTAAAGCCCCCCTCAATAAATGCTCTTATGGAACGTTTGGAAAACAGAGGTACCGAAACAAAAACCTCCCTTTGTAACAGAATTGACAAAGCCAATTACGAACTTTCTTTCGAATCAAATTTTGATATTACTATCATTAACAATCTTTTAAACGAAGCGCAACAAGAAGCAAAACAGATTGTTATGAATTTTATAAATTAATGTATCTTCGCCCCTAATTTTTTAGAAATTTTCTTATGGATAGAAATACAATTGTTGGCTTGCTCCTTATTTTTGGCATTATTTTGGGAGTAAGTTTTTACAACTCTTCGCAACAAAAAAAAGTGCAGGAACAGCAAGCGCTGGAACAGATCGTGCAAAACGATGTAATGTTGAACGATACGCTTGAGGCAGAAGGGACGAAGGGGCGAACGGACGAAGGGACGAAAGGGCGAACAGACGAAAGCACGAAAGCAGAAACTAATTCTCAATTGTCAATTGTCAATTCTCAATTATTTTATGCGCCTGAAACGATTGAAAACGAAACGTATGTTGTGGAGACCAACAAAGCGATTTACCACTTCTCAAAACTTGGCGGGTATCTGGTTTTTGCGCAACTAAAAGATATTTACGGCTATGCGCCTAAAGGCGAAGAAAAACCACCATTGGTTTTATACGACGGAAAAAACAATGCCATGAATGTGGAGTTGATGCTTCAAAATCAAACGATTGTACAAACATATAATTGCTTCTTTACATCAGAACAACCTGATACTTTGTTGATTGATGAAAACAACAAATCTTTATCATTAAAATTATTTCCTGTAAAAGAACATGAAATAGATTCAAATGCGTATATCGAATATCTTTATTCATTTAATAATGATGACTTTAGTTTTGGTTTTGGCATCCAATATGTAAATATGCAAAACTATTTGTATCCTAACTCCAACGTTTTTACATTGCAATGGCAGGCTGACCTCATCAATGTGGAGCGTAATTTTGATTACGAAAAGAATATTACCACCATTCTTTATATGGATAATTTGAACAAAGTTGACGAACTTGCACCCACCAAGCAGGAAAAAAAGGAAACACAGCAGTTGAAGTGGGTGTCGTTTAAACAACAGTTTTTCACCACGGTGATGATTGCTAATACGGGGTATTTTTCTTCAGGGCAACTCACTACCGATTTATCAACCACCGCGCCCACACTCAAAAAACTATCCGCCGATTTAGAGTTTGATATTAATAACTTAAATAGCGGCTCGTTCGATATGACCATGTACATCGGTCCTAATCAATATAAATTGCTGAGAACCTACGATTTGAATTTGGAACGCCAAGTGCCTATTGGTTGGGGGTTTTTCCTATTGCATTGGATCAACCGTGGCGCGGTCATTCCCATATTTGATTGGTTATCAAAATATGGACTCAGTTATGGCATTATCATTCTCATTTTAACCATTTTGTTAAAAATAGTTTTGATGCCTATTGCATATAAAACCTACCTTTCTTCGGCGCGGATGCGGGTTTTAAAACCTGAAATTGAAGAGATTAGCGCAAAATATCCTAAACAGGAAGATGCGATGAAGAAGCAACAAGCCACCATGGCGCTGTACAAAAGCGCCGGCGCAAGTCCCATGGCGGGCTGCCTGCCGGCGTTGCTGCAAATGCCTATCCTCTTTGCCATGTTCCGATTTTTCCCATCCTCTTATGAACTGCGCCAACAAGCCTTTTTATGGGCAGACGACCTCTCTTCCTACGATTCAGTGTTGGAATTAGGGTTCAAAATCCCCTTCTACGGCGACCATGTCAGTTTATTCTGTTTGTTAATGACGTTAGCAACTTTGACTTACACATGGTTAAACAACAAAATGATGACGATGGGTAATCAGGATCAAATGAAAATGATGAAGGTGATGATGTATTTGATGCCTGTCATGTTTTTGGGGATTTTTAACAATTTTGCTTCAGGTTTGAACTATTATTATTTGTTGGTAAACTTGATTACCTTCCTTCAAATGTGGATTTTCAGAATGGGTGTGGATGAAAATAAGATTCGTGCCCGATTGAAAGCGAATATGGCAAAACCCAAAACCAAATCTAAATGGCAAATGCGTATGGAAGAGGCGGTAAAACAACAACAAATGCAACAGAAACGTAAAAAATAAGCGCTATGAAAATTGCCATTGTAGGTACGGGATATGTTGGTTTAGTAACCGGAGCCTGTTTAGCAGAAGTGGGTTTTGAAGTGTATTGTATTGATATTGACGAATCTAAAATTGCAAAACTAAAACAGGGCGAATCGCCGATTTACGAGCCGGGTTTGGATAATATTTTAAAAACGAATATTGAAAAAGGACGTTTACATTTTTTCAACGATATAAAATGTGTGTTAGATGAAGTAGAGGTCATTTTTTCGGCAGTGGGCACGCCGCCGGATGAGGATGGTAGTGCAGACCTTAAATATGTGCTGGAGGTTGCGCGCACCATTGGCGCCCACATGAAGGACTATAAGTTGATCATTACGAAAAGTACCGTACCGGTGGGCACCGCCGCTTTAGTGAAAGAAACAGTACACAACGAATTGCAAAAAAGAGGTTGTGAGATTCTCTTCGATGTGGCTTCCAATCCTGAATTTTTGAAAGAAGGGGAAGCGGTAAACGATTTTCTACATCCCGATAGAATTGTTGTGGGCGTTGAGTCTGATCGCGCCAAAGCAATCTTTGAAAAACTGTATCATCCTTTTGTAATCAATGGTCATCCTCTTATTTTTACAGATATTGCTTCATCTGAAATGATTAAGTATGCGGCTAATGCAATGTTGGCTACACGCATCAGTTTTATGAACGACATTGCGAATCTGTGTGAAATTGTTGGCGCTGATGTTTCCATGGTGAAAAAAGGAATTGGTAGAGATGCGAGAATCGGAACTAAATTTTTGAATTCCGGAGTTGGATATGGAGGGTCGTGCCTCCCTAAAGATGTGAAAGCATTAATAAAAACCGCAGAAAAACAACAGTATTCATTAGAAGTTTTGAAAGCCGTTGAAAAAGTTAATGAGACTCAAAAATCTATTCTGTTTCATAAGTTAGAAAAGTACTACAACCACGATTTAAAAGATAAAAAAATTGCGTTGCTGGGCTTGGCATTTAAGCCAAACACCGACGACATACGGGAAGCGCCTTCGTTAGTAATCATTGAACATTTGCGGAAAGCAGGCTGCCGCGTGTATGCATACGATCCGGTAGCAATGACAGAAACAAAACGCAAAATTGGAGATGCAATTCACTATTGCACTACTATTGATGAAGCGATAACCCACGCAGACGCTCTGCTGTTAGTAACCGAGTGGCACGAATTTAGAACATTGAATCCTGAAAAATTGATCTCCCTAATGAACCATCCAGTATTGTTTGATGGAAGAAATATTTACGATAGCGTCGAAATGCAAAATGCAGGCGTAACCTATTTCGGCATTGGACGATAATACTGCATATTCCCATGAACTACAATCCTGTTAAAATTGAACCTATTTATACGTTTTATCAAAACTATGGCTTTGGACTTTCTTTACAAAAGTTGGCTGATACAGTACAACTCACAAAAAAAACATTATTTAACAGATATAGTTCTAAAGAAAATCTGGAACTCTGTGTTATAGATCATTGGCAACTAAAATCCAACGAGCGCATGATGCAACGTATGGAATTTACCAATAATGCGGTAGAAAAATTATTGATTTTTTTATTTGAATTACAATATTGTAAAAAAAATGAACCTCATCTTTTTCAAAAGTCAAAAGAGATTTTTATAGAAAAATTTATACAGAATAGCCCAAATATCACACAATTAGAAAAGATATTTAAGATGGGTGAAAAAGAGAAACTTTTCTGGTTTGACTCAGAGATGAAAGTGTATGCTTATTTTTTTCTGTTTAATGCGCTATTTTTACTACTTAGCAGCAATTTAATTTACACCGAATTTATCCCTTTTCTTTTTGAACCCATTTTGACCGAAGAGGGTAAAACGGTTTTTAAAGATATTGATATTGAGCAGATATTTATGAGTAATTAATTTTTACTTTACCGCAATTGTCTCAATCTCAACTAGCACGTTTAAAGGCAGCGCTTTCACTGCGAAGGCAGCGCGGGCGGGCGGGTTCGCAGCGTAATATTTTCCGTAAATCTCATTCATTGCCTTAAAGTTAGCCATGTCGCTTAACAAACAGGTGGATTTTACCACGTTTTCAAAACCGTAACCGGCTTCTGTTAATATAGCGCCGATGTTCCTCATTACCTGTTCGGTCTGTTCTTCAATAGTTTCCGGGATTTGACCATTTTCAGGATTTACCGGAATCTGTCCCGAGATAAACAACATGCCATTTACTTCAATCGCCTGACTATAAGGACCAATCGCTTTAGGCGCATGTTCGGTGTGGATAATTTTTTTCATAATTAATTTTTTTCAGGCGGCAAAAATATATATTTTTGCCGCACTAATTAAGATTGAAAGGTAGAATCTTAAAAATTACTCATTTATGCACTTTGAACTTTAAATTCTATGAATATTGGTTTATTTTTTGGTTCCTTTAATCCCATTCACAATGGACACCTTGCCATAGCACAGTTTTTGAAAGAAATGAATTTATTTGACCAAATTTGGTTTGTCGTTTCTCCCAACAATCCCTTTAAAAAATATCATGAATTAGCAAATGCTAACGATAGGTTGAAGATGGTTGAAATTTCCATTCAAGGTTTTCCATTTCTAAAAGCATGCAGTGTAGAGTTTTTGTTGCCCACCCCTTCTTATACTATTAATACTTTACATTATCTTGGTACACAATATCCTAACTGTGAGTTTTCATTAATATTGGGAAGTGATAATATTGAAAATTTTCACAAATGGAAAGACTACGAAGAAATACAAAACCGGTATAAAATTTATGTTTACCCTCGCAGTATAGAAACTCACTACCAACAAATTAAACATCACAACATACATTATATTAACGCACCATTACTCCCCATCTCTGCCACGAGAATTCGTACTTTATTTCAACAAAAAAAAGCTGTACATAACTTTTTACCTCCTGCAGTAATTCAATATATTGAGGAAAAAAGGGTTTATGGCGTATGAGATATGAATCTCAAAGTTTCACATTCTCTAGATGCACACCTCTTGAGCCTTTGATTAGCAGAAATGTGTTTTCAATTTTATTATTTTTCAAATAATCATTACAATCTTGTAGATTGATAAAAAAATGAGAACGTTCATTTTTAAGTGTAAAGAAATTTGATCCAATAAACAGGGTTTCCAAATGATGTAATTCACAAAAATCTATAATAGTCTGATGTTCAGCCATACTATTTTCTCCCAATTCAAACATATCTCCAAGAATAGCTACTTTATTTGACGCATCAATTAGGATGAAGTTCTCCAATGCTGCTATCATACTGGTGGGGTTCGCGTTGTAGTAATCGGCAATAATGGTATTGGCGTTTTTTATAATGATTTGTGAACGATTATTTTGGGGAACATATTCGGCAATGGCATCGCAAATATCTTCATTAGATACATTGAAGTAACGCCCGATTGCCGCGGCTGCTAAGATGTTTGGAAGATTGTAGTTGCCTGTTAATTGGGTTTGAACTTTGTTGCCCAACAACTCAATCTCTAAACAGGGAGTCATCCTTAAGATTCTTCCTGAAACCTCAGTATCTTTTCCATAAAGCACAACCTGTTTTTCCTCTTCCGTCATCAGGTGGCGGTTCTTAATTGAGAAGGGCTCTGCTTTCTGCATTAGTACCTTATCTTCCCCATTCACGAACAAGGTCTGTGCCGCATGGTAAAGTGCAGTTTTGGTTTCGATAATATTTTCGATGTTTCCAAAACCTTCTAAATGGGCTTTTCCGATATTGGTAATGATAGCGTAGTTTGGTAGGGCTATTTGGCAAAGTTCTGCAATCTCTCCCACATGGTTTGCCCCCATTTCCACGATTGCAATCTCATCTTCTTGTTTGATTGAAAGCAGGGTGAGGGGCACACCGATATGGTTGTTCAAATTGCCTTGCGTAGCGGCGGTTTTGTATTTCTTCGACAACACAGAGGTAATCAATTCTTTGGTGGTTGTTTTTCCGTTTGTTCCCGAAATCCCTATAATAGGAATATTGATTTGTTGGCGATGGTAATTAGCTAATTGTTGAAGTGTCTGCAAAACATTATCAACTACAATAATAGATTTTGATTTCGGGAGATCTTTATTATCCGTAATTACATATCTCGCTCCTTTTTCAAGCGCATCATTCACAAACAGGTTTCCGTCGAAGTTTTCTCCTTTTAAACAAAAAAACAAACTTTTGGGCTTGAGGGTTCTTGTATCTGTAGAAATAAAAGGGAATTGTACAAAAAGTTTGTACAATTCCTTTATTTTACACAATTCTGATGACACTTTTAGGGCAGATTTACCAGATGATGATTATCTATTAATAGCTCCAAGCCTTGACATAGCGCATCTGAATCCTATCCAGTCGGCAGACTGGTCTTCGGCTAAGAATCTTCTGTTTCCGGGTTGCGCCCAGTAGGGGATATCTTTCCAAGAACCGCCTTTAATGACTCTGGTATTGTCACCAATAAGAGAATAAGAATATGGCATGGTAGATCCTTTGCGGTACATAAGTTCTGTTGCTTTATCGGAATCCACATTGGCATTGTCAAAGTCAATGAGAGAAGCCAAATCGCCATCACCATAGTTCACGTTATAGGAAGATCTGTAATTGCTTCTGCGTTCATTTTTAGATTCTGCATCAATCACCATTGGGATCCGACCGATACTGTCTCTTTCTTTAACCGTACCATCCGGGTTTAGTTCTTTCGACATATAAATATTTCCACGATAAGGGTTATATTCAGCAAGTTCAGAAGTTCCGTTAGGGCGATAAACATCTAAAACCCATTCAGCAACATTACCTGCCATATTGTACAACCCAAAGTCGTTAGGCCAATATGATTTAACTTCGGCAGTGAACATATAATTATCGTTGGGTGCAGTGGCAACTCCTGAGTAGTCGCCTTTGCTTCTTTTAAAATTCAATTGAAATTGCCCGTAATATTTTTTATCTTCGCTACGTAATGCTCTTCCACTCCATGGGTAAGCATTTCTTTCAAGGACTTGTTCCCCAATCGAATTGCCAACTAATCCTAAAGCGGCGTATTCCCATTCGGCTTCGGTAGGGAGTCTGTATTTAGGCAATAAAATGCCATCTTCCATCTTCACATTACGATATTCTCCTGTAGTGATAGATTGTTTTCTTCTATCGCTTTGGGCTGCGTAGTCTGAATAAGTAAGGTATGCGTCTGTAGTAAAATGTCCTTCGGGAGAAGGAGTCTGAACCCAATCAATATATTTCTCATCAGCTAAAATCTTTTCATTAACGCGGTCGGTACGCCATGCTGCATACTCGGTAGCTTGGATCCAGCTAACACCCACCACAGGGTAGTATCTGTAAGCAGGAGAGCGAAAATAGTTTTCCACCATATCTTCCATGTGGGCGAGGGGAGTTCTCCAGCAATTTTCATCGGGAAGCGCACGATCATATACACCTTGAAATGGAACAGAAAGATTTGGATTATCAACAAAAACTATCTTCAACCAGTTCAAATATTCAAGATAGTCAACATTGCTTATTTCACATTCATCCATATAGAATGGTGCAACAGTAACGGTATGAGGGATACTTGTATAATCAAACAGAACATCTTGGTCCATACTTCCCATGGTAAATGTTCCACCGGGAATAAGCACCAATCCGGGACCGGTTGCTTGCTCTAAATAAGGCAAAACCTCAAAACCACCTTGTTTAGGGTCATTGTATTTCCATCCTGTCGTGGAAGATTGCTGTTTGTTCTTACATGCTGTAAATGCGCATAACACAATAAAAGCAAGGCACAAAGTTCTTGATACTATTCTCATTTTTTTAAAAATTTTCCTTTTGTAACGAAGCATTCCTGTTTTTATTTTATATAGTGGAGGTATTTAGAATAAATTTTACATACGAGGATTTATAAAGTTGTTAGGAGTTTTAAGAATATTTACAGTCTAATACTTACCTGCTTTCCATAAGATGTTCCTACTCTATTGATTACAAAAGATCTAATAAAATAGGTTGTATTCGGATCGAACTTTAACCAAGCATTAAAATCCCCTGTACCGGCGCCGGCATATTTTGTATTGTCACTGATGGTAGGATTTTCGTGGACGCTCCAGCAAACTCCTCGAGACAGTATTGCACTATTCCCGTTGTTTGTAACAGTGCCGCCAACAAGCACAGATAGCCCCCCAATATAAAAATTATCTTTAGTAGTAACCGTAGCCAATACGGATGGTGCAAAGGTTATGGCATCTAAATATTTAAGAGCGCCGTTGGCTTCCCATTTAAACTCGTGTGTACCTTTATCAAATTCGTAAACTTGTTTCACCCAGTTTTCCTCAGGAGTAGAAGAAAGCGCTTCCATTTTTTCTCCATCTATATATAAATCAATAGTTTCTCCCAATGTAAAAAATTGAACATACGCCGGCATCTCCATGGTTTTGGTGGCAAAGAGAAGCGACACCGGATAGTTGGCAGACTTTATCGAATATCGGTTATCGTACCCCAAATGGTCAACGATTTCCCATGTATAGGTTTTCCATCCTTCGGGAAGCCCTTTGTTAAAAGTAACAAAATCAGGACTTTCTTGCTGATTGTCTCCACTTCCGGGGGTTGTTCCTCCGGATGTGTTGGTGTCGTATTTTGTACAACCTGCTAATACTAAAACTATTGCAAGCACTAAACAAGAAAAAAGTTTTTTCATTAGACTTAAGTTTTTGATGGTTAATACTGTATGTTTTTTATTTAGGGTTAATAGTAAAGTTTAGATGATGAAAAACAGAACGTGCAAAAATAGTATTTATTCAGTACCAACGTTGACAGCGTTTCAACTGTGCTCAACGCCCATTCCACCGCACAACCGCGTCCGCATCGCCTGCCGACATTGCCTCCCGCGGGCAACATGGCATCTGAGATTCAAAGATTTAAAGGTTTAAAGATTTAAGGTTTTAAACGTGCATTGTATCTCCCCCGCCGGCGGGGGATTAAAGGGGTGGAGTTCAAGGTTTAAAGTTCAATTTGTGGCAAAATGGGGGTGTCTTAAAAGCCCCTTCCTTCTATGCTGCAATTTTCTGCGAAAAAGGGAAGAATTTAGAAGTTGTATTTTTTTTGCTCCATAAAACTATCACAATAATTAAAATAGATGCTTTTTTA
>JGI24696J40584_12961154_pt1 | contig 11386 bp, 10 predicted proteins | sample TergutCo191P4_FD_40584 | JGI IMG/M metagenome (IMG submission 40584)
TATCCTGTCTTTATAGATGTCGACCAGGATACAATGGGACTTTCACCCGCTAAAATGCGCGAGTGGTTATTCGTAAATGCAGAAATAAAAAACGGCGAATGTTTTAATAAATCAAGCGGCAGGCGGATCAAAGCATGTGTTCCGATGCACACATTCGGTCATCCTGTCCATTTAGATGAGTTGATTCAAGTGTGTAATGATTATCATATCGAACTGGTAGAAGATGCAGCCGAAAGTTTAGGCAGTTTTTACAAGGAAAAACATACGGGCACCTGGGGAAAAATCGGCGTTTTAAGTTTTAACGGTAACAAAACCATTACCACAGGCGGTGGTGGTATGTTGTTATTCAATGACGAAACGCTTGCAACACGCGCCAAGCATTTAACAACACAGGCAAAAGTGCCACATCGTTGGGATTTTATTCACGACGAAGTCGGATATAACTACCGTATGCCGAATATTAACGCAGCTTTGGGCTGTGCCCAAATGGAGCAAATCCATGATTTTATTGCAAACAAACGGGATTTAGCACACAAATACAGCATATTTTTCAAAGAAAAAGAACCAGTTTTCTTTGTAGAGCCCAAAGATTGCGCCTCCAATTATTGGTTAAACGTTGTTATTATGAAAAATCGCGAAGAACGTGACCGCTTGTTGGTCGAAACAAATGACAACGGCATAATGACCCGCCCCATCTGGCAATTGATGAATCGGTTACCAATGTATAAAGACTGTCAATGCGGCGATCTAAGTAGTGCCGAATGGTTTGAAGAACGGGTTGTTAATTTACCAAGTAGCGTTAGGTTTAAATGATGAATAATGAACTTAATATACATTTTGGGAGTCGCTAAGAGGGTTTCTTTAGCAGAGTGTTTTTATAAATTCTGGAAAGAAAAAAGGATTTGATATCCGAATATTTTCTTACGAGTAAACACGGTATTTACCTATATTGAGGATTTATTTTTTAAAAACCTTGTTTTCTTTATCGAACCTCAAATTTGCTTATTCTATGATTGACTGAATGTTATTATTATAATTTTAAAAAAAAATGTTTATGGATGATAATAAAGAAATAATTAAAAAACAAATTTTCCAGTTGACAAAAAAATATTTTCAGGAAACGCATGGACAGGTTCGTGAATTTATTGCCGGAGAATCGTATATTAAATATGGCGGAAGATTTTTTGATGAAAATGAATTGATCAATTTGGTTGATTGCGCACTTGACTTTTGGTTAACAGCAGGTACACAAGCTCAAAAATTTGAAACATCTTTTTCCAAATGGTTAGGTGTTAAGTATTGCTCATTGGTAAATTCCGGTTCTTCTGCTAATTTGCTTGCCTTTATGGCTTTAACAGCAAATGAGTTGGGCGAAAGAAGAATACAAAAAGGGGATGAAATGATTACAGTAGCTTGTTCTTTTCCAACCACTGTTACTCCTTGTATTCAATTTGGCGCCATTCCTGTTTTTGTCGATATCACCATTCCCGAATATAACATTGATGTGACGCAATTAGAAGAAGCATTATCCCCAAAAACTAAAGCTGTTATGATAGCGCATACGATGGGTAATCCATTTGACTTACATCACATAAAAACTTTTTGCGACAAACATAACCTTTGGTTGATAGAAGATAATTGCGATGCTTTAGGTTCCGAATATATGATTTCAGGTACACCCAAAAAGACAGGTACCATTGGGCATTTCGGAACAAGCAGTTTTTATCCCCCACACCATATGACCATGGGAGAAGGAGGCGCTGTATATACGGATGATCCGTTATTACATAAATTAGTTAACTCATTTAGAGATTGGGGGCGAGATTGTTGGTGTATCGGAGGGAAAGACGATACATGTAAACATCGTTTTAAAAAACAATTCGGAGAACTCCCCACAGGGTATGACCACAAATATGTTTATTCACATTTTGGTTATAATTTGAAGGCTACCGATTTACAGGCGGCTATTGGTTGTGTTCAATTGGAAAAATTAGATACAATCACAAGTGCGCGACGAAAAAATTTTGAATTGTTACGAAAAAGCTTAAACGACGTACCGGGTTTGATACTGCCCGAACCGCAGAAAAATTCCAATCCGAGCTGGTTTGGTTTTTTGATATCCGTGAAAGAGGATGCCGGATTTTCAAGAAATGATTTATCCAAATACCTGGAAAGCAAAAAAATACAAACCAGAAATTTATTTACAGGCAATTTATTAAAGCACCCATCGTTTGATGAAATGAGAACTACAGGCGAGGGTTTTCGTATCATTGGGGATTTGAAAAATACGAACTTTGCGATGAACAATTCATTGTGGATCGGCGTTTATCCAGGAATGTCTCAAACAATGTTATTTTATATGGTTGACACCATCAAAGAATTTGTATTAAAAAACATATAAATCTTATCATAAAATGCTTTACATGAAAACAGTAATACTTGCAGGTGGATTTGGAACCCGTTTAAGTGAAGAAACAAAACAGATTCCCAAACCAATGGTTTTTATTGGTGATAGGCCTATAATATGGCATATAATGAAAAGTTATTCCCAATACGGTTACAATGATTTTATCATTTGTCTGGGGTATAAAGGATATGTTCTAAAAGAATGGTTTGCTAATTATTTTCTTCACAACAATGATATTACTATAGATGTTCGTAAGAACATAGTAGAAATACATCATGATATAAGCGAACCTTGGAAAGTGACACTTGTCGAAACAGGTTTACATTCGCAGACGGGGAGCCGAATCAAACAAATACAAAAATATGTCGGGAATGAGCGGTTTATGCTCACATACGGTGATGGGGTCTCAGATGTAAATATAGAAGATTTGGTTTCCTATCATAAAGAAAACGGGAAAATACTAACTGTAACCGCCTTCAAACCTATTGGCAGATTTGGTTCTTTAAATATTGACGAAAACGGAAGCGTTAACAGTTTTACTGAAAAACCTGCAGGTGACGGGATATGGATTAATGCAGGTTTTTTTGTGTGTGAACCTGAATTATTCACTTATCTCCCGGATGATAATAGTTGTATTTTTGAAAAAGAACCTATGGAAACATTAGCACAAAATGGTAAAATGCAGGCTTTTAAACATTCCGGATTTTGGAGACCAATGGACACGCTAAGGGACAATTTTGAATTGAATGATATGTGGAATAAAGGACAAGCGCCTTGGAAAATTTGGAAATGATGCACTTTTTTGATTCATTTTATAAAGGAAAGCGAATATTAATTACTGGTCATACCGGTTTTAAGGGTTCGTGGCTTTCTATTTGGTTGCACAAGTTGGGAGCAGAAGTGACAGGGGTTGCCTTAGATCCTTACACAGAGAAAGATAATTATGAATTATCAGGAATCGGCGGCAAAATAAACGATCTACGCGGAGATATCCGTGACGAATCGTTCCTAAAAAAAGCATTTGCCCGGTACCAACCTGAAATCGTTTTTCATTTAGCGGCTCAACCTTTGGTGCGATTAAGTTATGAGATACCGGTAGAAACCTATCAAACCAACGTAATGGGAACAATCAACGTATTGGAAGCTATTCGGACGACTGACAGCGTGAAAGTCGGGATTATGATCACGACCGATAAATGTTATGAAAACAAAGAAGAAGTTTGGGGGTATCGAGAAAATGAATCGATGGGAGGTCACGATCCTTATTCATCGAGTAAAGGAGCTGCCGAGATTGCTATTGCTTCATGGCGTCGTTCGTTTTTCGACCCTGAAAAATTCGAGAAACACCGTAAATCCATTGCAAGCTGCCGCGCTGGAAATGTTATGGGTGGAGGCGACTGGTCTTTAGATCGGATCATTCCCGATTGTATCAGAGCAATTGAGGCAAATAAGCCGGTTGAAATCAGAAATCCCCAGTCTATTCGTCCATGGCAACATGTATTAGAACCTCTGAACGGTTATCTCCTCCTTGCGATGAAAATGTGGAACGAACCAACGAAATATTGTGAAGCATGGAATTTTGGCCCTAAATCCGAATCAATAACCAATGTTTGGCAGGTTGCCTCTCTCTTGATTGATGTCTATGGTGGCGGCGATTTGGTTGACATCTCAAAAACCAATACGGTTCATGAAGCAAATTTGTTGATGTTGGATACATCGAAAGCAAAGTACAAGTTGGGGTGGGAGACGCAAATGAATCTATTACAATGTATTAATTTAACAGTTGATTGGTATAAAAGATATCAAACTAATGATGTGTATTCGGTTTGTTCCGAACAGATTAGTGACTTTCAGAGCAAATGCAAAAAGAATTTTTACATAGATTAAAGTAGATAATGATGATACATCATACGGATCAATCAATTGTTAAAGATCTTCGAAAAGACATATTTCGCATGATGCATTATTCTAATTCTTCCCATATTGGAGGATGCTTGTCCTGTATTGATGTTTTGTATACACTTTATTTTAAAGTGATGGATTGCGAAAAGATAAAGGCTCATTCCCCAGATAGAGACATCTTCATCTTAAGCAAGGGACACAACAGCGTGGCGCTTTATGCAACACTTGCCCATGCGGGCTTTTTTCCGAAGGAACATTTGGAAAAATATTACATTGATGGTGGCCTCCTGCCTGGTCACTTAGATATGAGTATTGTGAATGGAATTGAATGTTCAACAGGCTCACTCGGACACGGTGCAAGCATCGGTTTAGGGATTGCTATTGCCAAAGAGATAAATACGAATGGCGGGCATGTCTATGTTTTGATGGGTGATGGGGAATGCAATGAGGGTTCTGTTTGGGAAACTGTCATGCTTGCAGCGACATTGAAACAAAAGAATTATACGTTGATAGTTGATTTCAACCACCTGCAGGGTATGGGGCGTGATGTAATTTATCAACCCAATCTAGGCGAACGTTTCGCAGCTTTTGGCTTTAAAGTCAGAGAAGTGGCAGGCAATGATGTCGGACTATTGGTGCCAGCACTATCAGACCATGACGGTCCGCTTGCAATTATCGCGCACACTATAAAGGGATTTGGTGTATCATTTACCGAAGACAAACTCGAATGGCACTATAAATCGCCTAACGACGAACAACTCGCAATTGCTTTGGAAGAGTTAAAATAATTAACAAATAAAGATGCCTAAATGAGAACTACTTTTGTTGATGTACTTTCAAAACAAGCAGTATTTGATGATAAAATATTCTTATTAACACCGGATATGGGTTTTTCTATTTTTGAAAGTTTTGCAGAAAAATATCCGGATCGTTTCTTAAATACAGGTATTGCCGAGCAAAATACCGTTGGAGTTGCAGCAGGATTGGCTCTTTATGGATTTAAACCATACATCTATTCCATTGCTCCTTTCGCCTTGGTACGCTGTTTAGAACAGATACGCATTAGCGCTGCATATATGCAACTTAATATTAAAATTGTTGGAGGAGGCGGTGGATTCGCTTATGGTCCATTGGGGGCAACTCATCATATTATTGAAGATTTTGCTTTTTCAAAAGTACTACCCAATATGATTGTCTGCGCTCCGGCAGATCCGGTTGAAGCCCGACAGATTTTTGAACAAAGTTTACATATTCCTTCTCCCATGTATATCCGTCTTGCAAAGAGTAAAGACCCTATCATCCATAATGCCAACGATATAATAATAATTGGAAAGTCGTTCTCATTCAATAATGGCCATGATCTTGAAATTTTGACAACAGGGACAATCACTTGCAGTATAATGGAATGGATTCCAAAATTACATCAACAAGGCATATCTGCCGGTATAACTGTCTTTCCGACAATTAAACCATTGGATGTAGTTTTTTTGGATAAACTTATGAATTCTGAAAAGAGAATCCTGATTGTTGAAGAGCATAATGTGATTGGTGGTTTAGGAGAAAGCATATGCTCTTATTTTGGAAAAAAAAACGCCAAAAATAAAATCAGACACTTGGGAATACCAGACACATACAGTCACTTTGTTGGTAGTCAGCAATTCATTTTAGATAAATTTGGAATATTTAATGTACCTGATATACAAAAAATTTTTGAATAATATATAATGAAAAAAGTAGCTTTAACCGGTGCAACAAGTATGCTTGGACTTGCTTTCATTGAGCAATGTATACTAAATAAAATAAAAGTAATAGCCTTTGTTCGACCGGATTCGTCTCGCTTATTTCGTTTGCCTAATTCCGATTTGATAACGATTGTTAATTGTAGTCTGGATAAGCTTTCTGATTTGAATTCTGAAAATGAATTGTATGATACTGAGGTTTTTTATCACTTTGGTTGGAGCCACACAGACAAACATGGACGTCTTGATTGCTACAATCAACTTCAGAACATACAGTTCACAATAGACGCTGTTCGACTTGCAAAAAAAATAGGTTGCAAAAAATTCATTGGGGCAGGTTCACAAGCTGAATATGGTCGCACAATAACCCGTATAAGTTGTACTACTCCAGTAAACCCTGAAAACGCATACGGAATTTCCAAATATGCCGCAGGAAAGCTTGCCGAGATTGAATGTAAGAAATTTGGGCTTGAGTATGTATGGGTGCGTATAGTAAGCATGTATGGTATTAATGACCTCGAACATACACTAATCACTGATTTTATTACACATTGTAAAGGAAACCGTCATCTGCCATTAGGTCCATGTAATCATATTTGGGATTATCTGTTTGAAGATGATGCCGGTAAAGCGTTTTATGCCATTGGAAAGAAAGGTGTTAATGGTAAAGTATACTGTCTTGGCAGTGGAACGGGTAGGAAACTTAAAGAGTACCTCGAAGAGATACGAAACTTGGTGAATCCTTTATATAACCTTCACTATGGTGAAATTCCTTACAGCGACCATTCTCTGAGTTATCTATGTGCTGATATTTCCGAATTGACCCAAGATACCGGATGGCAGCCTGAGATACCATTTGAGGAAGGTATTAAAAAAATAATCGCTTCATCATTTATATAAAAACATTAAAAAAATAAAATGAAAAAAATCAGCGTATTAATACCTTGTTATAATGAACAGGATAATGTTGCTCTAATCAGTAACAATATCGTAAAAATCTTCGAAAATTACTTAATTTCTTATGATTATGAGATCGTTTTTATTGATAATTGCTCGACTGATAATACAAGACCCTTATTACGGGAGATTTGCAAAATTAACAGGAAAATCAAAGCGATTTTTAACGCACGAAATTTCGGGCAATTCAATTCCCCCTACTATGGAATGTGTCAAACAACAGGCGATTGCACAATTGTTATTTGCGCTGATTTTCAGGATCCTGTTGAACTTATACCGGTTTTTATTGAGGAGTGGGAAAATGGTTATAAGATTATTTCCGGTATAAAAACAACAAGCAAAGAAAACAAAATCATGCGATTTCTACGTACTTTTTATTATAAAACGATTCATAAAATGTCACAAATAGAACAAATTGAGCATTTTACGGGCTTTGGTTTGTATGACAGATCATTTATAGACATTTTAAAGAATTTGAATGATCCCCTACCGTTTATAAGAGGCATTGTGGCCGAATTAGGTTTTCAGAGAAAAGACATTCAATATGAGCAACAAAAAAGACGTGCAGGAAAAACAAAGAATAACTGGTATACCCTTTACGATTCGGCCATGCTGAGTTTCACCTCTTATACTAAAACCGGCCTCCGAATTGCCACACTTATCGGATTCCTGACAGCAGGTTTAACGATATGTATCGGTTTGATGTATTTTGTTTATAAATTGATGTATTGGGATAGTTTTTCAGCAGGAATTATGCCTCTGATATTAGGCGTATTCTTCTTGGGCGCCCTCCAACTTTTTTTTATCGGCTTTATAGGAGAGTATGTGATGACAATAAACACAAGACTCATGAATAGGCCATTAGTTATAGAAGAAGAAAGGATTAATTTTTAAGATTTTGAGATTTATGATTAAAAAAAATATTTCTCATCCGTTAGTTACGCTATTTATTTTATATTTATTAGCGTATGGATTTATACTGATAAACAACGGTGTCTGGTGGGATGACTGGTGTCTCTACAACATGAAGTCGGAGGGGATAAAGGATCTTTGTTCGGGTATAGGTTCGTTTTATTTAGCTCCTATTCATATTTTTCTGCAAGGTATCAGTAGTCATGCCGCTTTAGTATACCATTTTTTGGCATTTGTTCTTTATTTCCTGGTCTCTGTTTTTTTATTTAATACTTTGCAGTATTTTAAAATAGATGTGAATATGCAACTGATGTTATCGGCCTTTTTCACAGTACTCCCTATTAACATAGCCCGCATTTATATGTGTTGTTTCCATTATACATTGGGTATCTTTTTTTGCTTTGCCGGCATCTTTTTTTTTACGGTTGCCTATTATAAAAAACAATTTTTCTTTCGCTTAGCGGCTTTGATTTGTTCTTTTTTGTCTTTCGCTTTTCTACCTTCAACGTATGTCTTTATCCCGATGTACATTGTATTCCTTGTTGGATTAAACAGTATAATCTATGAACATTCTATAACTGAAAATTTACGGTCATTTATAAAAAAAATATTAAAATATAGTGATTTTTTTATCATTACTTTATTAAGTTGGAGTTTATTCAAAATTTTTGCTAAACCAACAGGTGTATATGCCGCAGAGAATTATAATGCTATATCCTGGCAAGCCTTGCTCCAATCTCCAATAGATATTGTATTATCTTATATTGAAAACCTTATAAAATTAACCTGGATAACTACATTATTAAACAATACATTTATCGTTATTATCTTCGTGATAATATTTGTTTTATTACTTATCATTTTCTGCAAAAAGACCTGTTTTTTGCCAAAAATCAATTACTTGATAACCATACCATTTCAAAAAAAAACGATCAAATTATCTGTTTTCATAGTATTGGGTTTTTACTTTTTCATTGCTGGATCCCTTGCCTACATTGCTGTTGGGAAATCGCCGATATCCATGCACTTGCCTAATTCACGATATCAAACTTTATTAGGATTGGGCATTTCGTTAACCGTACTGGGATTTGTACTATCTTGTTTTCGTGAAAAATACCTGAAATATGTTTTTATCTTTTTACTATCTATTTTTATCACTAACAACATTGAAAAGTGCCTTATTTTCCAAAGATTACATTATAAAAATGTTGCGTTTATGGAGGAACTATCCGAACAGGAAACGATTTTAAATAATCGGAATTTTATGTTAATAGATATTACGCCTCTTGATGACCACAATGCCTCTTTTTATACATTTCAAGGTATGGCAAAAAAAACATTTGGTGATGAAACCCGTTTTATTATTACAAAAGAAGAGTACAGTAAACTTTCAATGAATTATGATTCATTCAAAAGAAGTTATAATATGAATGAAATGCAATTTAATGGATATTTTGATTTTTATATGATTATTGAAGAAGGAGATGTCAAATTAAGAAGAACTGCCACTTTTATTAAACTTATGATTTTTGATTTATTTAATAAAGACAGATTTTTTCAGGAAATAAACAATGTGCTTACAATAACATGTTTACCTTATCCAAAGTAATGAAATGAATCAAAATCTTATACTGGTCGGCGGAGGAGGACATTGTAAATCGGTAATCGATGTAATCGAATGTACCGATTGGGATATTCTCGGTATTTTAGATTCAGAAGAAAATGTAGGGAAAAGCGTATTAGGGTATTCGATCGTTGGAACTGATGACCAAATTTCAGTATTTATCGAAAAGGCATCTTTTTTAGTAACTGTCGGCCAGATAAAAGATGTTGGAATAAGAATAAAACTGCATGAAAAAGTATTAGCTGCCGGTGGAGAATTGGCAACCGTTATCGCTTCCGACGCCCATGTATCAAAACATGCAGCGATTGGTAAAGGTACTGTGATCATGCATAAAACAGTAATAAATGCAGCAGCACAGATTGGAAACGGATGTATCATCAACACAATGGCCAATATTGAACATGATGCGAGGATTGGGGATTATTGCCATATTTCTACAGGAGCGATGGTAAATGGTAATTGCGCCATCGGACAGGAAACGTTTATCGGCAGTGGGGTTGTGGTTGCCAACGGCATCTCAATAGCATCGCGTTGCGTTGTTTCGGCAGGCTCTGTTGTACGAAAAAACATTACCATTAGCGGAATTTATGCTGGAAATCCGGCTGTTTTATATAAACTGACATGAAGCGAACCCTCATCATAGCCGAAGCTGGCGTTAACCACAATGGGTCATTGAATCTGGCTAAACAACTGATTGATGTTGCAGCATTTGCTGGAGTTGATTATGTAAAATTCCAAACATTTAAAACCGAACAACTTGTCACAAAACAGGCACAGCAGGCAATTTATCAATCAAATAATACAGGCGGCAGTTCACAATATGAAATGTTGAAAAACCTGGAATTAAGTACTAATCAGCATTATGAATTAATAGATTATTGCCATTCCAAAAACATTCGTTTTTTTTCTACGGCTTTTGATTTTGAAAGTATAGCGTTTCTATCTACCCTTCAGTTAGGATTATGGAAAATTCCTTCGGGTGAAATCACAAATTATCCCTATCTGAAAAGAATTGCGCAAGAGAATCAACCTGTAATTCTGTCTTCCGGAATGTGTACAATGTCGGATATAAAAGCAGCAGTAAATGTATTGGTAAAATATGGCGTTGATAAACAGCAAATAACGGTTTTACACTGCAATACACAATATCCCACGCCTATGCAGGATGTAAACTTATTAGCAATGCAAACCATTGCGAGAGAAATTGGCGTCAATGTGGGATATTCCGACCACACATTGGGTATTGAAATTCCTATTGCAGCAGTTGCGCTTGGAGCTACAGTGATTGAAAAACATTTTACGTTAGATAGAAACATGGATGGACCCGACCACAAGGCATCACTCGAACCCGATGACCTGAAAGCAATGGTCTTGTCCATTCGTAATATTGAAAAAGCGCTTGGGTCGTCCGAAAAGTTTGTATCCCTTTCCGAAAGTGAAAATATAAATATTACGCGTAAAAGTATTATTGCAGCTCGCCAGATTGCTAAAGGTGAACGCTATACCGAAGAAAACCTCACAGTCAAACGACCCGGAAACGGGTTATCACCTATGAAATGGGAGGATGTTATCGGGAAAAACGCCACGAGGAATTTTAATAAAGACGAACTGATAGAAGTATGAAAAAAATCTGTGTCATAACAGGCAGCCGTGCCGAATATGGTCTATTGAGTCGAGTGATGCGATTAATTAAAGAAGACATGGATTTGCAATTGCAGATTATTGCAACAAACATGCACTTGTCGGTTGAATTCGGTGAAACATTCAGAGACATTGAAGCTGATGGATTTATGATTGACTGGAAAATCCCAATACTGTCATCAACTGATACAACTAATGCTACTG
>JGI24696J40584_12961153_pt1 | contig 11382 bp, 6 predicted proteins | sample TergutCo191P4_FD_40584 | JGI IMG/M metagenome (IMG submission 40584)
CCCAGCCCCGGAATGTCCTGAATTTCAGGAATTCCTTTTGATTGCGGTCAAGCTGCCTGCCGTATTCCCGTTCGATATAGGCTTTCACGGCCAACAAAAACCCGCCGCTGCCGCAGCATGGATCGGCAACGGTCTTGCCCGGCCCGGGGCGGACGCAGCGAACCATGGCATTGATGAGCGCCCGCGGTGTGAAATACTGCCCTGCGCCGCTCTTGGTATCTGCGGCGATCTTCTCAAGCAAGTCCTCATAGATGTCGCCCTTCACGTCAGAGGACATGGAGGACCAGTTCTCACTGTCCACCATCGTGATGACCCTGGCGAGCTGGGCGGGGTTCGAGATCTTATTCTGTGCACCGGTGTAAATCTCCTGAAGCGTTCCTGCCTGCCCGGCAAGCGTCTTGAGAATATATTCGTATTGCTCGAAGAGCTCCGCTCCGCTCTTGCTGCGCAGGGAGTCCCAACCACAGTCCTCCGGGATGCCAATTTTTCGGCTATAGGGCGGCTTGGAGTATTCGTCCGCCATTTTCACGAACAGAAGATAGGTCAGCTGCTCCAGGTAATCACTCTTGCCGATGCCGTCATCCCGCAGGGCGGTTGCCATGGACCATATCTTCTGCCCGATGTTTGAAGTATCCGCCATCCGTGCGTCCTCCCGTATCACGCCGCCTCAAGCAGCATAGTATTCATCTCACCCAGAGTATCCTCGTAATGGCTCCCGAAAAGCTGCCAGCACTTTCCGCGCCCGCCCCTTGCATCGAACGGCGTATAGTCCAGGTCCTCCGCCGTGATGCTCAGCGATGTTGCGATGTGGTCGCGTATCATACGCAGCCATTCGGTCTGCTCCTCAGAAAAATGCACATTGCCGGCATTCTTTGCAAGCATCCAGTCTCGAAAGCGCAGGTTCACCTCGTCCGAAAACAGCCGCAGCTCCTTTACCTGGCCCAACTGAAAACGCAGCAGCGAAACGATATCCGCCAGTTTGTTTACTACGCTCTTGTCCCGCACCCGTTCCGGGCGGCGTATGGCATATGCCATCCACAGCTTTTCGTTGCTCAGGCGGTAAGGTGGCGCCTGCAATGCCGTATATAACTCTTCAATCATCCGTAGGGTCAAGGGGCGGGTACGGTAGCTTTGGGTATAAATAATTTCCAATGCGTCGATGCGGTCCTTGTTCTCCTCAATGAAGTGTGCGAAGGTCTCAATAGCTTCCCCGGCTTTTTCGGCGTATTCGGAATCCCAGTCGCTGAATGTCACTTCGTCAATGTTGATGTCATCTATTACTTGGTCATGGCTTCTGCGGACATTTTCAAGGTAATCGCGCAGCTCCGGATTGTTGAATGGAGCACAGGCGGCAACCGCCATTTCCTTGCTGACTTCGTCTGCGTATTCCGGGAACTTGTCCGCGGGAATCAGCGGTCCTTGTTTTTTTCGTACCGCTTCGTCAATCTTGTCCGGGTCAAAGGCATTCAGCAAATTTCCAGCTATTGATATCACAGGCTCACTGCTAAGTTCAGTGAACTTCTCTTTTTCTTTTGGGGTCATCATCTTGTCCAGCCTGATAAGCCGACCCGCAAGGGTAGTCAGCGTATCATCATCCTGCGCGCCCATCGCGGCGCTCATCATCAAGTCTTTCAGAGATACAGTAGGCTTGCGCTCGAGCTGCCGCGAGGTCGTTTTTTGCGATTTGGTGACGCCAACCGCATCCACCACAATATAGCCGAGCTTTCGCTGGGTCGCGGATGGAGAAATCTGGCGTAGGTCCTCAAAGCCGAATGTCCTAGTTGCACGCCCCAGCATTTGCTCGAAGTAGTTCTTGCTGCGCACGTCCCGCATGAAAACGAGGCATTCGATGGGCTTCACGTCCGTGCCGGTCGCGATCATATCAACCGTCACCGCAATCCTAGGATAAAAATCGTTGCGGAACGTGCTCAAAACGCTTTCCGGATTCTCCGCGGCATAAGTGATCTTCTTGCAAAATTCATTGCCTTCCCCGAATTCCTCGCGTATGATGTTGACAATATCCTCGGCGTGGCTGTCCGTCTTGGCGAAGACGAGCGTTTTTGGCAGCTCAGTCCTGCCGGGGAACATATCGTGCCAAGCATCGCGAAACGCCTTGATAATGCTTCTAATTTGCGAGGGGTTCACAACGTCGCGATCCAGCTGCGACGGCTTATAGTCCAAGTCCTCGTCCATCTGTTCCCAGCGCTTTTTGCGGGAGAGCCGTTCGCGGACCTCCACCGTCTGCTTCAGTATCAAGCCGCCCTTGCTGCCAATCTGCGTTTCAATGAGATAGGTTCCCTCGCGCCCGACGTTGACATCGTCCAGCACCGCCTGCTCATGGGTATATTCGCTGACAATGTTTTGCTTGAAAAACGCGAATGTCCGATTGTCCGGCGTGGCGGTCAGGCCGACAAGGAAGGCGTCGAAATAATCCAACACCTGTTGCCATACGTTGTAAATAGACCGATGGCACTCGTCAATGATAATGATGTCGAAAAATTCCGGCGGATAATTCGGGTTGTAGGCAACCTCACGGGGTTTTCCCACAATCTGTTGCTCGTTCATAGAGGTTTCTTCGGCGGATTCGTCCAGGTCCTCCCCCCGCAGGATGGAGTACATCCGCTGGATGGTGCTGATGCAAACCTTCGTATCCGCTGGTATGTAAGAGGAGTTCAACCGACGCACATTGTATAGCTCTGAGAACAGGCGCCCATCGTCGGCGGGCTTATAGTTGAGAAATTCCCCCTCTGCCTGCTTTCCGAGATTTTTTGTGTCCACCAGGAACAGGACTCGTTTCGCGCCGACGTGCTTCAGCAGGCGATACACCGAGGTGATTGCCGTATAGGTCTTGCCCGAGCCGGTGGCCATCTGGATCAGGGCGCGGGGTTTGTTTTCGGCAAAAGATTGCTCCAGGTTTTGTATCGCCGTTACCTGGCAATCGCGGAAGCCTTTCGTATCCAGCGCGGGGAACGCTTTCATCCGATTACGCAGGGTGTTATCGTCCCTCAGCCAGTCTCTCAATGTTTCAGGACGGTGAAAGGAGAATACCTCCCTGGACCGAGCCTTCCTGTCAAAATAGTCACAGAAATTCGTACATACTCCCGTAGATTCGTAAGCGAAGCGGATCTCTGGAGCCTGCGTCATGTACTTCAACCCACTCTCAGCATACCGCCTGGATTGCTCAGCTACCACAGAAAGAGATATGCCCATGCTTTCTGCTTTTGCTTCCACCACGCCAACAGGGGCCCCGTCAATGAACAGGAGGTAGTCCACAGGCCCCGTCTTGGTTGAATACTCACGGACCGCGACGCCAAGGGCGGCGAAGCGATTGAACTCTTTCATATCCTGCAATACATAGCCCGCTCCCGCAAGCATCTTGTCTATTTGCAGGCGGGCCTTCGCTTCAGGCGTCATGAGCATCCCCTCTATTTGGATAATTGAAAACTATCGGAAGTTGTCCTTTTAGAGCATTATAGCACACACTTAGCTGGATAGCAAGAAAAATCCCGTCCGACATATGCCCGAGCGTAAACTTTTTCTGGATTTTATTTTGACATTGTGCTATAATCAGTCAAGTAGCCGTCTAGGCGAATTTGCGGAAAGCGAGTTCCACCATGCCCCCAACCCTCACCTACGAGCAACTGCTCACCGAAAATGCCGCCCTGCGCGAAGAAAACCAGCGCTTGCGGCAGCGGCTTGGCATGGAGCCCATACCCACCCCTCAACCACCACAACCTCAGTTCCCAGAAGCAACAGTTCACCACAGAAGCAGCGTTGACGATAAGATTGGCCTATTCATGTCGCTGTTCCGCGGGCGCGAGGATGTCTACGCCAAGCGATATCGCAACCCTAAAAACGGGGCCGAGGGTTATGTGCCAGCCTGCCGCAACGAATGGACCTACGGCGTGTGCGACAAGAAAAAGCAAAAGTGCGGCGTATGTCCCAACAGAAGCTTCGTACCCTTCAATCGCGATGTAGTCTTTAATCATCTGAGCGGTAAAAAAGCTGATTTTACTGACGTTGCGGGAATATATCCTTTGACTGCGGATGAGTGCTGCTATTTTCTTGCCATTGACTTTGACGGCGATGCCTGGCTGAGCGATGTCACTGCTTTTCGCGCCACTTGCAAGGAATATGGCCTCGTGCCTGTCGTGGAGCGCTCACGCGGCGGCAACGGTGGGCATGTTTGGTTCTTCTTTGAGGACAAAATCTCTGCCGCTACCGCCCGCAAATTTGGCAGCGCACTGCTTACGCAGGCAATGGCCCGCCGCCATGAAATCAGGTTCAAGTCCTACGATCGCCTGTTCCCCAATCAGGACATCATGCCCAAGGGCGGCTTTGGCAACCTGATCGCGCTGCCGCTGCAGGGAGCCAAGCGCAAGGAAGGCAATTCTGTTTTCGTTGATGAAAGCTTTATCCCATATGATGACCAGTGGGCGTTTTTATCCTGTGTAGAAAAATTGTCGTTGGATCAGGTGGAGGGCTATATCAAGCGGCTGTGCGGCAATTCGGAGCTTGGTGTTCTGGCATCTGAGGGACCGAAGCCTTGGGAGCAAGCGATATCCGCACCCGCGCTTTCCCTGTTGGACTTTACCGGTACAGTACAAATCGTAAAAGCGAATATGCTACATATCAGGAAAGGCGGCATATCGCAGAACGCGATGAATCGCGTCAAGCGGTTAGGTGCGTTCCGCAACCCGGATTTTTACAAGGCACAGGTCATGCGACTGCCTACCTATGACAAGCCCCGCATCATCGACTGCACAGAAGAAAGCGAGGAATACCTGAGTATTCCTCGCGGCTGTGAGGATGAATTGCTAGCACTGCTGGAGAATGCCGAGATAGCATATCGGTTGGAGGACAAACGCAATCCAGGTAGGCACATTGCAGCGGAGTTCAACGGCACGCTGCGTATGGAGCAGGAGATCGCCGCCGGCGCGTTATTGCAGCATGAAACTGGTGTACTTTCCGCAACCACGGCCTTTGGCAAAACGGTCATTGGGTCATATCTTATATCAAGGCGAAAAGTCAACACGCTCATTCTCGTGCATACCAGCGCTCTGTTGGAGCAGTGGAAAAAATCATTGAAACAGTTTTTGGACACAGAATGCGAGATCGGGCAGTTGGGCGCGCAGAAAAACGCCCTGCACGGCCAAATTGACATCGCCATCATGCAATCCCTGGTCAGCGGTGAGGACGTAAAACCCCTTGTACGGGATTATGGCATGGTGATCGTGGACGAATGCCATCACGTTTCGGCGTTTAGCTTCGAAAGCATCCTCCGAACCGTCAACGCAAGGTTCATCTATGGCCTTACCGCCACGCCCAAGAGACAGGATGGCCAGCACCCCATCATCTTCATGCAGTGCGGGCTGATTCGCTACCACGTGGACGCGCTCACCCAAGCAGAGCAGTCTGGCATCGCGCGGTACGTCCTGCCAAGGTTCACCTCGTTCCGAAAGCCCGTGAGCCTTACAGATCAGGAATTTGGCCCCGCGGTCGCTCAGAATTATCTCAGTGAAAACGCGGCGCGCAACAACATGATCCTGGCCGATCTCCGTGAAGTTTTAACGCAGGGCAGAACGCCCATCGTACTGGCGCAGCGCCGGGAGCATGTGACGGCGCTCACCGCCGAATTGGAGAAGTTCAGTCCAAATGTGATACAGCTGTTAGGCGCGGCATCGAAAAAAGAAAAGCAGGCAGCGATGGATCGGCTGAAAGCAATTCCGGCGGACGAACCGTTCGTTATCGTCGCCACCGGCAAATACGTGGGCGAGGGTTTCGACGAGCCGCGCTTGGACACGCTTTTCCTCGTAGGTCCGGTTTCGTGGACGGGCACGCTACAACAGTACGCCGGCCGATTGCACCGCGAATACGAAGGCAAATCAAAAGTAATCATATACGATTACATTGACTTTCATGTGCCGATGCTGGAAACGATGTATCATAGGCGAATCGTCGGATATGCCAGTATGGGCTATCAGGCCATGAGCGCAGGCAAGCCTGATGAAAACAGCAACGCTATTTTTGACAGCCGCAGCTTCCTGCCCGCGTTTGAAAAAGATGTTTACGCCGCCCGACGGGAAATTGTCATCGCAAGCCCATACATGAAGAAGTATCGCACAATGCAAATGCTGAAGATGCTTTCAGCAGCGCGTATCAATTGTGCTCGCGTGACCGTGATTACACGCCCTATGGAAGACTACAAGTTGGCTGATCAATCTGGCGTACCTACTTTGCAGAAGACTCTGACTGACGCAGGCGCAAGGGTACTCACGAAGCCCGGCGTACACCAGAAATTCGCAGTGATAGATCAGAGCGTCGTTTGGTACGGAAATGTCAATCTGCTGGGCTACGGACCTACAGAAGAAAGCATCATGCGATTGGAGCAGCGGGAAATCGCGGAGGAATTGCTGAGAGCAGTGGGTAATGCGGAACAAGATAAAATAACATATGAGGTGACCTACTAATGCTTAAGATTGAGATTGTCTTCGGAAACGCAACCCCTACAGCCAAACGCGAAAACAAGGGAAAAAGCCTTATCGAAGCCAGGGATGACTACGTTGTGGTTGACTTGGAAACCACAGGCCTTGATCCTTCCTGCGACGAAATCATTGAGTTCGCCGCAATACGGGTCGTCAACAGCGTAGTTGTTTCTGAGTTTCAGAGCTTGGTGAAGCCCAGTTTTCCCATTGACGAATTCATAACGGAGCTGACGGGCATAACCAACGAGATGCTGGAGACAGCGCCAGCAGTCTCCGATGTACTTCCTCGCTTTTTGGCGTTTGTCGGTTCAAGCACTATCGTCGCGCACAACGCGAATTTCGATGTCAATTTTCTCTATGACGCTTGCACAGCGCTTCATGCGGCAAACTTTTGCAATGACTTCATCGACACGATGCGAATCAGCCGTCGCCTCTTCCGACAAGAAAGGCATCATCGCTTGGGCGATCTGACGGCACGGTTTGGGATCGAAGGTAACATTGAACATAGAGCACTCGCGGATGTCCTGAAGACGCAGGCGTGTTATGAGTATATGAAAAAACATGCTAGAGATAAAGGAATCAGCTTCGAATCCCTGTATCCTTACCACGGCAAAGGCATTAAAGCCTCAGATATCAGTTCTTCAAATACAGAATTCGATGAAACCACTCCAATCTTCGGGAAGACATTTGTATTCACCGGGGTTTTGCAGCGTATGGTCAGAAAAGACGCTATGCAGTTAGTTGTCGACTTGGGCGGAATTTGTGGAGACGGCGTTACGGTTAGAACAAATTATCTTGTCTTGGGCAACAACGATTATTGCGCGAGCATTAAGGATGGCAAGAGCTCCAAACATAAGAAAGCAAAGAAGTATAAGGCGGCGGGCATGGACATTGAGATCATTTCTGAAAATGTATTCTACGAGATGATTTCCGAATGTCAAACAGAAAGTACGTCCCTAGACACAGTTACTGTGTGAAGCAGAATTTACGGAGGAGGAAAACAAGCATCCATGTCCAAGAAAACCGACCTCGCCCCCATCCGCTCCAGCGCGGCGGAGTACCTCATCTTCGTCGCTGCCACGGGCGACAGCGAGCAGAGCATCGAAATGCGCTACGAGGACGAAAACATCTGGTTGACGCAGAAGATGATGGCCACGCTGTATGATGTCGGCGTGAACACCATCAACTATCATCTGCGGCGTATCTTCGAGGATGCCGAGCTGCTGCGGGGGGCAACTATTCGAAAATATCGAATAGTTCAATCCGAAAGTGGGCGTCAGGTTTCCCGCCAGGTGGACCACTACAGCCTACAGGCGATCATCTCCGTGGGCTTCAAGGTCAACAACGAGCGCGCCGTGCAGTTCCGCAAGTGGGCCAACAGCATTGTGAAGGACTACACCATCCAAGGTTGGGTCATGGACGAGGAGCGTCTGAAGAACGGCGGCACGGTGCTTACGCAGGAATACTTCGACCGGCAGCTGGAGAAAATCCGGGAGATTCGCCTGAGCGAACGGCGGTTTTACCAGAAGATCACCGACATCTACGCCACCGCGCTGGACTACGACAAAAACGCCAAGACTACCCGCGAGTTCTTCGCGCGGGTACAAAACAAGATGCACTTTGCCGTGCACGGGCGCACCGCCGCCGAGGTCATCGTTGACCGTGCCCAAGCTGAAAAAGAGCACATGGGCCTGACGACGTGGCATGAAGCTCCTTGGGGCAAAATCGCCCTGAGCGATGCAGTAGTGGCGAAGAACTATCTCGATGAGGACGAAATGCGCTCGCTGCAGTTGATTGTGTCGGCCTATCTCGATTTGGCCGAAAACCGTGCGCGGCGCGGCATCCCCATGACCATGCAGGACTGGGCGGGGCACTTGGATCGCATTTTGCAGGCGGACGGGAATGAGCTACTGACTAACGCGGGCAGCATCTCCGCCGAGATCGCCCGCAGCCATGCCGAGTGCGAGTTTAAGAAATACCGCGTGGTGCAGGATCGGCTGTTCGAGAGCGATTTCGACCGGTTTGCGGCGCAACAGATGGAGCTGTTGGCGGAAGCGACGAAACATCAAAAGGGAGGAGAATTGGCCCAATGAGCAAACCTGGCAGAAACGAGCCCTGTCCCTGCGGCAGCGGGAAGAAGTATAAAAAGTGTTGTTTCGGCAAGGAGGAAGCCGAGGCAGCGGAGCGTGAGCGCAAACAGGCGCAGCAGGAAGCCCTGATGACAATGCTCGTCAACTTGAACCGCTCGCTCCTGGACGACAAGCCGCACATCAAGGAATACAAGAAAATCAGGCGGTTGCACAGCGAAATCGTCAACGGCATGATGGAGTACTATCACGAAGACAAATTCCAGCGGCAGGTAATCACGGATATCGAACTTGTGGGGGATGACGATCCAACGGCGCGTACCGTGACACTGCTGGAGGCCACATTCGATTACGACACCCGCGAGGGTACGCAGGCGTTGTGCGAGCATATCGTCTATAAAATGGCCCCCAACGTGACCTGCATCACTGAAGATTTTCTCAACAAGCATCGGTACAGGAAGCCGGAAAAGATCGAGTTCCTGGAAGCAATGCTGGATTCTTACGCGGGGCTGTTCGAAATCACCGCAACGGACAGGAAGGAAGGTTACGCCTATCTGAAAGACGTGTTCACCGGCCGCGAATTCAAAATCACGGACACAAGCATATGCGCCTCGCCCAACTTTGAAAACTTCTATATGTACACGAGAGTTATCACATACCATGGTATCAGCTTCGGCACCGGCCTCAGTCTGATATTCGGCAAAACAGACCCGTTTATTACAAAATATATCGAGCGCGAACGAAAGGATTTCCAAGCGAGGGAGGAGTTCCGGCGATTCATCGAGCTATACAACCGATTCTCGAAATACCCAAACGAACACAAGGTCGTCTCGCATCAGTTTTGAGCGGTGGAGCTGGGAGCAATTCCCGCTTCGCCCAGCCAATCAATCAGATTGACCTGCACAATTCCATCGTGGTCACCAGCGAAATCATCCAGCGTAATCAGCAGCTTGGGATAGTTATCTTTTATTTGTCGTAGAGATACGAGCTCCCGTTCCAGGGTACTTTCATCCAGCACAGTAGCGGCGACTTGGATATACATCGTCTGTTTATTCCGCACGGCAACAAAATCGACCTCTGTGCCGCGGCCGGCCTTGCCGATATGCACTGTATACCCGCGCCGCAGAAGCTCTAAAAAGACGATGTTCTCGATTTGGTGCCCGATGTCTTTGCCCTGCGTTCCGAGGATCATGTTGCGCAGGCCGGTGTCGCAGATATAATATTTGCATTCGGTCTTGAGGTGCGTTTTGCCCTTGATGTCGTAGCGCTGCACCTTGTAAAACAGATAGCTGTCGGTCAGGGCTTCCAGGTAGGTGTCTACGGTGGCGACGCCCGTCGGGCGGCCATGGGAGGTCAGCGTGTCGGCGATTTTCTTCGCGGAAACGGGGCTGCCCACGTTGCTGCTCAAAAAGCTCGCGATGGACTTTACCAAGGTGACATCGTTGAGCTTCTTGCGCGTCATCACGTCTTTCACCAACACTGTGTTGTAGATTCCCTCCAGGTACTGACTGTGTGCCAAGGAGTTGTCCACGAACCGGGTCGCGTAAGGGAACGCTCCCAGATTCATATACTGGTAAAAACGCTCGCGCTTGTCAGTTGTGCGCACCGCCTGACTATACTCAGCAAAAGAAAGCGGGAGCATGTCGATCTCGATATACCTGGCGGTCAATTTGGTCGCAAGCTCACCGGACAGCATGTAAGCGTTGGAGCCCGTGATATAGATGTCCACCTGCTTCCGCAAATAGAGGCTTGACACGGCCTTTTCGTAGTCCGGGCAATTCTGGATTTCGTCGATGAAGACGTAAGTCCATTTGCCTTTCGCGATGCGGGCCTTCACATATTCGTGCAGCTTCCTGTGATCCAGCAGCTCGGCGAAGTCTTCATCCTCCAGGTTGACAAAGACAATCTGGTCATCGCCCACGCCATCGGCCTTGAGCCGCTCGATGTACAGCTCGAACAGCGTGGATTTTCCGCAGCGGCGCACGCCGGTGACCACCTTGATCATCTCTTTTTCACGCCACACGGCGAGTTGGTTTAGGTATGCCTTGCGCTCAATGAGCTTGCTCATAGGGTTCCCTCCTTGCGGTTTCTCGTCCTTTCATAGTATAACAAATACTTGCGAAAAATGCAAGCACTTTTTCATTTGGATAAGTACTTGCGCTTTTGCACGTCCACCTATGCATGTGCATATTCCCTTCACATATCTGCATATGATCGCCTGAGTTATATGCAGAACAACGTTGTTTATCGCCGATTCCCCGCTGTTTATCGCCGATCTTATCGCCGATTTTGAATTTATCGCCGGAATTTATCGCCGGTGGGCTCGGTTATCGCTTGCTTTATCGCTTGCTCTCTCAGTTATCGCTCGTTTTATCGCTTGCCCTTTGGGTTTATCGCTTGCCAAGTTGAGCAAGGCATTTATCGGTCATATCGGTCATTATATCGGTCATATGGGTCACTTTATCGATCAAGGCAAACCCGAAATCCACCCCGTTTTTTCTACCATTTTTCTACCATTTGTGCAGCAAACGTGCAAAACGGCCCTTCAAGGCCTCTGGCGATTTATCCGGAAAAAGCGCCCTCAATCCCTTGTGGGCCAAGGGATTGAGTGGGATAAGATAAGCTTGGGCAACACGCGCTAATCAGTATTTCGGGCAGCTCTGACTCTGTTTGTCTGGGTTCAAATCCTAGATCCGCAGCCATGCGAGCCCCTTGTATATCAAGGGGTTCGCGTTTTTTCTTGCCTGCGAACGGGGGCTAAATCGGGCCTTTATCTAACAAACATCTAACAAAGAGGGTTTTCCGATGGA
>JGI24696J40584_12961152_pt1 | contig 11372 bp, 6 predicted proteins | sample TergutCo191P4_FD_40584 | JGI IMG/M metagenome (IMG submission 40584)
ATCAATCAACACAACGGCTGCATTCTGGCCGACAGCGTTGGTCTGGGCAAAACCTACTCCGCGCTTGCCGTCATCAAATACTTCGAGCTGCGCAATCACCGCGTACTGGTGCTTTGTCCGAAAAAGCTGCGCGACAACTGGACCGTCTATCTGGCCCAGAACAACAGCGAACTCAACCCTTTCCTCGACGATAAGTTCAATTACACCGTGCTCTCGCACACCGACCTGTCCCGCGACAGCGGTCGCGTCGATGGCATCAATCTCGCGGCACTCAATTGGGGCAACTTCGACCTGATCGTCATCGACGAATCGCACAACTTTCGCAACGATACCAAGGGCAGATACGACGAAGACGGCAACCTGATCCGCAAAAGCCGCTATGAACGGTTGATGGACGACATCATCAAGGCCGGCGTCAAGACCAAGGTACTGCTGCTTTCCGCAACGCCCGTCAATAACGACCTCAAAGACCTGCGCAACCAGATTTATTTCGTCACCGAAGGGCGCGACGCGGCTTTCTCGCAGAGCTTCGGCATTACCAGCATCAAGGACACACTCGCCCTCGCGCAAAAAACCTTCATGGAATGGGCCAAGCGCGCGGGTGACAAGGACGCGCGCGATCTGATGGATCGGCTCTCCGCCGGCTTCTTCACCTTGCTGGACGAACTCACCATCGCCCGCTCACGCAAACACATCCAGAAGTACTACCGCGCCTCCATGGCGCAGATCGGCCAGTTTCCCAAGCGCCTGAAGCCGGAGGCCGTTTTCTCCGAAATTGACCTCAAGAACCGCTTTCTCTCCTACGACAGACTCAACGACGAGATAGACAACTACCAGCTATCCATCTTCAAGCCCTTCGAATACGTGCTGCCGGAATTCCGATCCCTGTACGAAGATCGCCGCGTCAAGAACTTCAGCCAGAAAAGCCGCGAGAACTTCCTGATCGGCATGATGAAGGTCAACTTCCTCAAACGTTTGGAAAGCTCCGTGCACTCCTTCGCCATCACCATGGAGCGCACCGTCAACAAGATTGAAGACTTGAAGCAGCGGCTGAAAAAATTTCAACAATACCAGGCGCAGGCAGCCGAAGACATCCAGACCGACCTGTTCATGGAACCGGAGGAAGAAGACGAAGAGCTTGCCCAAGCCTTTCAGGTCGGTACCCTCAAGTACCGTATGGAGCACATGCGAGTGGCCGACTGGCTGAAAGATTTGGCGCGCGACAAGCAACAGCTTTCCTTGTTGGTGGATTCCGCGCAAGCCGTTGATGCCTCACGCGACGCCAAATTGGCCGACCTGAAGCAGCGCATCGAACACAAAGTCCGTCACCCCAACGTCAACACCCTCGGCGAGAAGAACCGCAAAGTCATCGTGTTTTGTGCCTTCGCTGACACCGCCGCTTATTTGTACGAAGAACTGGAAGATTGGTCACGCAACACGCTCGGCGTTCACATCGCGTTGGTCTCCGGCGGCGCCCGCCCCAACCGCAGCACCTTCGGCCACGCCGAGTTCACCCACATACTGACCAACTTTGCCCCCCGCGCCAAACAGCGGGCCAAGATGAAGTCCATGCCGCAAGACGGCGAAATCGACATCCTGATCGCCACCGACTGCATTTCCGAGGGCCAGAACCTGCAAGACTGCGACTACCTCATCAACTACGACATCCACTGGAACCCGGTGCGCATCATCCAGCGCTTTGGCCGCATCGACCGCATCGGCAGCCAAAACCCGGCCATTCAACTCGTCAACTTCTGGCCCACGCCCGACCTCAACAAATACATCAACCTTAAAAACCGCGTCGAAGCGCGCATGGCCCTGGTCGACATTGCCGCCACGGCAGAAGACAACATCCTGCAAGCCGACGACCTGCAAGACCTCATCAAGGAAGACCTGCGCTACCGCGACAAGCAACTGCTACGGCTCAAGGATGAAGTGCTGGACCTTGAAGACTTCAACGAATCCGTCGCGCTCAATGAATTCACGCTGGACGACTTCCGCATGGAGTTGATCGCCTACATCCAAGCCAATCGGGCCAAGCTCGAAGAAGCCCCCTTCGGCCTCTATGCGGTGGCGCCGCCGCACGCGGAACACAGCGTCATCAAGCCCGGCGTCATTTATTGTCTGAAACAGCGCATCGAAGCTCCCGGCAACGAAGCGGTGAACCCGTTGCAACCTTACTTTCTTGTGTACATCCGCGACGATGGCGAGGTGCGCTACAACTTCACCGCGCCCAAGCAGATACTGGAAATTTTCCGCGCCGCATGCCAAGGGCGCACCGAACCCTACGCCAGACTGTGCGAACTGTTCGACGAAGAAACCGCCCATGGGCAAGACATGAGCCGCTACAGCGGTTTACTCGACAAAGCGGTGGCCGCCATTGCCGTGCAGTTCGGGCGCAAAAATGCTGGCAACCTGTTTTCGGGCCGGGGCGGCAAGCTGCTGAGCAGCGAGAGCGCTATCAAAACCACAACTGACTTTGATCTCATTACCTGGCTGGTCATCAAGCATGAGCAATAACACAGAACGCAAGCTGGCAATCGGCCAGCACATCCAGGCATTTGCCAACCAACCCCTGCGCAAGGCGGCGCTGTCGCTGTTTGCCGCCTTGGGTTACCAGTCTGACCGCACGGTGGAAACCCAATCGGTGGCCGACTTCCGTGCGCAATTCGACCCCGATTCCAAACTGGAACATCCAGCAGCGCTTCTCGGAAGCTGGCAATCCGCCGATCTGTTGTTTCAGCTTACCGACGAAGAGCTTTCCCGCAGCACCGCGCTGTTCAAGGACGAGGCCGTCAAGACCTCTCTGCTCCAATCCTACGTCTTCATCGCCGTTGAACTGGCCGAAGGCGACTACGCCCGTGGCAAGCTCGCGGGCATCGCTCGCCAAATCAACCGCGTTTTTCCCATGCCCGTCATGGTGCTGTTCAAGATGGGAGGGCGGCTCTCCATTGCAGTCATCAACCGCCGTTTGAACAAGCGCGATGACCATAAAGACGTGCTCGGCAAAGTCACGCTGATCCAGAACATTGCCATTGAAAAACCGCATCCGGGCCATCTGGATATCCTGGCCTCGTTTTCGTTGGCCGAACTGACCGAAGGCCGCCGCGTTATCCAGAACTTCGACCAGCTTCATGCCGCTTGGGAAGAAGTTTTCAATGTCGAGTTGCTCAACAAGCGTTTTTACCGCGAACTCGCCAACTGGTATTTTTGGGCGCTCCCGCAAGTCGATTTCCCTGCCGACATCGAAAAAGATGGTGACAAGCGTCGCGCCACGGGGCTGATCCGTTTGCTCACTCGCCTCATTTTCTGCTGGTTCCTCAAGGAGAAGGGGCTTGTTCCCGACAGGCTCTTTGCCGAGGGCGACCTGAAAACGATTCTCAAAGACCTTTCGCCCGATGCCTCCACCTACAACGAGGCCATTTTGCAAAATCTTTTCTTTGCTACGCTCAATCAGCGCATGGGCAAGGATGCTAAGAGTCAACCATTTCGGGCCTTCGCCACGGACGAAGGCTTCCTGAAGAACCGCGCCACCTATGGCGTGGACACGCTTTATCGCTACGAAGATCACTTCCGCGATCCTGCCTCCGCGCTCGAACACTTTGCCGATGTGCCGTTTCTCAACGGCGGTCTCTTTGAGTGTCTTGATCGCGTTGAGGATGGCACGAACAAGAAGCTCTACTTGGACGGTTTTTCCAGGAATCAGAAAAAACGCCCAACCATTCCCAATCGCCTTTTCTTTGGCGGCGAGCACGAGGAAGACCTTTCGGGCGCTTACGGCGACACGAGGCGCAAAAAAGAGAAAGTGCGTGGCCTTCTTCATATCTTGCACGCTTACAAATTCACCATCGTCGAAAACACGCCGGTCGATCAGGAAGTGGCCCTCGACCCTGAGCTGCTCGGCAAGGTCTTTGAAAACCTGCTCGCGTCCTACAACGAGGAAACAAAGACAACAGCCCGCAAACAGACAGGCTCCTTCTACACCCCGCGCCCCATCGTCGAATACATGGTGGACGAATCGCTCAAGGCGCACCTTATTGACGTGCTTGCCAAGGCGGGTATGCATGAACAGGACGCCAAGGCTGGCCTTGATATCCTCTTTACCTACACCGAGCAAGCGCATCCTTTTGGTGAGAAAGAAGTTGTCACGCTACTCAATGCCATTCACATCTGCAAGATTCTTGATCCCGCCTGCGGCTCCGGCGCCTTCCCGATGGGGATGCTGCACAAGCTGGTTTACATCATCCATAAACTTGACCCAGACAATGCGCGCTGGAAGCAACTCCAGATTGATGCGGCAGCGAAGATTCCTGACATTTCCGCACGCGATGCCGCCATCACTGCCATTGAGCGTGATTTTGCCGACAACGAGGATGACTACGGACGCAAGCTCTACCTGATCGAGAATTGTCTCTATGGCGTGGACATTCAGCCCATTGCCATCCAGATTTCCAAGCTCCGCTTTTTCATTTCTCTTGTCTGCGATCAACGCACCAATCGTAACAAACGAGAAAACCACGGCATCCGCCCATTGCCGAATCTTGAAACCAAGTTTGTTGCTGCGGACACCCTAATTGGTTTACCGGAAATAGATCAGTTAGAGCTGCTTCCGCATCGAGTGCATCAAATCGAAGCTGAAATCGAAAACCTTTATCATAGTCACTTCGCCATCCAGCGACGCGACCAGAAGCTCGCCCTTCAGAAGAAGATCAAGGGGTTGAGAGAGGAACTCGGCAGAGAGCTTGCACAGAGCCTCGGCTCATCCAAGAAGGCTCAGCACATTGCCGATTGGGATCCGTTTAACCCACAGATCAGTTCTGATTTCTTTGACCCGTATTGGATGTTCGGTCGATCACTTGCGGCTGGGTTCGATGTTGTTTTGGGGAATCCACCGTATAAGCAGGTTAAAAAAGGTATTTTCTCAAGGGAACAATTCCCATGGTCAGAGGGGAAGGATGTTGGCAAGCAAAATCTCTACAAGGTATTCATTGAAGCCGCACGTAATCTTGCTAGAACAGATGGCATTGTATGCTTGATTGTTCAAAGTTCCCTGATGGCGGATTTGAGTTCGGCTCGAACCCGTGAAATGCTACTTACTCAACATAAAATTAGTCAACTTCTGGAGTTCCCCAAGATTGCGCCGACGCAAGGCGGACAGGTTTTTGAAAGCGTCTTGCAAGGGACTTGTATTTGCCTTTTTCAGAACACAGTATCTCCCAACAACGAGTTTGTCATTTCATGCAATAACGACGTTACTACAATTTCAGCGCTTGCTTTTGAAGCTGTTCGACAGAGTGATCTGATTCATTTCCGCCCAAACAGCTTTGAATTCCCGCTTTTTAGGCTAGGTGAATTCAATGTATATCGCCGCCTTTTTGAAAGTCACGTTCCGTTCAAAATCTTGATGGAGAGCATAGCGCAAGGCGATCTAAATCTGACGACAAACGGAGGTTCATTTTCTCAGATAGCCTCTGCGGTTAAACTTTATCGCGGCAGAAACATTCATCGCTTTAGCGTGGATGAAAACGTAACTGATTGGGTAAAGGCAGGACATTTTATAGATAAGTCGAAGCGTAATGGCGAAAATAAACTGTTGGTATGCCAGGAAATCACTGGCACAGTTGATCCTCGACGTCTCATCTTTGCTTTGATTGAAAAACATGGTGAGAAATTTCTATTTGGACATACTGTGCAGAAAATAATATTGAAGGCACAAACACGATCAAAAGTAGTCTTGGCGATTTTGAATTCACGATTGATGGATTGGTGCTTTCGCAAAACTTCAACCAACAATCATGTTGGCGGCTATGAACTTGAGGCTCTTCCATTTCCCGCTGTAATTTCTCCTAAAGCTGACATGGTGCTCTCTACCCTTGTTGAGTGCCTCCTTGTTGCTAACCGGCTTGGTGAAGAAGTGGCGTCGGCCTTCTTTGACACCATCATTGATGCTTGTGTTATGGAATTGTATTTTTACGAACATATGGCTGAGCGTGACTTGTTGTTTCTTGACGATCTCGCGCCACAACTCACTACCTACAATCCTGAATCCTTCGAATCGCAGCAGCGCGATTTCATCCTCCAGCTTTACAGCGCTTTGAACGCCCCCGAGTCGAAAATCCGCAACCGCCTACTGCGTATTTCTGCCGACAGCCCGGATTTGCTTGCCATCATCCAGCGCGAGGGGGTTGTATGAAATCGCGCTTGCATCACATCTCCATCACTAATTTCAAAGCCTTCCGAGATTTCAAACTCCCTCTGGAAGGCCGTCACCTGCTGGTCTATGGTGCCAATGGAGCAGGCAAGTCTTCGTTGTATTGGGCGCTTTATACGTTCTTGCAGAGTGCGCGCAAGCCCAAGAATGGCATTGCTAAATATTTCGATCCTGCAAACCAACAAAATTTGCTCAACTTGCATGAACAAAAAAACACTACCCCAAAGCCGGGTGAAATTGCGCTCACCCTTCGCGATACAGTAACCCGCAACGATACCATCTATCGCATCAGCCAGGCCGACCATGGTACTTTGAATCAACCCGCTATCTTGAAAGGTGATCTTGCCAGTGATTTTATAACTTATCGTTTCTTTTTCGGCTTCTCTCATTTTAGAAATTCGGAGAAATTTGATCTCTGGCCGCTGTTCGAGAAGGAAATTCTGCCGTTCTGCGTGAGTACTAGCGCTCAGATTCCCTATGACCTGTGGCAAAAAATTAAATCTGAGAATCCTAATCCTGACAATCAAGTTGGCGTCGCAGGGGCAAACGCATATGCTTCCTTTAAGAGGAACACGGATGAATTTGCCAATATTTTGCCTAGTATCATTGATAGCATCAGTAACGAAGCTCAGAAATTTTACGATACTCATTTCGCCGCAGACGATCCAGCCAAGGTCACATTGAGGTTGGCCATCACTACGCCACCATCTGCAACGGGATCGAACCAACATGATTTCAAGTTCATCCTGCCGGTGATTGAATTTGGTGTGCAACTTGACGGCACTACCGTCACCAAGCCGCAGAGTTTTTTGAATGAGGCCAAGCTGACGCAATTGGCGCTGTCTGTTCGCTTTGCGGCCTCACGGGTCAACCTTCATGAATCCGATCTCAAACTTTTGGTACTCGATGATCTATTGGTTAGCTTGGACATGAGTAATCGCATGAAGGTGGTGGATATTTTGCTGTCGGATGCTTTCACCAATTACCAAAAAATCATTTTGACTCACGATCTTGGATTCTTCCGGGAATTCCGTCGCCGTATCGGTGTCGATCATGCTGAATGGTGTTTTGTACGGTTGCAAGGCAACGCGGCACAAAACATTGAGGCCAAGAGCGAAAAGAACGACCTTGAGAAAGCTGATGACTATCTCAGTGGTCATGACATTGAAGAAGCCGCGATGTTTTTACGCAAGGCGGCAGAGGACACTGCGAAGCGTTATCGGGAATGGGCGGAAGGTAAGCAGTTGCCACCAGGTGAATTTTATTCGCTTACACAAAATTTGCATGCGGCACGAAACAAGCTGCTGCAAGATATGCCAGTCGCCTTTTATATGAAGGTGCTGAAAAATACTCCTGCGGAACATCGAGAGTTTTTATTTTCATCAGACGACACGGATTTGGATAATAACACTGCGCTACAGCCAGCCGACAAGGGTAAACTAAAATCTAAACGCAAAGACCTTCGTTACGTTTTGAGCCACGATGGATGGAAAAAAATGGAAGCGGTGGAAGCCGTTGATCGCGTTCTTGAAATGACCGAGCGCGTGTTGAATCCTGCCTCCCACGGCAGCACTACGCCGCTTTACGAAGAAGAAGTTCGCCGCGCCAAACGGTTGATTGATCGCCTTGAACAGGTGTTGAGTTCCTAAAAAATAGGCGCTGTATGTCCTTGATGAAAGAATCTGGCCGCGCTGTCGGCCAAGCCGGACACGCACTGGCGCAGGATGGGGGCGACATGGAACTGAACCAGAGTAACGGGCTGGGCCAGATTGCGCGCGTTATCGAGCAGGCGCGCAGCCACCTGCGCCAGAGCGTGAACCATGCGATGGTGGCGAGTTATTGGGAAATTGGCCGCCTGATCGTTGAGCATGAGCAACAAGGGCAGGCCCGCGCCGCCTATGGTCAGCAACAACTGGCCGAAGTCTCCACCCGGCTGACCGCCCTGTTCGGCAAAGGTTTTGATGTCAGCAATCTGCGCACCATGCGGCGGTTCTACCAAGCTTTTCCAATTCGAGACGCAGTGCGTCTCGAATTAGGCTGGACGCATTACCGTGCCCTGGTGCGGGTGGAAACCGCAGCAATAGCGGTAGCCATTGATCGTGGAGCGAAAGCATGATCCTCCGCTTGCCCACGGATTACCCGGCGCTGTTGACGGACATCAAACAGCGCGTGCGTCGCGCCCAAACGCGGGCCATGATGGCGGTGAACGCCGAACTGATCCGCCTCTACTGGGACATTGGTTCCCTCATCCACGCCCGCCAGCAACAACAGGGTTGGGGCGCGGGCATCATCCCTCGGTTGGCGAAGGACTTGCACAACGAATTGCCGGAAGAAAAGGGATTTTCCGAACGCAACATCAAACGCATGTTGGCCTTCTACCGGGAGTACCCGCGCCTGTTGGACGCGCAGGCTGCAAAAGTGCCACCAGTGGTGGCACAAATAGCCGCGGCTGAAAAAGTGCCACAGCTTGTGGCACAAATTCCAGATGCGCCACCGTATCCGCCAGAATTGCTGCTATCGCTGCCGTGGGGGCACCACATCGAACTCATCGCCAAGGTCAAAGACCCCGCGACGCGCCAGTGGTACATGCGCGCCGCCATCGAGAACGGCTGGAGCCGCAACATCCTCCTGATGCAGATCGAAACCGCCGCGCACCACCGCCACGGCAAGGCCGCCAGCAATTTCGCCTTGCGCCTGCCCGCGCCGGATTCTGATCTGGCGCAGCAAACCCTCAAAGACCCTTATCTGTTCGACTTTCTGACCCTGGAGGCGGGCTTTCATGAGCGCGAACTGGAAACCGGCCTGATCGCCCATCTGGAAAAATTCCTGCTGGAATTGGGGCAGGGTTTCGCCTTCGTCGGACGGCAATATCACATCGACCTGGGCCAGAATGATTTTTACATCGACTTGCTGTTTTACCACCTGAAATTGCGCTGCTATGTGGTCATCGACCTCAAGCGCGGCGATTTCAAGCCGGAATACGCCGGCAAGATGAATTTCTATTGCAACGTCGTGGACGACAAGCTGCGCCACGAAAGCGACAAGCCCACCATCGGCCTGATTTTGTGCCAGCAACCCAATCGCGTACTGGCCGAATATGCCCTGCGCGGCGTGGACAAACCGATTGGCGTTTCCAGCTTCGAGCTGACCCGCGCGCTGCCGAAAACCCTGAAAAGCAGTCTGCCGAGCATCGAGCAGATCGAGCGCGAATTGGGGAGTGGGCATGAATAAGTGTTGCTGCTTGTGGCAGCCGCCGCATTGAGCGCGGGGTGATTGCTCATGCTTGAACGCATCCACCTGTCCATCGTGCAAGAGGTCGAAAAGCAAGGCTCGTTGACCGCCGCCGCGGGCGTGCTGTGCCTGACCCAATCGGCCCTGAGCCACAGCATGAAGAAGCTGGAGCAGCAACTGGGCGCGGACATCTGGCTGCGCGAGGGCCGTAGTCTGCGGCTGACGCAGGCCGGGCAATATCTGCTGGCGGTCGCCAACCGGGTGCTGCCGCAACTGGACCTGGCCGAGGAGCGGCTGCGCCAGTTCGCGCAGGGCGAGCGCGGCACGCTGCGCATCGGCATGGAGTGCCATCCGTGCTACCAGTGGCTGCTGAAAATCGTCGCGCCGTATCTGGCGCGCTGGCCGGACGTGGATGTCGATGTGAAGCAGAAATTCCAGTTCGGCGGCATCGGCGCGCTGTTCGGCTACGAGATCGACCTGCTGGTCACGCCCGATCCGCTGTTCAAGCCGGGCCTCAAGTTCGAGCCGGTGTTCGATTACGAGCAGGTGCTGGTGGTCGCGCGCCATCACCCGCTGGCGGGCGCGGCCTACGTCAAGCCCCGGCAGCTTGCCGACGAGGTGCTGGTGACCTACCCGGTGGAAACCGACCGGCTGGATGTGTTCAACCAGTTTCTCACCCCCGCCGGCGTCGCGCCCAGGCGCCACAAGGTGATCGAGACCACCGACATCATGCTGCAAATGGTCGCCAGCGGCCGTGGCGTGGCCGCGCTGCCGCGCTGGCTGGTGCGGGAGTATGCGGACACGATGGACGTGGTTCCCGTGCAGCTTGGGCCGCGCGGCATCGCCAAGCACATTTATCTGGGCGCGCGCGAGGCGGATATGGGCATCGACTATCTGAAGGCGTTTATTGAACTGGCGCGGCAGGGGGCGGGCGCCAGCGGCAAGGGATGACAAAAAAGATAGCCGCCAGCGATTGCTACAAAAGACTTCAGATATTTCGATACCTGAACACTGAACACATCGGCAGACAAGCGCAAGCAGCCCCGGCTTTTATTTCCGCCGCAAGGCGATCATAGGCAACAGGCGCTAACCCGGCAACTCATCGCCCTCCACAACCGGTCCGCCGGGGCTTGCGTCCAGCCAAGCCTTGAACGCATCAGGACTGGCGCGCGCCAGGCGCTCGCGGAACATGCTTTCCGTCTTCAGCGCGGAAACCTTCTCGGCAATCGCGGTGACGAAAAACTGGTTCATCGAAACCTTTTCCTCTTGCGCCACGGCGCGGGCGTATTCAAACAACGATTCGGGCACGCGAAGCGCGTATTGGGTCATCTCAGTTCTCCTTGCCATGCAGATGTTGCAGGTAAAACTCGCCCGGCGTCAGCACAGGCAGGCCAAAGCCCCGCGCCGCCTTGGCGAAATCCGCCACGTTGAACGTCACCAAAGCGTCAGCGCGGCCATTGAGCGCTGTTTCCAGCACCATCTCATCGGCGGCATCGCGTGTCTGGGGCCGCCAGAGGTAATCCAGATGCACCGGTTCGGCGTACAGGCACAGCGCATCCAGAAAGGCATCCACCATGCCCGGCGTGCGCCCGGCAAGGTGCTCCGGGCGTTTGAGCACGGCTTCGTATTCCAGCAGCAGGGGCACGGACACCAGCGCCGTGTAGCGCCGCTGTTGCAGCGCGGCCAGCAGGGCGAAAGACGCGCCATCCCGGCTGCGCGCGGCAGCGATCAGCACATTGGTATCCAGCACCAATTTATTCATATTGCCGATGATATGATTTTTTGTTGACAAAACCAGCCCGACCTTCAACCTAAAAACGGCAGTTGGATGCGCCCACCAGTGCCGTGATCGGCGTGCCAGACAAGACGCGACGACGCGGCGGGCTGATGCCCGCAAGAAGGAGCAACGCCGTATGGCGCGGCGAGCGCG
>JGI24696J40584_12961151_pt1 | contig 11354 bp, 10 predicted proteins | sample TergutCo191P4_FD_40584 | JGI IMG/M metagenome (IMG submission 40584)
GCCAGTGGCGCCTCCCCCGCCGCCGCCCGGGCCTGCCGGGCCAATGGGGCCCTGCGGTCCCTGAGGCCCTTGCGGCCCCGCAGGCCCCATTGGACCCGGACGGCCTGATTGGACAGGGCAGCAGCAACGGTTGCAATAGCACGGTGTGCAGTTACAGTGCTGGTTACAGCAGTTCATAAGTATATTCTCCTTCATCATCGCAAGCTGGAATGCATTGTTTCTCATGATCAAGCTATGCAGAACAGCCAATACAGGTGCAAAAGAAGCGGCGGCGCTTTGGCGCTGCCGCTTGGGTTATTCTGTAAAATGGCGTTACATTAGACCTGTTCCAAAACCTTGCCAACCCCGGCAAGATGCGCTATAATAGGAGCTATGGATAGGCGACGGTGTAAAGCTGCATCAGCGTGCCCTCCCAATTGCTTTGTTATAACTGCGCACACCCTTGCGGGTCATGTGCGGCAGGATAAAATAGCGGAACAGCGCGTTGCCCTGGTGCAGCCACTTGCCGTGATACACGGCGGGCTCCACCGGCGGCGCGGCGGTTTTGCCCAGCGTGACTGTGACAACACGAAAGCTCACGGCGCCGCCCATCTTTTCGACGACGTTCCCTGTAGCATCGGCGACCAGCGAGCCGCCCAGCAGACGGCAGTCCTCGTTGAAGCTCTTCGCGCCGAGACCGCCGGAAAACTCAGGGAAGCCGCCCACGGCGTTGACATAGACCGCCGGCACGCGCAGATAATTCGAGTAGGCGGTAGCTATGGTGGCGGGATGCCCGGCGAGAAGCTCCAAGTCGTCCTGCGTGATGCGCCGGTTCGTGCGATAAGGCGTGGGGTTCGCGTGGGGCATGAGCATCAGGTCGATGTCGGCTTCTTTCATCCTGCGCAGTCGGTCAATATAGTGATTATCAGCGCAGATGCCGATGCCGATGCGGCCCAGGGCCGTGTCGATGTGCGTGCCGCCCCTATCGCGCTTAAAACAGTAGGACTCGGCGTCTTCTTTTCGAACCATCCCGCAGATTTCCCCCTGCGGGCCGCTGAGCAAGTAGGAATTGTAGTAGTCCGCGCCGTCCTTTTCCACAAAGCCAGCGCCGATATATATACCCAGCCGCGCGGAAAGCTCTGAAGCCCACTGCGCGGTTTTGCCGTCGCGGGGTTCGGCGTACTGCCAGACGGTCTGGTTCGGAATATACCCGCAGCCGGAAAGCTCGGGCAGCACGGCGAACTCCGCACCTTGCGCGGCGGCTTGACTGATGAGGGCCTCGGCCTGCGCGTAACCCGCCGCCTGGTCTTTAAAATTATTTTCCAATTGAATCATGGCCAGTTGGATTGTGTTCATAGAGTCGATCCGCTGTCATATCAGAATTTGTCCCGTACATACATTATACAGCATTGCGCCACATTTTTCAATGCTTCGCCCAAATTAAACTCTGCTTGGCTTTCCTTCCATCCAGAGCAATCATGGTGGCTATCGCTTCCATTCTGTTATTGAAAGTACTGATGAAAAACCAAAGGGAGACAGTGCCTTTTCTGCAAGATGCGAATGTGCCGAAGTTATTTTTTCATGCAGGTATTGGGCGGTTGCTGTGAGGAAAGTATTCCGATCACCACATAGCGTGCGCCGTCAAACTCATAGGAGCAGGTTGACAGCGCGATCACCCTGTTTCCCTCCTCATACACCGCGCTGCTTTTGAAGGTCGAGCTGTGCGCCGCATAGGATAAAAGTGCACCGAGGTTTTGTTCATACATAAATCCCCTTTCCCGCCATACCCCCGCGTCAATCACACAGCCATGCAGGAGCGCTGCCCGGTAATTTCCCTGCGGCGTATACAGATACATATACGGATGCCCGTCATAGTAGTGCTGCGTTTTGTATCCCTTTAAGCTGCCAAACATCTTGCCGGACCGCATATGATGTCCGTAAAGCACTGTCAGCTGCCCGCTGAAATCCGGCGCGCAGTTGTAATCAATGAACAGGGAGCCGTTCGCGTTTTTCGTGCCGTCCGGCAAATGGGTTAAATAATAACTGTAGTCGTCCGCCATTATAACGGGATAGTCGATCACCGTGCCCGGGCAGTACAGCCATGCTGCCGCGTCTTTGTTTATCGCCTTCAGTGCCTCAAAATCGATTTCCAACGGGGGAATAAACGCCTGCGGCTCTTTTGGCTGAGGATCGGCTGCCGGGCTTTGCTTTACGCAGGCGCCGATATCCCTGTATGCCGCGTCGCCCGCTTTGTAGATTCGCTCCGCTTTCAGCCAGCGTTGCCCCGCGAAGGCCATCAGGGCCATCGAGAGGAGCAGCGCCGCGAAAGCGGTTGTCCTGCGTCTGTTCATTTTACTTTCCGCTTTCCGCTTGCGATCAGGTAAACCGCCGCGCAGGTTGCCGATACGCAGCCCGCCGCGAACAATATCGTGTAAAAGGTTTTACTCATATCGTCCCCGGTTTTTGGCCCGTCTTTGCCCGCGCTGTATTTATTGATGAAGGTCAGTGCCGTAACCGGTTTGTTCAGACCATTCGCCACCACCCTGGAGGCCACAAGCAGGCCCCCCCGTTCCGTTACTGTGTCCGTGATGTGATACACCGCGGTGTCATAGGTGTATCCCGCTTCGCCGGTGTTCGCCTCGGCGGCCGTGTAATAATACGTGCCCGCTTTGTCATAACGCCATGTCCCGAAATTCCCTTCGCCAGAACCGGTGATTTGGATCGTCTTTACGCCGTTCACGCTGCCCTCCGGCATGGGATCGGAGGCGTCGCGCGCCGTCAGTGTAAACGTGAACACGCTGCTGCGTCCCGGGTTGCCTGACACCGTCTTTTTGACCGGAGGATCCTCCATCAGAGCCGGATCGCTGGGCAGGGCGCCGTAAGTATTCCTGAACTCAACCGCTTCCGCCTTGGCGCCGTCCGTATTCAACACGATGAGTTCCACGTTTGACGCCGCGCCCGCATACACCTCTATGATGTATTTCCGTTTATCATATGTATATCCCGGCTTTCCCCCCGGGATCTGAAAAATTTCGTAGCGAAAACCGCCGGACCGGCTGAAGGCCAGCGGGCCGAGCTTTGTGCTGCCTGTGCCGGCGATCGTAAAGGTATACCCTTCCGCGGTACTTCCCGCGGGCATCGGGCTGCCCGCATCAAGGGGCCTGAGCCTGTATGTGAACGTATCATCCGCCGAGGGTGAGGCGGCAACAAAAACCTGCCGGACGGTAAGCATAAGCGGATTGTCCGCCGCACGGGCGCTTACAGACGCTCCGGCGGCCAGCGCCGCAACGAGTAAAATGGCCGCGCACAGCAGCCTTCTTTTTTTTGTTTTCAGTATCCTGTTCATTTTTTTCCTGCCTCTTTTCCGTGTTGCTTTCGTCTGTTGCGAATGACCAGGAGAAGTAAGACCGACACCGCGGACAACAGGAGGGGGATCAGCGCCAAGAGCCAGCGGGGTAAATTGTCCGCCAACCCGGCCCAGCTGTCCGCGCTTACCGGCTTGTGCCAATTATTTGTTTCCGCGTTTGTGAACGTGTCCTCGAAAAGCCCGTCCGTAATCCTGCCGGCCAGAATATCCCGCCCGTTCGTCGAAGCGGACGAACATGTGCTGAGCAATATGATATTATCCTCTGTTGTTACGCCGATATCCCTTTCGTGCACCGCTTTCGCGAGCAGCCCCTCCAGCCAGGCCCGCCGCGCTTCGCCCTTAATATTCGCCGTGAATACCGTGCTGTCATAGGCATCCGTATGAACAAACGCGAAGAACTCGACGCCGTGGTCTTTTCCGCCAAAATACAGGTTCCCATACCTGCGGGATTCAAACATCCCCTTGTCCGCGAAATTCCCGATCTCCCCGAACATCGTCTTTTTTTCCATGTGGTGCCCGTAGAGGATGTTGTTGAAATCGCTGAAGTCCTTCCTGTTCCGGCAATCCAGAAATATGGAGCCGGATAGGGAGTACAGGCCCTGCGCGTTGGTGTTGACGTATTTCATGTTGTCCTGCCCCTGCGTGACCGGGTAGTCGATGTTCGTCCCGTATACGCTGAGCCACGCGAATACCTCCGCGTTGAGGGCCCGCAATTCCTGAAAGGACCTCCCTTCGTTTTCTGCCGTGGGCTTGAAAATCTCGTACTGCGATTTGTCTGCTGCCTGATAAAGCTGTTTCGAATCCCACAGGGCATACCCGGCAAAGGCGGTGAACAGCAGGAGTACCGTAAGCACCGCCGCATTTATGGCGCTGTTGGCCCATTTGACCGCCTTTTTTCCGATCGCCTCCGCCGGCATGCCCATCGTGGATTTCCTTTACTTCGAACGTCCTTTGGCTGTTTTCAATCAGTTCATTGCGCGCTGCTTCGCATGCTTACGGGCCTTGAATACCGCGAAACCCGCGATAGCCGCCAGCGCAACGCCGATCAGCACGACGTAGGGAAGGCTGTCCACGCTGATGCCCGTGGGGATTGTCATATTGCGGGTGTTGGTGTAATCCGCGCTGTTGGTGTTTTCACCGATGTAGGCGGTGTCGCCGGGCTTCGGATAGGCAAGGGCCGTGCCGGCGTCGCTGCTGTTGGCCTGCGCGGCTGCGCCATTCAGCACGGCGCTGTAGCTGGCCTTGTAGTCGGGGTCGCCGGCTTCCGTCACGGTGAAGCTCGCGCCCACCTCCAGATCCATGAACACCAGGCGCTGGCCGTGCCTGAGGTTTACGTTCAACGGCTTGCCGGATGTAAACTCGATATACTGCTTGCCGCTGCCGTCCGTCTTCACATTGGCCGCTGCCGTGATCTCGGTTCCGATGGGGGATACGATGTTGGTGCCCTCCGCCACATAGGCCGTATAGGCCGGGGTGCCGGCCACGCCCGCGGCGGGCTTGGTGACCTTCACCTCGAACGGGAAGTACTTCGTCGTCTGGTTTCCGCCCAGGCCCGCGACGGTCTTGCTGATCGAAAGCACGGTATCCGCCGGATCTTTCGGGTCGGTTCCGCCGTTGGTCTTCGCGTATTCGTTGGTGAAGATCATCTGGGAACAGAAGTAGTTCTTGTTGTCGCCGCCCGGGGTCGGGTCAACCTTGGGTTGGCCTTGCTCGGCGCCGCCGGCGTCGGTCTTGGTTCTGTGCGCTTCGATATACGCCACGTACAGCCCATTGGTTCCGTTCTCCACGTATACCGAAATCTCATACTCCGCTTTGGAATAGGTCACTGTTTCACCCGTGCCGACCGCAGGGGTAACGCTCTGCGTCTCCGTCACTTTATACACGTAGGTACCGGCGTGGGGCCAGGTGACGCCCGCCGCGATGTCGGCGGATTCCTTCCGCACAATTTTAACGCCTGCGGGGGGATTGGTCTCTGCGATGCTGCCGGACGGGAAGCCGATGTCCTTGTCCGCAATGGCGGGCATGTTGGCCGGCGATGACTCATACGGCTTGCCGTCCGCCGTGAGCGCTTCAAACTCGAATTTGAAAGTGATTGCCGGGGTATCCGTGCCGACCGGCATCTTCAGGACCTTGGTGATTGCCGCTTGCGCGGGGCTTGCCTCGGTGCCTTCCGAAAGATCCGCGGCCAGCGCGGGCAGCGCGGCGCCGAAACACAGCGCCATGACCAGCGCGGCGCATACCAGCGGTTTTGGGGTTCTTTTCGTTTTCATTTCAGAATCTCCTTTGTTTTGTTTTTTATATCAACATGGAGCAAACGGCCGGGCAGCGGCGGCCCTTTTCACATGCCAATAGCTTTAAATCCCGCGGCGGCGGAGCACCGTTATGACCTTGCCCAAGGTATCCCTGATCTTCACGCAGCCATAGATCCGGCTGTCCGCGGCGTCCGTCCTGCTGTCGCCCAGCACAAAAACCTGTCCCTCCGGCACGGTCAGAGGGAAGTCCACGCCGTCCTGATACCGCTGCGTTTCCTGATAGATACCCAACTCCTGTTGCAGCGCGCCGTTGACCACCAGGCCGTCTTCGGCGATATCCACGATATCGCCCGCCGTAGCAACCACCCGCCTCGCCTGCTTTTTCCCGTGAAACCGCAATATGATCGCGTCCTGCGGCTGGTAGCCGCTTTTGGTATACCGATAGAAGATGACCAGGTCGCCGTCGCGGATCGCCGGGGCCATCGAGGGCTCCCGGTATCGCATGATCCCGAACAGGAAGGTAAACATCAGCACAAAGGCCAGCGCGATAGACGCCATCTTCACAAGCAGGAACAGCAGGTCTCTCCATACGGACGATTCCCGATTGGGGCTTCCGTCCGCCGAATTTTTCTGTTTGGGCGCCAACGGCTTCCCGCTTCCAAGCGCCGCCTCAAGCTGCGCAAGCGCAAACGCTATTTCATCGTCAGGCGCCGCGTCGACCAGCGCCTCAAGCGTTATCCGGCTCTCGTCCATACGCTTTTTCTTTTGAATATAGTCATGGCTGTGCCGGACAGGAGCAGCAGCGCCGAAAGGGACAACAGTGCGGCGAAAGCCCGGGAGTCCTCCCCGATACCCGTTGGAACCACCGCCGGATCGCGGGTATTCGTGAAGTCGAAGGTGCGCGCTGCGGCGCCTACGGTTTTCAGGCCGGTATCATTCGAGCCAATCCTTGTGCCGGACAAATCCGCGCTGTCTTTGTACGACGGCACATAGCCATCCTGCGGGGTTTCGGCAATCTGTATCTTGCCGGCGGACGGTACATTCTTGACGGTGATCGTTTGCCCATGTTTCAGGCGGATTATCCCGGCCCCGTCCGTAAGCGTCAATGTGCCGTCCGAGGGAGCCGCAGCTCCGAAGCCGGGAATGACGCCGCCGGTATAAGCAAATTGCGTATTTGTGGGCAGAAGGCTATCGCCGGAATCCTTGAAGGTCAATGTGAACTCATAGGTTTTTGTCCTGTCGGCATAGTCTCCCTCAACCGTCTTGGTGATTGTGACATCCGCCCTGAGTTCTTGCTCGTATATCAGGTAGATATCCGTGCCGGCGATAACATCCCCGCTTGAAAGGGTTGGGCTGGGAAAACTGCCGCTCTGCGGCGAGCCTGACAAGCCCTTTTTCCATTCCTTGTATTTGTAGCCCGGAATCACCTGGATATCCGAGGAGGTCAACGTGAACGTATCGCCGAGCAGCACGGAATGGGTGATGAAAGTCGGATTGCCGATGAGATTGCCGCTGGCGTCCACATAGTATACCTTGATTTCACGGTTGACGGCGTCCGCGTTCACCCACACGGCGGGGTTGGCGTATACGTTCGTGGACGCGGGGCTCAAGCCGCCGTCCAGGGTGTGGGCGTTATTGTTCGCTCCCCATAAGTTTCCTGTGCCTGTTGTAGTTGCGGCGGTACGTCCCCAAACCCAAAGAGGCAAATTAGAGAACAGAGACGTGAGGCTCAAGCTGTTTCCGTTGGCCTCGTAAATATCCGCATAGCTCAACGGGAAAAACGCGTCTTTCCAATTGCTGGAGGAGGTTCCGCTGGAGTTTCCCACAAATGTCGCAGTCGGCAATGAAAACACGCTCTGAGAAGAAGGGGAGCCCAGCGACAGCGACGGCACGACGGCGATCTGCTTTATTGTACTTGACGCATATCCATTATACTCACTGTTGTAATGTGCCCGCATGGCGGAATTGCTGTAGACGTTGCCGTTATTTCCCGTAGGGTTAAACTGCACAAGGTCGCCGTTTCTGCGGATAAGCAAAACGTAAGTAATACCGGTTTGGTTATAATTCGGCAGCTTTTTTACAACATACCATGTTACGTTGTCGATCACTGCCATGTCGTTTTTGTCCGCGCTGCCAAGGCTCGCAAGCGTGACAGCTGCTGTCGGCGCAATCCCCATGGGCAGCCGCATGCCGGCGTCGATTCCCTCCACGGCCTGCCCCGCGGCAAGGGCGATGGGGCTTGTGTAGGCCATCAGCGGTTCGCTCGGCCAATCTGCGGCAAACTTGTTCTGCCCGCTGCCTGTCATGGGCAGCAGGTATTCGTTCCCGTTGACAGCGGCGGCGGCAAGCCCAAGAACATAACTGCCGGGTTCCAGGTTTTCAAATATATATTTGCCGCCGCCGTCCGTCCGCGTGGTCCGCAGAGCGTTTACCGGGTCGTTCTCCCTGTAAAGCGAAACGGAAACCCCGGGCAGCGGGGGCTCGTTCCCGTTATACAAACCATCCCAGCCCGTGGGGGGCGTGCCGTTGCCGTCCACCCACAGGAAACCGCTTATGCTGCCGGCGCCCGCGTCCGGTTCCGCGGAAGCGCCGGGGATGGCGAGCAGTCCCGTCATCAGAATGACCGCCAAAACAATACCGGGCAGCTTTGCAGGATGTGATTGATTCCTATGCTTTTTCATTTTCTTCTGTCCCTTTACACTTCGTTTTTCTCTTACGCGTTTTCCAGTCCGGAGCCATCGTAATCCTGAAACCAAGTGAAATGTCAAGAATAAATTGAAAAATTTACCCGTTCACTGTTTTCCATGCGCTTTTGTTTGTTTTTCGCACCCGCACACTGATTTGGGCCAGGTATTGCGCCGGATCCGGCACGCTGATGTTGTCCAGCAGGTAGACCACATAGACCGGGCCTTCGCACTCCAGATCGTTTTCCCGCGCCCAAGCGGCCATTTTTTGGGGCATGCCGCCCATCTGGCCATAGTAGCCCTGCGCATAGCCCACCAGGTATTTCCCCGCAGGGCGATGGTCTCTGCCTGTGGAATCAATCGAAAAAAAACGCTGAGGCAGGGCCGGGGCTTCGATAAAAAGCTCCATGCTTGTGTGATAACCGCCGATTGGGTTATGGATGTTCACGCGGTCGTATCTGGCCTGCCTGCAATAGTCCTTCAGAACCCTGCAAAACGGCTCGCCCTCGCCGTATGCGTTTTCAGGGCCCATAATGATGGGCATTTCGTCCAAATGCTGCACGCCGATCTCGCCGGGCGTTGCCTCCATACCCCGATGGATAATGCCCTCCAGTGTGTGGATGGTGGAATAGCTCCCCTGCAGGCGGATCAACTCCCTGTCGATTTCAAATTTCTGCTGTTGCAATAGTGACAAAATTTTTTTGGGATTGCGGTCTTCCCTGGCGTCGCAGATCGTTTTCAGGGGCAACCGTAGGCTGCTCAGTACCGTGACAAAGTCTACCGTGACCGCCTGCTCCAACGTGTAAAGCCGGTAGTTATTGTCCTCGTGGCGCATTGCCGGCCGGAACAGCCCGATGCGGTCCCAGTACCGCAGTGTGCTTTCCTCTATTCCGGTCAGTGCCGAAAACTCCTTGATTGTCAGCAGCTCTTTGTGTTTTGAAAGCATGCTTTAACCCTCCTTTGTTTTTTTCAGAACAGTGCCTGTTATTCCTTTCTGATTATTCCATCTATAAAGACGTTCACCTTGCTGACACGCAGGCCGGTTGCCTTATCCACGATATAGCGCACCCTTGCGGCAACGCCGCGTGTGACCGCTGAAATGCTCAGCCCGTAAACGGTGAGGATACGCAGGCTCACCACCAAGCCCTTGCCAACGCAGTGAACCCGTATGTCCCCCCGCCGCGGCGGCAGCCGCAGCCCCTGCCGCGCGTTGGAATTTGCCATACCGGCTACGCCGTAGCAGGAAATAACCGCGTTGCCTATGATCTCATTGAACTGTTCCCGGGAAAGGCCGGCGGAGTTCAGTTGCTTTTTTGTCCGAAGCATGGCGTTTTCCTTTCGTTTGTGATTAACTGCGCCCTTGGTCCGGGCCGGCAGGCGTGAAGGGGCGCCTGCCGGCCCTTTCGCTGTTTTTCCGTCCTTTCTTTTGGCGGTCCTTTGCTTTTCACGATGCCTTCCCGGGAGTGCAACCTGATTCTACCATGGCTTCTTTTCTCCCGACACACCCCAAAGGGTGAATTTTTTCAAAAATATTGACAAACGTTAGTTAGTTGCGTTATAATAGGCTTACTCGAACGCTTTCATTCGGAGGAGACTTGCATGGCGGACAGACCGGGCAGCATAAAGACAAAGGACAGAATACTCCATGCCGCGGTGCGGTTATTTTCCGACCGCGGCTACGACAAGGTTTCCATGCGGGACATCGCCGCCGCCGTCGGCGTCAAGGCGGCGTCCATCTATAACCACTATGCCTCCAAGGAGGAGCTGCTGAAAAGCATCTACGAATTCTATACAGCGCAGCAGCGGCAGCTGTTTCCCTCCCCGGAGGAGCACCTGCGCATGGCCGAAACCGCTTCCCTTACGCAATTGCTGTCCTCACTGGATATCCATTACAGCCCCCCGGAAGCCGACGATATGATGAACCGCATCATCGCCATCGCGTTCAGGGAAATCAACGTCGACCGTGACAGTGAGCAGTTTATCAGGGAGAGCATATTCGACAGCGTGAACAACCTGCTGCGGCCCCTGTTCATGCGCATGGTGGAGCTTGGCAGGTTGGAGCCCTTCGACATTGATACGTTTTTGTGCCTGTTCAACTATTTCAGCTTTGCCGGCGCGGCGCTGTATCATTCCCCCCTGAGCATCCCCCCGGAGAAATGGAGCGCCTGCCTCGGCCTGCTATTCGGCACGATTATAAACAATGATCCTTGAGAAAAAAGAAAGGATTTGGTCTTATGCTGCCCCTTCAGGAAGAAAACATCATGCCGCGCCCGCGGGTGGATGAAGCCCTCGCGCAGGCGGCACGGCGCCCCCTGACGTTCGTCACGGCCAACGCGGGTTACGGAAAAACCCAGGCGGTGCGCGCGTTCCTGCGGGGGCAGGACGCCCATGTGCTCTGGATTCAGCTCACGGAAAGCGACAACGTGGGCAGCCGTTTTTGGGAAAGCCTGACCCATATCATCGAAAACGGCACGCCGGAATTGGCGGCCGAGCTGCGGGAGTTCGGGTTTCCCGACACCAACGTGCGTTTCAAGCGTTACATCGAAATCCTGAAAAAAATCGCCGAGTCCGACCAGCTGCTCTACATCGTCCACGACAATTTTCATGTGCTCACCAACCGCCAGGTGCTTGATTTTCTGGAACGCTGCGTCTATGCCGTCCACCCGAAGGTGCGGCGCATCATCATCTCCCGCCGGGAGCCGGGAATCAACGTGGTGCCCCTGCTGTCCAAGGGGCGGGTGAGCATGGTCGGCGAGGACGAACTGCGCTTCACGGAGGGGGAAATCGCGGAATTCTTCCGCTGGAGCGCGCTGCCCCCGCCCCCCGCCCGCGAGCTGCCGGCCATCCGCGCCGAAACCCACGGCTGGGCCCTGGCTCTGCGGCTGCTGGCCCTGGCGCTGCAGCGCAGGCCGGAGCAGCGGCAGGCCGCCCTGTATACCATGCGGCTCAACCTGTTCAAGCTCATGGAGCGGGAGGCCTTCGAGGAATTCCCGGAACGATTCCGCAAGCTTCTGGTGAAGCTCTCCCTCGTGGCCAACCTGCCCCTGGCCCCCCTGCACGAACTGGCGGGGG
>JGI24696J40584_12961148_pt1 | contig 11287 bp, 13 predicted proteins | sample TergutCo191P4_FD_40584 | JGI IMG/M metagenome (IMG submission 40584)
GTTGACAACATATTTTTTGCGGCTTGTTTTTTCTTGGGAAACGCAAGCCGCGCGCCTCTACGCATAAACAGAATCGCCGCGGGCGTCCTCCGCCGGCGCCCCGTCCACCATCACGTAAATCTCCCCGTCCTCCGATTTGAAGGATACCCCGGCGGAAAAGGCGTAATCGCCCCGGGCGTCCGTCATCTCGAAAAAGTAGAAGAACATCCCGTCGGCCAGCTTTTGGTTGGCGAAGGCGGTGTCCTGCGTCACGGTGAAGGTGTCCACCTCCACCTGGACGAGCTCGGTCTCCTCGCCGGAAACGCCCGCCATGTAGTGCTTCAGGCTGTCCTCGCTCATGTCCAGGGGGTAGTAGAACGAAAGGCCGGTGTTCTGCATGCGGTAGGGCCCGTTGACCCGGTAGACCACGCAGCCCTCCAGCGCGGCCCGGATGGCCCCCGCCGTATCGGGCAGGGCCGCGGGGCCCCGCGCACCATGTCCCCCAGGTCGACCATCCCGTGAAGCCCGTGCCGCGCTCGTTGGGGCCGTATTTCTCGGCGGCGTCGGCGCTGCGTCCATAGGCGTCGAAGAAGCTCCTGTTCTCGCAGGCGGCGGCGCTTCACCGCTTCGGGGCCATGTAGTCCGGGATAAAAATTTCTCTTGCGTTTCCCTGCGGGAAGTGATATAATTAAGCTGTACAGCAGATACAACACAGCGAAATTCACTCTGGTAGGATTTTGACTTAGTTGTGCGACTAAGCTTATGAACAACTAGTTTTTGGAGGTGACAAAATGGAAGGCATGGTGCCCCCCGAATGGCTGGGATGGCTGAATGAAAACGTGTTCAACCCACTGTTGAACATGACCGGCCCGTTGCGTGATGGCATGATCAAACCGCTATTTGACAACGTGATCAACCCGCTGTTGGCTTGGTTAGTCAATCTGTTCAACCTTTGACAGCAGCAAACACAAAAGCGTGCAGGGGGAGGCCAATGGTCGCCCTCTGTATTATTTATTCTCGCTTGTTTCTAAATCATCTAAATAACTGTGTTGCGTTGCACAGCTCGGCCAGGTCGCCGCTGGCGAAGCCCGCGTTGGTCTCCAGGTCGCTGCCGCAGAGATACCAGTAGATCGCCCAGGTGCCGCCCTTATCCAGAAGCTCGCCCATCAGGCCGTCGTTGCCGCCGCTGAAGATTTCGTCGTCGCTGAAGAGCACGCCCGCCGCGGCGACCACCAGGACAATCACAACGGACCAGACGATGAAGCGGCGCAGTCGCTTTTTCTTCTTTTTCGGCGGCGGGGGCGGCGGTCTGTAATCGCTCATTGTGTTGTCCCCCATCTATGTAATATTGGAAAGGGAGACGCACTGCCGTGCGTCTCTACATATTTATTGCACAACCCCCACCAGCCTTGGCTCCACCAGCCACAGCACCGTATCCACCGCGCCGGTGATGAACTTGTCCGAAAGGTGCAGCGGGATGTTTTCCCGGGCAAAGCGCTCGGAATCCGTACGCAGGCAGTCCAGGCCCGGCGCGCTGCGGGGCAGCATCACCACCGCGCGGCCCTTGAAGCGGAAGGTCAGCCGCCGCTCCGACACGGAGGTCAGGCAGCGCAGGCGCAGCTGAAGCGTGTCGCCCGGCGCATCGGGCGTGCCCTCCCAGGCGGCGGCGCAGGACATGACGAACGGCACCCCGCCCAGCGTGATTTTGCACTTGCGGGGACGCCCGTCCATGCCGCACAGCACCGTGTTGCGCTCCGCGCCCTCCGACCAGCTGAATTTTACGCTGTCCTCGCCGAAGCGCAGGCGCACCTTGTCGATGCCCCCGGCTTTGTCCGCCGACATGAAGAAGATCATCCCCGGGATGACACTTAAGGGGAAGCCCACCCCGGTGCAAAAGCGCTGCGTGGCCGGGGAGAACCGGATGGTGCGGCCCTCGATGCGCTCCTCCTGTATCCTGTTGCGGGGGGCGGCGGGCAGCGCGGGGTAATCCGGCAGCGGCGGGATGGCGCAGGGCTCGCCGGGCTGCTCGTCAAACAGGGCGGGCAGGTGACGGAACACCGCGTTGAGCACGTCGTGCATCTTCCCCTCGCCGCCGGTGGTGACGATGCAGGCGTCGTATGCGGGGAGGATGAAGGTGAACTGCGCGAACAGGCCGTCCGTGCGGAAGCCGCCGGGCGGGGGGTTCATCCACAGGCCGTAACCGTAGCCGTGGCTGCCGTTGGGCTCGTCCTTGCGGTCGGAGGTATCGGTCTGCACGCGGCCGGATTCCCGCACCCAAGCCGCCGGGATCACCTGTTTGCCTTGGTACTTCCCCTCGTCCAGGTAGCACAGGCCGATTTTCGCCAGGTCCTCCGTGCGCAGGTACAGCCCCCAGCCGCCGGTCTCCACGCCGCAGCCGTCGGTCTCCCAGAAGGGACGCTCGATGCCAAGCGGCTCGAACAGGCGCGGCATGAGGAAATCCACCACGGACTGGTTGTACAGCCGCTGGATGATTACGCAAAGCATGTAGCAATTCTCGTTGCAGTAGTGCCAGCCCTCGCCGGGGGCGTAGAGCCACTCGCCCCTGGAGAAATCGTGCACCCAGCGCTTTTTGCGCTTGTCCACCAGGTAGTTCAGGTGCTTGCCCGCGCTCATGCGCAGCAGGTGGACGACTTGCAGTTTGTCCCAGTTTTCGTGGGGGAACTCCCGCAGCTCGGGTACGAGGTCCGCGACCTTGTCGTCCAGGTGCAGGCGGCCCTCCTCGATGGCGAAGCCCGCCGCGATGGCCGTGATGGACTTGCTGGTGGAGTACAGCGTGTGCGGCTCGTCCGGCCCGTAGGGCTTGCGGAAATCCTCATAGGCCACCTGCCCGTGCCGCAGCACCATGACCGAATGTACCTCCAGACCCTCGCCGATGATGTCTTGCATGATACGCGCCAGCACCTGTGACGAGATGCCCGCCGCCTCCGGGGTTTTGGCGCGCGGAAGGGAAGTTGTTTGCATGATGGGTACGCTCCTTTTCTGAGAATCAGCTCACGCCAGATAGAACACCTCGGTCATCAGCGGCTGCGCGCCCGTTTGGGGATCCAGCTCCATGGCCATGACGTCCTTCATGTAGGCGTTCCAGCGGTCCACTATGGGGCTTTCGCGCTGCGCGCGCGCGGCATGCTCCGCTCCGAATTCGCACTCGTAGTAGCCGAACAGTTCGTCGCCCGTGCGCCAGATGGAATAATTGCGGATACCGGCTTCACGCAGGAGCGACACCATTTCGGGCCAGATTTCGTCGTGGCGCTTGACATATTCCTCGCCCATGCCGGGGAGGATGCGGGCTTTCCAGGCGTAGCGTTGCATGGTGGCCTCCTTTTGTAACCGATGATTGACGCACATGTAGGGGACGGCGTCCTCGACGCCCCAAGCAAAAAGCCTTATTTTTAAGGTCCAGGGACGTCCGGAGGCCGTCCCCTACAAATAGCGCCGGCCTTCATCAGCGGTTATTTAGTGCACATATTCCGGCGTCCCGTGCATCGCGGGCAGCGGGTGCGGCCTTACCGTGGCGCCGCCCTGCTCGTAGGACTGTATCGCCGCCTCGATGTATTCCAGGGTCGCCAGGGCGTCGCGGCCCGAGGAGCGGACGTATTCGTAGTGCACATCGTTGGTCAGGTCCTCCAGCCAGGCGTGGATGCGCCCGGTGAAGGTGGCATCGAAGCTCGTCACGCCCGTGTTCATCTCGACAGGCGCGGGCAGCTCCGGCTTGCCCTCGGCGTTTTGCACGTGCCCGCCCCAGTAGGTGAGCTTCTCCACGCAATTTTCGATGCAGAACGTGCCCTTGGTGCCCACGTGCTCGTAGCTCCACCAGCCGCCCAGGCCGAAGCGCGCGTCGCCCCGCTGGGAGATCAGCATGCCTACGCCCCCGTTCTCGAATTTGCAGTTGATGCTGTTGATGGACAGCATGGGGTCCCCCGCCGTGCGGCGCACGCCCGGGCGTTCCAGGAAGGCCTGCACGTGGGAGATGTCCCCGCAGAAGTAGCGCATCACGGAGAAGGGGTGGGTCAGGAAGGCCTTCACATGGGAGTAGGGCTTGTTCCAGCGGGACTGGGGGTCGATTTTGCCCGGGTAGCCGTAGTCGCTGCCGTCGAAGCCCATCTTGTGCAGGCAATAGACCAGTTCGCCGACCTCGCCGTCGTTCATGCGCTTTTTCGCGGCGGCGGCGGTCTCGGTGAAGTAGTGGTTCAGGTTGCAGCCCAGCACCTGCCTGCGATCCAGGGCGTACTTGACCAGGGCGCGGGCGTCGCGGATATCGGCGCAGAGGGGCTTTTCGCACAGGACTTTTTTGCCGTATTCCAGCAATTCGAAGCTGGGCTCGAAGTGCATGGAGCCGTTTTCGTAGCCGCTGGTGCACACCGACACGGCCTCCATGCCGGGTTCGCCTTCCACCATGTCTTTGATGGAGTAATAGGCCTTCACGCCGAATTCCTCGGCGGCGGCGTCAGCGCGCTCGCGGTTGATGTCGCACACGGCGAGGAGCTGCGCCAGGGGGTCGTTCTGATAATTGCGGGCGTGGGTGCGGCCGATACCGCCAAGGCCCACGACGCCTACTTTGATGGGCATGGGGGGTCCTCCTGAAATTATGATAATAGTTTTTTTCGGGGAGACGCACTGCCGTGCGTCTCTACACCTCTGATATGTTGACCGGGCGATTTTCCTCCAGGGATTTGATTGCCGCGTGGATGACGCGGGAGGCCTCGAGGCCCTGTTGGCCGCTGCCGTTGATGTCCTCCGGCGGCGTGCCTTGGGCCACTTCGTCCACAAACGCGCTGATCCGCGCCTGAAAAGTGTCGTCAAAGTTGCTGTAGCCGCCGAACACCGGGTTGGTGTAGACCCGCTTGGTCAGGTCGTCGGCGGGGTAGAGCGCGGCCTCGCGCCACATATCGTCCACGACGAAGCGGCCCTTCGTGCCGGCGACCTCGCAGCGCTCCATGGGGTGCCCCCGGGCCAGGTCGTAGCTGGAGGTCAGATGCCCCACCGCGCCGCTGACGAAGCGCATGTTGACGCTCGCCGTGGACCAGATGCCCCGCCCCGGGGCCTTCATGGCGAAGCAATGCACTTGCGCCACGCCGCCCATGAAGTACCGCATGATGTCCACGCTGTGGGGATTCAGCGCCTTCAGGTGGAAGTACGGCGACTCGAACTCCCCCGGCTTGCCGATCCACAGGGCCATATTGCAAAAGAGCAAATCGCCGATGCGGCCCTCCTCCTGCCACTGTTTGGCGAGCAGCGCGGCGGGTGTAAAGCGGTGATTGAGATCGACAGCCAGCCGCAGATTTTGCTCCCGCGCCGTTTGGACCATCTTCCTTGCCTTGTCCAAATCATTGCAGATGGGCTTTTCGACAAGGACGTTCGCCCCGGCCATGAGCGCTTGCATGGTGGGCTCGTAGTGGTCGGAGGCATATTCGTAGCCCCCCGTGGCCACGCTGCACAGCTCCGGCTTGTGCTTGCCGAGCATCTCCCCTGCGTCCAAATACCAGGGCACGCCGAAGGTTTCACCGGCTTTTTGCGCGCGCGCGGGATTGATATCACAAACAGCAACGAGCCTGACACCCTGTATTTTCGAGTAGCACCGGCAGTGCAGGTTGCCGATGGGGCCAAGGCCGATGACGCAAACGTTGAGCATGGCTTACCCCTTCTTCTGCGCCTGCAATTTATTCGCCGCCGCCGGGTTGCCGATGAACATGCCCTCATAGGCCTCCTCCGAGGCGGCGTAGGGCCTGCCCAGGCCGTTCCAGGTCTTGTCGGCAACCTCGGTGACGGGGTTTTTGGTTTTCCAGGCCTTCTTCTGGGCGGCAATGTGCGCGTTCATGCGCGTTTGCAGCATGGCGACGACCTCCGGGTTTTGCTCCGCGACGTTGTCGAGCTCCAGGGGGTCCTTGATGAGATTGTACAGCTCAATGGCGGGCTTGAAGTGGAAGTCGGGTTCCAGGGCCTCGATGAGCTTCCATTCGGGGGTGCGCCAGCCGTGCTTGCGCATCCACGTGGCCTCGGTGAGGTAAAACTCCGGCTCCGGGGTGCGCTGCGCGCCCGTCCAGAAGGCGGAAAGCGACCGGCCGTCGAACTTCAGGCGCGTCTTGATCCCCAGCAGCTCCAGCAGGGTGGGCATGAGGTCCTTCTGCTGCACGTAGTCATCGAATTGCAGCCCCGCCGGGATGTGCCCCGGCCAGGCGATGGCGAGGGGCACGCGCAAGGTGGGCTCGTAGAGGCCATGGTGGTCGTACCAACAGCCGTGCTCGTCCAAGGTCTCGCCGTGGTCGGAGGTGATCACGACAATGGTATTGTCCTCGATGCCGAGCTCCTTCAGGGCCGTGAAGAGCTGCCGGATGCAGGCGTCCATGTAGGCAATCGCGCCGTCATACTGGGCGTTGACGTATTGGGCGTCCGTGCAGTCCACGGGGAACCACTCGCGGAAGTAGGTGGCGAAGGGCTTGAAGGCCCAGAGATTATCCAGGGACTTATTGTCCTTGTCGTATTCGTCGCCGCCGTAAAACATGCGGTCGAAGGGCGCGGGCGGCAGGTAGGGCGAATGGGGGTCCATGTGGCGCAGGAAGAGGAAGAAGGGCGCATCCTCGCCCGCCAGGCGCTTGAGCTCCGGCAGGGCAACGTCGTTGAGATTCTCGGCCTTGTGGGATTTCCCGTCCGGCCTGTCCGCGCCCCAGCCCGAGTAGGCGATGTAGTTCTGGAAGCCGTGGGTATACGCGCCGTCGCCGAAGCCCACGCAGGTGCTGTTGTAGCCGCGCGCCGAGAGCACCTCCTGTAAGGTGATGCCGGGGGGCAGCTCGGGCACGTTGCGCAGCGTAACGATCCCCGTGCCGAAGCAGTCGCGCCCCGTCAGCAGGGCGGAGTAGCCCGGCGGCGTGGGGATGCTGGGCGAGAAGCAGTGGGTGAAGTTGACGCCCTTGCCGGCCATGTCCTCCAGATGGGGGGTGTTGTTGCGGTGGTAGCCGCACAGGCCCATGCGCGTGGCGCGGCAGGAATCGATGCCGAGGAAGAGGATGTTGGGGTGGTTGTTCATGTCTTCTTGCTCCTGTTTTATTTTATGAATTCAAGGTCAGCTGCTTGTATATCGCCTTTTACCAGAACTTCGGGTGAAAAATGCATGCCATCATAGTAATCGCAGGGCTTTACGGCAGTCGCTTCGTAAAGCTTCACAAAAAGCCTCTCCGCTTTGGGATTGACAGGTTTTTTTGCTATCCCTTCGCCCTTTGGGCTGTGCCTGTACATCATCGCCATGCTCACATAGTCCATGTCGGCGATCAGGCAACGCTTCGCGTCAACGTTGATTCTGAAACAAATTTGATTTTCTCTGTGTATTTTATTGTCCTCTTTTTTCAGCCAGCAAAAAACCACGTTCTTTCTGATGGGCGTAAATATTTCATAGCCCGTTGCGGCCCTAAGGCCGTTTTTCAGAATACCGTCTTTGTTTGCGGCGTCTGTGAAGTGGAACAATTCCATGTGCTGCCTTTCTGCAAACGCGGGAGGGATGTCGCTCCGCGATACATCCTCACCCGCCCGAGGCGGGAGCTCCTTCAAAGGAGCTTGGGGGATTAGGTATAAACGACTACCTCGCCCCCAGTTTTTTCAGCACCGCGTTCATGTAGCCGTAGCTGGAGGCCGCGACAATATTCGCCTCCGCCAGGGACAGCTCGGGGCCGATGATCTCCAAATTGCACGCGCCGTCATAGCCCGCTTTGACCAGCTCGTCGAAGTAGCCGTACAGGTTGATGTCCCCCGCGCCGCAGATTTGCTGCAAGGGATGCCCCGGGCCCTTGCCCAGGCATTCACGCCCGCAGTCGCGGATGTGCACGTGCTTCATGTATTTCACCACGGAGGCAAGCGCGTCCTCGGGGGCTTCGCCGCAGCGGAAAATGTGCGAGGGGTCCATGTCGATGCCGAAGAAGGCGCTGGGGACGTTCTCAATCAGCCGCAGGGTGGTGGGCGTGCTGTAGACCGCGCCGCCCACATGGGCCTTCATGCACAGCGTGACGCCATAGCTCTCCGCGATGGCGGCCAGCTCGTTCATGCGCGCGACGCAGGCGAGCATGTCCGCTTCGACGTCCGACTTGCCGCCGGGACCGATGTTCACCACGGGGATACCCAGACCCGCCGCGGCCTCAAAGGCGAGGGTGAGCCGCGCGGGGTCGGTGGAGGCGACCTCGGTTGCCGTGATGGGCAGTTGGAACTCTTCGCAGAGCTCGAGGATTTCGCTTTTCTGCGCGCGCCAGTTCTTGAGATCCAGGTGCTCGCACATGCCCTCGATGGCGGAGATTTCGAAGCCGTCGCAGCCGATTTTCTTCAGGTTTTCCATTGCAGTGCGCAGGGGGAAGGCCTTGTAGAGGACTGAGTTGACGCCGAGCTTGATCATGGATGTCTCTCCTTGTTATCCGAATATTTTAAGTGTTTTCAGCGGTTTCTTCAATTGCGCTTCGGTGATGCCGCCCCGCAGCATCGCGGCTTTGCACTTTTCAAAAATAACTTGGTTGTCCCGCGCGAGCTGCTGCAATTCTTGCTTGCCAAGCTTTTTCAGAGCCTTTTTGTCCAGAGCGTAGTGGCAGGGCACAAAGCCGTCGTAGGCGCAGATTTCGCCGCTGCTGTATGTACGCTCGGCCAGACCGTACCTGTAGTCCATATGCGAATCCAAATCGATGAATTGAAAGCCTGCCTTCTCGTCATAGAAAAAATTGCTTTTCCCGTTGCTGTCGATGAGAATATCGTGATCGAGCAAACCAAGCATGTCACGGATGAATTTGTCGAAATGCGCCTGCGGCGCTTGGGCGATTTGATTTGTCCTGGTAAGAATGTACGCCTTCGGGTCGGCGCCGCTGGAGAGATACGCGCATTTCCGGGCCTTGTAGGCCTGCATGACCGCGTCGTCGTAGAGCTCCTCGCCCTTGGCGCGGGGCTGGAAGATGTAGCCGTCGCCGTCCTCGCTGTCCGGGTCGTAGCAATAGCCCAGGATGGGGACCACCGCAACGCCCTGTTCCCGCAGGCGCATGAGCGTCCCGATTAGCTCGTCGAGGTAGGCCAGGTCGTCGTCGCGCGTGGCGACGTTGCGCAGCTTGAGCCTGCCCGTGGTCAGTACCGCGTATTCGCCGATCAGGTATACATGGCTGTCAATGCCGCGTTTGGCGGCCTTCATGCCCTGCGTTTGGGCCAACAGCGCCCTTGCCTTTTCCGGCTCGATATAGAAATATTTCTCTGTCATGCGCTACCTCAATGGATACCCCAGCACCGTCTCATACATCGCCAGCACGTTTTCCGCGGGGGAGTTATCCTGTATCATATGCGCGGGGGAGAACATGTAGCCGCCGCCGGGGGTGTAGACGTCCAGAGTGTGCAGCACGTCGGCGACGGCCTCCTCAACGCTGCCGAAGGCCAGGGGTCCGGCGGTGGATACCCCGCCGTGAAAGGCCAGACGGCCCCCGAAGTCCCGCTTGATGATCTCGGGCGACATCCCGGCGGCCTCGGGCTGGAGTGTGTCCACGGCGTCGATGCCCATCGCGATAAAGTCCTCGAAGGCGAAGGAGGACGCCCCGCAGCAGTGGATCATCACCGGCAGGCCGTAGCTCTTGGCCAGGTCAACGAAGCGCTTGTGGCGCGGCTTGATCTCTTTTCGATACAGCTCGAGGGAGATCATCGGGCCGCGCTGGGTGCCCAGGTCCTCGCCCATCCACAGAAAATCGACGTACCCTTTGCAGCGCTCCAGGAGCCTTTCCGTCACTTCCAGTTCGATGGCGAGCCTGCGGTCCGTGAGCAGTCTGCCCGCCGGGTCGTCGGTATAGAGGTCGACCAAGGCCTGCTCCATGCCGCGCATGCGCCCGTTGACGTTGATGACATCGGCAAGGCCCGCCCCGCCCGCGTAAATGGCGCGGTTCCTGCCGAGGCGCTCGGCCTTGCAGCGCGCCAGGGCCTCGCCGTAGTCATAGTGGTCGGGGTCCGGCATGGGGTAGGCGGCCACGGCCTCCTCGTCCGCGTCCAGGAGGGGGAACTCCACGTTGTCCTCGTAGCTGCCGTAGGGGTGGTGCACACGGCGCGTACGCTGCCCCCACTGCGGGTCGGCGTTGACGCCCTTTTCAGGGTCGCCGAAATGCAGACGCGGGCCGGTGTAGGGCGCGCCCATGCCGCGGAAATCCACGTGCAGGTGATCGGCGAGCTCAAGCTCGCCGCCGGGCGTTACGCCGAAGTGCTCCTTCAGGCGTTTGTCGATGCCGCCGTTTGCCATGTAGTTGATGGGCACGCGGTCGGTTTTTTCAAAGGCGAAGGTGTTCAATACACGGGTTCGGGAGGTCATGCGCGGCACCGCCCTTTCGTATTTTCCATAGTATAACACAGATTCCCGCCGGATGCAATCCTGAAATCACGGGCAAGCGCAAAAAAGCAAAACCCCCGGGCGCGGCGCGTTCCCCAGGGGTTTTGCTTATAAGCACACAGGAAATGATGTCAGATTTTGCCTTTGAACAGCTCGGAGAAGATCATTTTGCCGCTGTAGCCCAGCGTGCGGCCCAGCACCTTGTAGTCCAGGGTGCTCACGACGGTATCCGCCAGGCCGAAGAAGAACATGCTTGGGATGTTCCCGCGGGAATATTCCAGCATGAACGCGCCCTCGGGGAGCTTGTAGCCCTTCGTCTGGGTGCGGGTGAGGTGCGCGGCGCTGCCGGGCAGGAAGACCGTGCGCTCCAGGTCGCCCTCGTGATAGCACCACATCTCGCCGGTGAACACGTAGTCGTACACGTCGGCGGAATAGCGGCCCGAATGGCCCTCGGTGCCGATGGGGGAGCCGAAGAGGATGATGTACTCGGACAGGGAACAGTGCAGCAGCTTCATGGCGCCCATGGCGCCGCCGGCGTTGTTGAAAATCCAGGGCCGGTCCGTGTGGATATGCTCTGGATAGCCCTCTTTCAGCAGCGACACGATCTTGTCGCAGCCCTCCTTGCGGTCCAGGCCGACGGCCTGCTTGGCGATTTCGTGCAGCTCCTCGGGTTTAAAAATGTACTGTTGCTTCGGGATTTTCATGGAAATGCCCCCTTCGTGCAATATTTTCAGTGTGGTATTGTCCTCTCGCATTATCATAGCACATTCTTCTCCGATATGCAAGTTAAACTTTTTTCTAGGTGAGGCCACATGTAAATTCAATTTCCCCTTGCACTTCCCTTCCCCATATGCTATAATGCTATTTATTACATGAATTATCTTTTAGCGTGAAAACCAACTGCCAGTAGCGCCATATCAGGCAACAAGAAAACCAGCGTACGCGCAGGCACACACTTTCGAGGTATAGCGA
>JGI24696J40584_12961147_pt1 | contig 11271 bp, 6 predicted proteins | sample TergutCo191P4_FD_40584 | JGI IMG/M metagenome (IMG submission 40584)
AGCCTCTTTTGTAATTTTTTTTGGTTTTGCCATTAATTTTAATTAATACCTGTCGGCAAAAATATATTTTTGTGCGAACAAAAAAACGATGCACCTTTTTCGCAAAAAACATACTGAAGAGAAAGCGCTCTCCCTCTCCGCACTCACCTGGAAGCGGTTTAAAAAGGAGAAATTGGGAATGGTTTCTCTCTTTTTTTTAGGTTTGGTTTTTGTAATGGCAATTTTGGGCTACCTCATCACACCGGATCAAACGCCCTATTGCAACGACCAGCATTTGGAAATTGCTTTGCAGCAGCCCGGGTTTTCAACCTATTTTACCTATTCACCCAAAGAGGCGCCGGTAAAAAAGTCGGGTTTTTTTCATACCATGTTGTTTGGGCAAAATGCACAATATCATTTTGTTCCGGTGTTGGACAATGGTCCCGTAGAGACGCCATTAATGGCGTCTCTACATAAAAAAACATTTTGGCTTGGCACCGACCGTTACGGTCGCGATGTGCTCAGCCAATTGATGCTGGGCGCGCGGATCAGTTTGGCGGTGGGGTTTATCGCCGTTTTCATCGCGTTGCTGATTGGCGTTTTTGTGGGCGCTATTGCCGGCTATTATGGCGGCAAAGTGGATGCTGCGCTCACGTGGCTCATCAATGTGGTGTGGTCCATTCCCACGCTATTGCTGGTGATTGCCATCAGTTTTGCGCTTGGCAAGGGGTTTTGGCAAATCTTTATCGCTATTGGATTGACGATGTGGGTGGATATTGCACGGGTAGTGCGCGGGCAAACCCTCGCCCTGAAACAGCAAGATTTTGTGGAAGCAGGGCGCGCGCTGGGATTCTCGAACCTTAGGATTATTTTCAAACACATATTGCCCAATATTTTTGGCACGTTGGTGGTGCTTTCTGCCGCCAACTTCTCTTCCGCTATCCTCATGGAGGCGGGGTTAAGTTTTTTAGGGATGGGCGTGCAGCCCCCCGTACCCTCCTGGGGTATGATGATGAAAGAGAACTACGCCTATATTGTGCTCGATAAAGCCTACTTAGCCATTGCCCCGGGTATAGCCATCATGATGCTGGTACTCGCGTTTATGCTCATTGGCAGCGCACTGAGGAATGCCATGGAGGTAAGGGCTAAAGTTTAAGATTTAAAGATTCAAAAATTTAAGATCCAATTAGTAACGAGGCTGTCTTTTTGGCAGCCTTTTTTGCTTTTTTTCCTTCTTTTTTTACATTATTAAAATCTTTTCTTCATATTTTCATTCTTTTTTAACATACTGATTATTAGAAAAATAATTTTCAAAAACTGATTTTAATATAAGAACTTTTATATTTTTGCCGCACGAAAAAAATAGTGGTTAACCATTAATCATTAATCATTAATCACTAATCACTAATCACTAAATTCTATTTTAACATGGAAAACTTAACACCAAACAACTCCCCAACATTTGAGACTGTGTGGGCAGCATTACAAGAAAATGCCAAACATCAAAAAGAGACCGAACGTTTTTTGAAGGAACAATTTGCCGAAACCGACAGGCTACAGAGAAAAACAGAAAAAAATCTAGACCGTCTTGAGAAAATGATAGAGAGAGACAGAGAACTTATAGGTGGTATTTCAGCCAGTAACGGCGAGTTTTGCGAAGAATATTTCGTCAATTGTTTTAAAGATAACCCTACATTTTTAGGCGAGAAGTTTGATCGTGTTTTAGATAATCTCAAACCTGATCCTATGGTTGTGAATGACCAATATGATTTAGTGCTGCGAAACGGTAAAACTATTGTGCTTATCGAAATGAAATACAAAGCTAAAGTTTCTGATGTTAGAAGTATGTTTTTAAAACTAAAATCCTACCGCGCTAACTATCCCATGTTTAAACACTATAAAATATACCTGTGCTTAGCGTCTTTTCGTTTTCGAGATTATGTGAAATCTTGCGCCGCCAAAGAGGGTATCGTGCTCATTCAACAAAGAGGAGAGAAAATTGAAATCGTGAGCGAAAACGTGAGATTCTGGGAGTAAATCCGTGAAAACTCCGTGCCTTTGTGTCTCTGTGCTGAAAAAAAACGCTTTTATTTTATATTTTTTAACAATATTAAAAAAATATCAATTTTTTTTATTTATTTCGCGGCGTATATTATTAACCAAAATCTATTTATTATGAAAAAAAATTTACTCAAAGTAATTTGCATGGCGTTTATTGCGATGCTGTGCATAGGGCTAAATGCTCAAAATTTGTCGAGTACTGACAACAGTTCGACTTATGGAATCTCAAGACCGGCTCATCTTTACCAAGCTCCTGTAATTCAGAACAATGATGTTTCTGATGCTGTTTCCTTCTTTAACTATACGAGAGGAAACACAGCACGTTGCAGCAAAGTGTATCCAGCTCCAAACGGATATTACTCTTTTGATGTGGAGAGCCCAACCGGCGGAACAATGCTTGATGCTTCACTCCCGAATATGTCGAGCGGTGATTGTGTTAACAATGAATTTATCTATTTTTATGGCAGTAGTTCTACTAATCCGGGCAAATTTTATAAAGTTAATGCTCTAACGGGAGCTATTCTAACAACCTTGACGCCTTCTACAACTTCTTTAACAGAAATGGCGTATGACTACAGTACCAATACAATGTACGGATATTTAGAGCCTACGATTTACACTGTTAATTTGGAAACAGGCGTTTATACAGCAAAATCTACAACCTCTTTTTCAGGACACTTTTTTGGTTTTGCAATAGACCTTGATGGAAGCGGATATGGCATTGGCGGAGATGGAAATCTCTATTCCATTAACATAGCTACCGGCGCATGTGCATTAATTGGATCCACCGGACAATCTGACATAGGTTATATTCAATCTATGAATTTTGACCATAACACCGGACAACTTTATTGGGCACATAGCGGAGCATCTAATGACTGGTTTAGAAAAGTAAATAAAACAACAGGACAAACTACTCTTGTTGTAACTGCCTATGAAATGACAGGTTTGCATATTCCTTATAATCCCGGTGGAGCCGACCCCTGTCCTGCCGTTACCAACGTAACCGCCGTTCAACATGTAGGAACTACCGCTAAAATAACATGGACTGCTCCCGCTGATCTTACCGGTTTTATTGAGTATAAAATCTATGACGGATCAACACTATTAGGAATGACTCCTTCAGGAACTACCACTTTCATTACTAATCCTCTTGCTTCCGGTTCACATCTTTTCGCTGTTGAAGCAACCTACAGCGGTGAATGTAATCCCCAAAAAGTTACAGCAGATCTTACCATTAAAACCTGCGGCGATGACATCAAAGATGTTGCCGTTGCTTATGATAGCGACTGCAAAGCTACAGTTACGTGGACAGCCGCTGCAAAAACAACAAGAGGGGTGCTTTTCAACGGTGGACCAATGATTACCCACCCGGGACAAGGTGCAGGCGGCAAAGATGCCAGTGCTTTCACAGTTACCAACCAAACTCTTTTAGGATCCAATGCCAGCAATACCGCCGGTTATTCCATTGCAGATGATTTTATCCTGGCAGCGGCCTCTACCATTGAAACTATGGAATTTTATTATTATCAAACTTCTTCCGGAACAACTCCTCCCACCACAGGCGTATATGTACAAATTTGGAACGGCTCTCCTAACGCAGGCGGTAGTGTAATTTGGGGAAATTTAACCACAAATATTGCAACCGGCGTTGTATTTTCAGATATTTACAGAGTTAGTACTTCCATAACTAATGCCGACAGACCTCTCTTTAAAGTAACGGCAAATATCGGTAACTTGGAATTGGCTGCCGGAACCTATTGGGTAGAGGTTGCATTTACCGGCAACGCATCTCTCACAGGTCCATGGGCAAATCCTGTTGAGATTATGGGACACCCTCATACCGGCAACGGATTACAGAAAATAAGTTCAGGTTGGCAAGAATGGATTGATTATAGTTCTACTACAGGAGCAGGATCATTAGAACCCCTTGCTTTACCATTTGTTGTTTATGGCGAAGGCGGTGAAGCCCCTACTGTAAAATACAACGTTTATATGGATGGCGTTTTGGTAGCAAACGGTATTGAAGGAACCACCTATACCCATCCCACTGCTGTTGCGCAAGGCGTTGATGTTGTATGGTGTGTTGCCCAAGCCTGCCCCGCCGGCGGCGAATCGCAAGCCGGATGTGTAGCAGAAAAATGTGGCGCTACACCTACCCCGTGCGACAAAGTAATAGGCGAAAAAGCAGAAATAGAACCCTGCACTTTGGCAACCATTACATGGACTGCTGTGATAGGTGCTAAAGAATACAAAATTATTGGAGCAGGTGGTGAATCTATCGTTACCGGAACTACCTATACTGAAGAAGGTGAATTTTTAGAAGGCGTAACTTACAAATGGACGATCACTACTGTATGTGTAGATGGTAGTTCAGATCCGGTTGAGGTATCTGCAGTAGGTTGTTTAGGTATTCATGAATTTGGCAAAACCGTTTCCATCTATCCTAACCCCGCAAACAGCACGGTATATATTACTGCCGAAAACTTCGCCAAAGTGGAAGTATATAGCGCTATCGGTCAACTTATGGTTACGCAAAATACTACTACCGTAGATGTTTCTAACTACCAAGACGGTATCTATTTCTTCAAAGTATTTGATAACAACAATAATACGGCGATGAAACGAGTATCTGTAATTAAATAGTGATAAATGATTAGTGATTAGTGGTTAACGATTAATTAATCACTAATCACTAAACACTAAACACTAAACACTAAAAAGGCTGTCCAAAAAAAGGCAGCCTTTTTTTAATATCAAAATTTTCTTTATTTCGCGCTACGCATATTATTAACCAATTTTTATTATTATGAGAAAAAGTTTACTCAAATTGATTTGCGTGACGTTTGTGGCGCTGCTGTGCTTAGAACTGAATGCTCAAAATCTTAGAGCTTTCGCCGATGCCTATATTGGCGACGGTATCAATCACACTTATTGTTCTTTAGATTTAGCCACCGGCGCAAAAACAACGGTGGGTACCCTCGCTATTTCTCCCACCTCGACAGGGGAAGATTGGGATGGGGAAAATATCTACAGAATGCATGGGAGTAGCCAATATGGCTTGATAAAGAAAGTGGAAGAAGATGGGACTACTACCACATTGGGCACTTTAACCGGTGGCAGTTGGATTTATACGGTCGGCTTGGCTTACGACTGGGTAAACGATGATGGTACATGGTATTTCTTGCATATCAATAACCAGATTTCAAATCCGGATGTAACATTATATTCTTGTAACTTGCCCTCGTTGGCAGCCACGAAAGTAGGCAATACGAATGTTGGCTGCGGCATAATGAGAGGTTTGGCGATGGCGGATGACGGTTATTTATATGCGGTATCTACATCAAATACGGCTGCTTCATCAAATTTGATAAAAATTGACCCGTCAACCGGTGCGGTCTCCGTTGTGGGACCCATAGGATTCCCTGCTTATTATGCTTTTGACCTGGCTTTTGACAGAGTGGAGCACAAATTCTATATTGCAGCAACGCATTACAGTACGGAACATTGTTTATTTGGAACGATAAATAAAAACAGCGGAACCTTTACGCAAATTTTGGATTATGGCGCAGGACAACGGCATGACGTTCTCACTATTTGCAAACGCATTATGATAGATTACTGTCCTGTGGTTACCAACGTAACCGCCGCACAATGTTTTGGCACTTGCGCTAAAATAACGTGGACAGCGCCCACGGATGTTACCAATTTTTTGGAGTATAAAATCTATGAAGGTTCAGCAGAATTGGGCGTTGTTTCCACAGGAACCACCACCTTCATTACAAATCCGCTTGCAGCGGGTAGCCATTCCTTTAGCGTTGAAGCCATTTACAGCGGCGATTGTGTACCCAAAAAAGTCAATTCCAACGCACTTACCATTATTACTTGCGGAGATGCCATAGAGGGTGTTGCCGTAGTGTATAACGACTGCAAAGCTACCGTTACCTGGGATGCCGTTGCAAAAACCAGAAGTGGTATCGTTTTCAACAATGCGATTATGGTTACCCACCCCGGCGCCGGTCCCTCAGGAGCAGATGTAAGCGCCGTTAACCCGGGTCAAACTATTTATGGATCAGGTTTTACCAATTCCAAAGGCTGGAAAATAGCAGATGATTTTGTACTTGAGACGGCAACCGAAATTCAACAAATGGAATTTTACGGCATTCAACAAAATGGAACCATCAGCAGTTTTTTTACAGCAGTTTATGTACAAATTTATGACGCCGCCCCCAATGAAGGAGGTAACGTAATCTATGGCGATCAGACTACCAATAGGCTTGTATCCAGCAGTTTCTCCGGAATTTGGAGAGCGAGTAGTATGGTTTTACCATTAGCGCCCATTATGAAAATCATTGCAGATGTAAACGTAACCTTACTCGCCGGAACCTACTGGGTGGTGGTGAGCGCTACCGGCGCCCCCTCATTGAATGACGCTTTGGCGAATCCTGTACAAGAAGTGGACATACCATATCATGGCAACGGATTATTAGACCTGGGTTCCGGATGGGAACCCTGGAAGGATTATGATGGCGGATACGGATCAAATCAGCCGTTAGACCTGCCGTTCATCGTTTACGGCGAACAGATTGATGCCCCTGCCCCCAAGTATAATGTTTATATGGATGGCGTTTTGGTAGTAAACGGTATTGAAGGAACCTCCTACACCCATAATGCTGCTGTAGCAGAAGGGGTGAATGTAACATGGTGTGTTACCAACATTTGCACCTACGGTGGCGAATCAGCCCCCGGATGTGTAACGGGGAAGTGTGGCAACACTCCTCCACCCTGCGACAAAGTAGCCGATGCAAAAGCTGAAATAGGATGCAAAGAGGCAAAAATTACCTGGAGCGCCGTGGCAGGAGCAATAGGCTACAAAATTAGTGACGTTACGGTTACCGGAACTGAATATACCGAAAACGGCGTGTTTGAAAATGGAAAAACCTACACATGGAAAATCATCACTCTTTGTGAAGAAAATAGTTCAGAATCTGTTGAAGTATCAGCATTAGCAAAGTGTGATGCCATCAATGAATTTAGCCAAACCATCTCCATCTACCCTAACCCTGCAAACAGCACGGTAAACATCAAGGTTGAAAACTTCGCCAAAGTGGAAGTATATAGCGCTATCGGTCAACTTATGGTAGCACAAAACACTACTACCGTAGATGTTTCTAACTACCAAGCCGGTATCTATTTCTTCAAAGTATTTGATAACAACAATAATACGGCGATGAAACGGATCTCTGTAATTAAATAGTGATTAATGATTAGTGATTAATTATTCACTAAACACTAAAAAAGGCTGCTCTTTTGGGCAGCCTTTTTTGCATATTTTACTGTTTTTTTTAAACACAAAGTACACAAAGAAATCACAAAGGGACACAAAGAATAATGAAGTAATTTAATTTTTAATTACCTTTATCGTTTGTTCGTCAACCTTCAAAAAATAGATGCCGTTTGATAAATGTGAAATGTTGATGAGATGATAGAATGATGTGTTGATTAGATGATTAAATGATAATTTTCTACCAAATATATCAAATATTTCGACTTTGCTCAGTGTTCCAATTTCTAATTCGTAATTCTTTATTTGTTCCTGAATTATATTCAGGACTCCTGTGGTTGGGTTAGGAAACACGACCATTCCGGGCTTTTGAGATAATTCGGTCATTCCTACGGTTGTGACCTTAATTTGAAAATCTTTTGTATAGTTAGTTCCCATTGCTTTACCGTTTACAATAGTTGCTCTAAGGGTTGCATTTCCCCCTGTGGTGGCAATGAAAGTATTGCCGGTTATGGTTGCTCCGGTAGTTCCTGCATTTACAATACTCCATTTTATGGTTTGATAGGTGGCATGACTTGGTACTACAGTACCTTTTAAGGTAAGAGAAATACCGGCAGTAGCAGTTTCGGGTAAGTTGATAATATTTGTTACAGGGATCATACCCGGTTTAAAAGTAACGGTAATAGTATGATTTGCTTTCACATTAGGGAATGTGTAGTAGTAATTTTCAACTGCGCCGGCATTATAAGTACCATCTACCAATACTTGATTGATCACAAATCCTGTATTAGAGGTAATGTTAAAGGTTTGGTTTGTGCCATCTTGCACATATACTGCACCGGAAGGAGAGATTGTTCCATTGGAGCCCGCAGTAGCCGAAATCGTATGCAAAGGGGAGCAAGCCGGTTTAGCCGCTACTGTAGGATTAGATTCTCCGCCGCTGGGGCATGCTACCTTTACCGACCATGTATGCCAAACAGAACTGTTAAAATTGGCATCTGTATAAGTTGTGGTCTTAACATTGGAAGCGATACGATCATCTTCTCTGTAAATATTGTATGAAACATCGGTTACTCCGGTAGGAGCGCTCCATGACAAGTTCGCTTTTTCACAGTCTGAAGTGTAAGTAACGACTAAATTAGTAGGTTGATAACACCCGCCACTGCCACCGCCCATAAAGTCAAAACTGATATACTTGTTGGTTTGCTTGATATTGGTGATAGGTTTGTTGGTGTTTGCGCCCGCCCAGGATTTCATTGCAGGGGTAGAATTATCGGTAAACGAAGTTTTATTGCTACTCCCGGGGAACAGGCAGCCACCAAGGTTTATATTACCATAACTAGAAGGAGATGAAGTAGGAACAGAAGAATTAGAACTTGCACACACAGGATACATTCGTTGTGGATGACCGTCGTTAATTCCCTCATTTCCCACCGTACTATGTACATGATAAATAAGCAAACCATCACCGGGAATACCGGTATCAAATTTTACACGTTGGCGATTTTCTAACAAATAATGTTCATTAGGAGTGGTCGTATTAATTCTGAATGCCACCTGATTTTCAGCGGAATTGGGCATATTCACAATCGTTGCTGCGGAACTCAGTATCACAGGGACAATCCAGCCGAACTGCACTTTGATATACATATTGGGATGTGATGGGCGATTTCCATTAGGGCTACCATTCCAATTTCCACTACCCATGAGATCCCACTTGCCGGTACCCACAAATTGCCCGCCCGTATCATCGTTGGTGTCGTAGTAATCCGCAGCGCCGAAATTATGTGTCATTTCATGGCAAATCACTCCAATGGTTGTTATAGTTGTCCCATTGAGAAGTTCAGGGGAACAAGAATAGATACTGAGAGTTTTCCCGTTTTTTGTAATAGGAGGCGAGAACTGCCACTTATGCGACCAAATATCTCCGGAGTTACTACTCGCTTCTTGTCCTAAACCGGCAAATATAAAATGAAAACCATCTACAACCCCATCGTTATTTTTATCATAATCTGCAAAATTAATACTCGATTCTGCAGCAACTTGCTGTGCAGCCCATTTGGCAAGTTCTTGACATTTCTGTGTACCATCATTGCCGGCATAATAGGATTCATTATGAGGAGCAGAGTAAACGCCGCATAATGTAATGATTAAGTCAAATTGATTGTAGGAGACTTCTTTAAAAAAATCACGAACACTGCCGGAACCGTTGCCTGTGTAGCCCAATTGGTTCATCAATCCTTCAAATTGACTGATCGTTTTGATCATAGATTTGTTCGGAAACTGCACAAAAGCGCACAATGTTTTATATTGACCAATAACCCCACGCTCGCCTTTGATTCCATGCTGAACGGTAGCATCATCTTCAATCTGCTTAATCTTTAGTAAAAATTGTTGTTGTACCTCACTGTAAAACAACTTCTTTTCGATGGTGTTTAAAAAATTTAGAACAACGCTATTTCTCTCCTCAATATCGGTGGCAATCATATCGGAAGAATACAAATTTCCATCTTCATCTAATTGAGCATAAGACAGGTAACCACTTTGATTGAGTATGAGCGTATAACCATCTAAAGATTCGTTCCAGTGAATCCACTCGTCTCCTTTGATGTAAACAGTTAAGGTATTCCCATCCGGTTGGGAGAACAAAATGGGTTTTGGATATGCAGGTACGGCAATGAGGTTTTTGTAAAAAAAGATTGTTAAACAAAATAGAAGTATAGTTTTTTTCATAACATACTAAAAAGACCTCAATTAATTATATTTAACATAATGTCGCCATTTCTCTAAAGCAGCATTAAAATCGGCAGGGAGTTCAGAATCGAAAAAGAGTTTTTCTCCGGTAGAGGGATGCACCAGTCCTAATTGCTTGGCATGCAGTGCATGGCGAGGTATGAGGTCAAAACAATTATGGATAAATTGCTGATATTTGGAAAAGGTGGTCCCTTTTAGGATTTGATCTCCTCCATAAGTTTCATCATTAAACAGCGGATGTCCAATAGATTTAAGATGTATTCTAATTTGGTGTGTTCTGCCGGTTTCTAATTGACATTCAATTAAGGTAACGTAACCGAATCTCTCTAATACTTTCCAATGGGTAACGGCGTGTTTTCCGTATTCACTGTCATCAGGAAATATGGTCATAACGAGTCGGTCTTTTAAATTGCGTCCTACTTTAGCAGTAATGGTGCCTTCATCTTCTTCAAAGTCTCCCCACACCAAAGCCCAATATTTTCTTTGTATAGTATGATTAAAAAACTCGTTGGCGATTTTCATTTGCGCCTCTTCATTTTTTGCCACAATCATAATACCTGAAGTATTTTTATCAATTCGATGTACCAAAAGCGGTCGTACCGGTTCACCGGTTTTAGTGGTTTGCCCTTTGAAATAGTAGGTTAGTGCATTCACTAAGGTCCCGGTATAGTTGCCGTATGCGGGGTGCACTACCAAACCGTCAGGTTTGTTAATGATGATAATATCTTCATCTTCAAAAACTATTTCCAACGGAATATCTTCGGCAATAATCTCTATATCCCTTGGTGGGCTTGGCATCAAAATGGCGATATCATCTCCCGGTTTTACCCTGTAATTTTGTTTTTCGGGAGTGCCGTTTACCAAAATACAATCGGCTTTTGCGGCATATTGAATCTTGCTTCGTGATGTATTTTGAATAAGATTGAGTAGATATTTATCCATGCGCATCAATTCCTGACCGCGATCTACTGTAAATCTATAATGTTCATATAATTCATCTTTTTCTTCACTCTGCATTTCATCTGATTTTAGGGTGGCAAATATCCATTTATTTTAAAAACTTATTGAAAACAATTTTTTCTATTTTCGCCGCCCAAAAAAAAATAAAAGGAGAGATGGCCGAGTGGTCGAAGGCGCACGCCTGGAAAGTGTGTAAACGCCGAAAGCGTTTCAAGGGTTCGAATCCCTTTCTC
>JGI24696J40584_12961145_pt1 | contig 11207 bp, 15 predicted proteins | sample TergutCo191P4_FD_40584 | JGI IMG/M metagenome (IMG submission 40584)
GCTGGGCCTTTTTTCGTTTCAGCCACCGCGTCGCCCTGCGGCGTGGTATCGCCGGCAGCTTTGCGAGCTTCTTTTTCCTCTTGGGCTTTGGTTTCTTCCTCGGCCTTTTGACTGCGTTTGCCGGATTTGGCGTAATGTTTTTCGTCGGTTGTTTCGTCGTTGTCGACTTCCTTTTCCTCTGTTACTATGGGCGGATTCTTTTCAGCTTCCGCGATAGCCGCTTCGATCTCCGCAACGGTATTTTTGACACTGAGATTCAGACCGAGTTTGTCAGCTTCGTTCAACAAATCTGATTTTAATTTTGCCATTTCTTGTGCTCCTTTCGTGGTGCTAGCCCCAGCCCCAGTTCAACAAACTGGAGCTTGGGTCCCACAAATTAAAAATTAGTGAAACCATACTAACAGTTTAAGCGATTTCAGTCAAGTCCTGGCCTGACCTACTTTTTTCACGCCCCTCTTCTAATCGCGATAAAGCATCAGGTGATAATAGGGAGTCATTTCTACATACTGCGCAGAATTTGCAAATTGAACAATTCTTAACCGGAGAGTGCTTGCCAGATTCAGGGTCAAAGACTAAAGCGCAATTATGAGACTGATCGGGAAATGTATTTTCGGGATTGGTGCTTGATAAAGCAAGACAACCTAATGCCGTATTTGTCGGGGGGGGGCCGTTGGGAGTGCTGGCTGCCGGTTTTTCTAATACAGCGGTAGTATCGTTACTACGAGTTCCGTCTGATCTTTCACCTGTCATACTTGCATGTTAGCACACGAAAATATACAAGTAAATTTCTAATGCTTATTTTTCGACTTCGACACCCATGCTGCGGGCGGTGCCGGCGATGACTTTGACGGCCGCGTCGAGGTCGTTAGCGTTCAATTGGTCCATTTTGGCTTTAGCGATTTCTTCGGCCTGAGCACGGGTGATTTTGCCAACTTTGTCAGTGTGGGGCACGCCACTGCCCTTTTGGATTTTAGCAGCGTCACGAATCAGATCATCGACCGGCTGCCCTAAACAATTCCAGGTGAAAGTGCGATCTTCGTAAACCTGGATATGCACGATGACGTCCTTGCCCATCAAATCCTTGGTCGCTTCGTTGAACGGATTAATGAAATCCATCATGTTGAGACCCCACTGACCCAGTGTCGAACCAACGGGCGGCCCAGCGGTCGCTCGCCCTGCCGGAATGCGTAATTTCAAATTACCGATAATTTTCTTTGCCATAAAAATACTCCTTATTTAGAGCGCGTAACACGGAACACTATAACAAAACCGAGCGTATCTGTAAAGTATTGACTTTTATGAGAGAGTATGCTACGATGAAAAGATATGGTTGATGCATTAAAGACAAGTGTGCAACAGCAAACTCTTAACGGCCCAATAAAAGACTATAGGACTTTTATAGAAGCCGCCGAAACTATTGCGCGTGACTATAGTGGGATATCCAATCTCGACGTGGCATACGGATATGTGGATAACGCATTTAGTAGTGTTGCTGAAATTTTGAAAAATTATTTAGGGGGGGGGGAATTTGGGGACAAACGATACTAAACAAAAAAATACAGTTCTAATACGCACTAAGGTGGGGAAAGAAAATATCAGTCGTGCACGAGAAGGCTCTCTGGAAGACTATGAAAATTTATATAGTAACGATGATGGACGAAGCAGATTGTTACTAGAAGTGTGGCCAGGGCCTTTCCGAGACCCTGCCATAGGAAGCCCCATAAAAACAGATATGATAAATATGGACATCCTAGAGCTTACTCGTGATAAGAAATCTCTCCAAAGTCAGAGTTCAGGAGGGGGGTTGATAACAAAACAAGAGGAAGAGGATGGTTTTACAAGCAAACTTCAGCGTTACTATCTGAAAGATGATTCCATTGTTTCTTTGTGCGAAACTGCCCTCTTTCTCGAGGTAGTATCTGCTTGTCTAGCAGCTCGAAATTTGATACCAGATTCAACTGGGATATTTGACTTTTTGAAGGATAAGGATTTATTAGCGGAGATGTTTTGCTCTGGTGAAAATTTTGGAATTCAAGATTATAGTCGTCGAATGAATGCGTTGAGAACGCTTCCTGAAAGTATTAAAAAATCTGCTCGAAATATGCCCGGTAAAGAGATCAAAACAATGGCTGGCAATATAGCTTTGACGATTACTGGGCTGATTGATCAACATGAATATTTATATCAGTGTATACAGAAAATGATGGATTTATTATGAAACACCCAAAACTCGATGAGCGCATTCCGGGTGGCTTGATTTTAAAATTAAGTATGTTATAGTGAGAGCCAGAATTATGAAAAATACCGCTAGAATTAACGAGCGTAGAGGACTTTATACGCCTGTCGTTGATGAAACCATTAATCATTGCCTGGACAGGCTATTATACTGTTATAGTGTTGATGCTTATACACTAACAGACCAAGTTGATCAGGCGGCGCTCGATTTATCACACGATTCTTCAATAGGTCAAACATTGAACGCAAAAAATTATAATGATGCTAACACACTTTTATTAGACACGTTAGCTGAGTTCATTGATCTGTATACTCGTCGTGAGCAATATAATGGGAAGATGGATATTCTGAGTATCTATAGCGGTTACGATCAGATGACCTACAATTACAACGCCAAACAGTTTTATGCAAATATCATAGACGACTATGAAGAAATAGTTGAAACTGGGGGGGGGTATGATATGGTAATTGACGAATTACGGCCTGCTGGATATGAGGATGATTTAGCTGAAGCGGACCTATGTTACTCAGGCTTGGTTTTATTGTCGAATGTAATAGAGCTGGCGCATTTTGCGACTAATTTAGTACCAGGACTGGCGGGTAAATTACGGGAAAAGTTAGATGAAAATAACGGCGAGATTAGAACTGCCCTATTTGGTGTGAACCTAAAAACAATGATGAACGCCTGTTGTCAACTGGCTGAAATTATTTTAGAGCAAGCCAACACTCTTGACAAAGAACCATACATCGAACGCGCAAGTAATATAACTGAATGGATTAACGGGTTAATTAATGTTTTTCAAGAGCACCTTAGTTATTTTGAGGAGCTACCGGTGTTGACTTTAGATGAAAGCGTGCTACAATGAGCGCAAGAATATGACAGAGAGATGTGACTAAAAGACATGAGTGCTGAGACTAGTGCAACTATAACCAAGAATTCCAGGAGGAGGGTGGTTGGCCGATTAGGGGACATTCGCCGTTCATTTAACACGTCAACTAAGACTATGTCTATAGGTTCTATTATGCCTAACACGGATAGTGATCATCGGAGTATTGATACAGAAAGTTTTGCTAAGGACATTGCTAGGCGACTGGAAAATTATAGTACGACCGACTTAATACTTGGACTACTAGGGTTTGTACGAGATGTTAGGAAAGGTTATAGTAAATACATTGTTTCTTTGGGGCCAAATGCGGAGGGGGTTGATGAGTGTTTTTATCATCATATGCAAGAAGTTTTCGCACGACTTTCTGCTTTCAAAAATGGTTCGCGGATGAACGGGTATTTTAATGATGCGCGTCCGGAAGTTAATGGAATTTGTCTCAATGTTGAATCTCATAAACAATACATAGAACGCATGCACACTAGTTTTGATGCTAGAGAGTGGTGTGATGAGATTAATAAAAAGATCGAGACCTTAAAGATTATGCTCGAAGAAAATGGCGACACACAATCTACGAGAAGTTATAGAAATAACCTGCAGGAACTAATTAATGCAGTACTGTGTAATTATGTACCAATCGATATAGAATCAGTATACTGGGCGATAGATATAGCGCATGACATAGCTGTTATAGACCCCTCTTTACTGTCGGAAATAAATAGTTGGGTTACACAAAATCGCTCGGGTTTGTTTGGCAAAGATTTCAAAAATCGTATCAAAGCTTTTGAGGGGTTATATGGGCTAGCAGAATTGCTCGATGGGCGTGTTGAGAATGATAAAATTTATAGACGATATTTTATTGAAGGCATATATGATAAAGAAGGCAATGCCGTGAGTAGTGTTATAGACACGCTATTGGATATCTATGAAGGTAGCGGGTACGCTCTTTCGGCCGTTAGTGGGCAGAGATTACCTACTATAGAAAGCATCACATGCAACGGAGACGAATTGGCTAATTCTTCTCAAAAACAATCAAACCCCATTTCCAACTTAGCTATCTCTGCGTTAAAGCTTGCTGATTGTAGTCAGTCCACTGAATTTACTTCTGTTTCTACTGAAAATATCCCTCCTAGCGAGATTCGAGAGGGAGAATCAACTGGCACAACTGTCGGACCTGCAGGATCACTGGGGGTAAAGGATCGACAACAATCTACTCTGACTCCGGAAGAGCGTCTAAAAATAAAAATGGCTAAACATGATCTCAAACCGATACCTCAAACTGATGCTCATTGCACTTATAATAATGGTACTGTTGCCAAATTAGACTGGGAGGGTCGGGTCCCTGCGATGCGGCGAATGCGATAGCCCGTGTTCTCAAAAACCTGGTGCATGAAAGAGAGGATGCTGAGCTTGAGCGGATGATTGCCGAAGAGGAAGCAGTAATGCGAGAATTGGCTGCATTGCTCGAAGAGGCGCCAGGAGTTTCGAGTGATATGACTCACGATGATGGCCGAAAAGAAGTCGCTAATCCAGATGAAGATAAGCCTGAAAAAGAAAAACGCGAAAGATATATTGATCCACGTCGCATAGCAGTGTCAGAGTGGTTTGATACTGCGCCATCTAATACAGGAATTCGTGAAGTGATAATACTCTCAACTAATAGAGAAGATGGTTATCGTCGTCGACTGATTAATATTGAAGGAGTGTTCGTTGCGCTCTATGAACATGAAGTCGATGGAGCAACGTATCTTTTCCGCCCCGATATTATGGACAATGATTTAACGAAGCTAAAAGATACAATACATGACATTATTAGCGAGCGTAAAACTTCTATATATGACGATAACGGCAACAAAACTACAGAAGGGATACGTGACGTAGCTGGTGTCAAATATATTAGACATGCGAACTATTGGGAATCTGATCCCCACTCCGAAAAAATTCTTAGTGTGATGCGTGAATTGGTCGAAAAATATGGACCAAATCGTTTAATAAACCAAGATCATGCATGCTACGTCTTGGGTTCAAACAGAAGTTAAATAAATTTCTTGTAGTATTATAACAAGACAGGTTTTACTTTTTCGGCTTCAACTGCTCGCGCTGTTCATTCAATAGATCGCGGGCTTCGGCGCGGGTCATTTTTTTGTCGGGCTGGGTGAAAACGCCGAGTTCGCGATAATTATGCTCGATCAATTTTAATTGTCCCGTGGTGACTTTTTTGTGACCGTCGCCGAGAATTTTTCCGGAAATTCGGCCTGCCATCATAAAAGTTCGAATAATGCTGAATAATATAACGAGAAAAACTAGTACGAAAATCACAGCGAAACCGATGAAAAATGGATCTTTCAGCATCGTTTGTTGGTGCGTTTCGTTAAGTTGTTGCCATGTTTTGTTGAAATCTTCTGTCATTTTAGACCTTCTTCACTTGCAACGCGTCCAGTTCCACCGAAGTATCACGACCGAACATGCTGACCAAAACTTTAACTTTACCTTTGACGGAGTCGATTTCTGACACAGATCCGTCGAAACCTTTGAATGGGCCGTCGTTGACGTTAACAATCTCGCCAATCTGTAAATCAATATCGTGTTTCGGTTCATTAACCCCCATGCGTTTTTTAATTTTGGTAATTTCTTTAGCGGAGACGGGCGTTGGGTTAGTACCAGCACCAACAAAACCAGTTACGCCCGGCGTATTACGAATAATAAACCATGCATCTTCGGTCAATTTCATTTCGACCAACACGTATCCTTGGAAAATTTTCTGTTCGACGACTTTCCTTTTGCCATTTTTGATGACGATCATTTTTTCTTTGGGCACTAAGACATCGAAAATCTTGTCGGCCATGTCGACACCTTCGATGCGCTGGCGGATTTGGTCGGCAACCTGTTCTTCGTAACCAGCGTAAGTGTGAATAGCATACCAAGCTCGCGATTCATCATATCGTTTAGTTTTGGTCATAATATCACCTCCCGCATTACCCAGTTAAATAACCAATCACTTAGCATGATTAGTACAGCAAAGAAAATGCAAAATGCTAGAACCGCCAAAGTTAAACCCCAGGTAGCTCGGCGATTAGTCCAACGAACTTGACGAAGTTCGCGCCAAGAATCGCGAAAATAACGACCAATGGCAAAAATTGGACGTAGCAAAAAAAATGGCGCGGGTTTATTCGTCCGATCTGATTTCTTGATTTTCTTTTTCGCTTTTTCTTCAGTTCTCGCGGCTGACGAATCGGCGCTCGACGCTTTGACGCGTCTGACTACAGTTCCCTTTGGATTGTCTTTTGCCATTCCCACTTCTCCTCAAATTAAATAGTCTGGTTTTACCAGACTGTCAAATCCATTGTACAGGAGATTTTTAATAAGTCAAGGTTTCGTGCTACAATTAAGGATATGTATAAATTTAGCTGGATGTGGTTTTTTATCGGTCTCGCGGTGCTGTTGGCGGGTGTGGCTTTCCTGCGTTTTTACAAAGAAGTCGCTGACAATATGGGCAATGGTGTGACCAGTTATGACCGTTATAAAATAGTCGCGTTGTGTGTTTCGGGTGTTGGTATTTTGATGATGTTTAATTTGCACAATCTAGTGATCGCTTTTATCGCTAATTTGATTTTTGGTGGTGTCCTGGACTAAGGGTAAGCGAAAACTAAACGTTGAACCATGATTAAGACGACTTCTCATTTCAACTCGAGTATTCATTTTTGCGGCTAGTTGGCTAACGACGTGTAATCCCAGGCCAGTGCCACTGGTCTCGCGAGTACGATAATCTTCACTGCGCCAAAAACGTTGAAAGAGGTGGGCTTGATCGCTTTTACTGATACCGATACCAGTATCACGGATAAAAAACTCAACTTCTGGACCATCAGTGTTGCTATCGACACGTCGCGTACCAATAGTTACGACACCTTCTTTGGTGTACTTGATAGCATTAGTGATCAAGTTTTGCATGACTTCTTCAATAGCCATCAAGGGTGTGCAAATTTTCCCGATTACACGCGAATCGAGTTCGAGCTTTAGGTGTTGTTTACGAGCATCGCCAGTGTATTTAGTGCGGAGACCGTCCAAGAAAGTTTCAATATCGATCTTTTCTGGTTTCATATTGATACCTCGTTGAGCACGTGATAGTGTTGATAAATCATTAATCATCTGGGATAAAAATAAAATCTGTTGATGAGCACCACGAAGCGTCTTCTTTAGTAATTCAATATTACCGCCTTTTTCTAGTAAAAATTGAATATTTGACAGAGCTCCCTCAGCAATTGCTACTGGTGTGCGCAACTCGTGACTAACTACGGAGACGAATTCATCGCGTTCATCATCAAACGATTTTTGTTTGGTGATATCGCGGACGATTATTATCACATTCTTCATATCGCTAAAAATATCATCCTTGAAAGCGTCGCGAATTGGCGAAATTGATATGTACAGATTAATTTTTTGACCATTTGTATAAGTATGGATCAAATCGCTGCGTTCAACAACTTTACTAGAGTTTTGAATCAACTTGGTAAACGACATGGACGTACCACCCTCGTCGGTTAGTTTGAAAAGTTTATCAATCTTGAGACCAATTATATCTTTGTTAGTATCTAAAAGATTCATAGCAGCTGCGTTGTATAAGTGAACAATACCATCCTTCGCGTCGACATCAAGAACAGCGTCATTGAGAGTGTTAATTACAGTTTCCAAACGTTTACTTTGCAATTCTTCGCGCACTTTCAAACTTTCGTAAAGTTCGATTCGTACTAAATTAGATCGTTTCAGCCAGATCAAGATAGCGGCCACGCCAGCCATCATCGTAATGGAAATCGTCGTACTGATCAGTTCTCCGCCCGTACCATCGTCCGATAGAGCACCAAAACAAATCATTACTGTCGCAAAATAAGCGAGACCCAACATCATCGCTTTTAATCCCAAAATTGACTCAGTAACAACAATCAAAATAATACCAAAAATGTAAACAGCTGGTTTGTCGCCGATGACGAACACAGCATAGAACGACGAGAATAGATAATTTAAAATAACGCAGAGAGCTAACGATTTTCGGGCTTTAGGGGTAAAGATAGCTTGACCTATTGCTAGCAATACGAATAATATGGTAGATACGAACATAGCTCCGTCTTTGTAAAATGGTGATGGTGAGTGAGCATTAGATAAGTGCGTGAAAATTGAATAAAATGCTGCCAGAAATGCTGTTGCTAGGCTGGTCAACTGAATCGCCGCCAGCAATTTGGTGTTGGGTTTGCGATTGTTTTTTCTACCCACCCTAGTCATAAATATATTGTACCATATGATCACAAATATGGTGAGAAACGTTTAGTTTCACGACGTTTTTCTTTAGCATCCGGGCAAACTCGTTCTAAACTCGACCAAAACTCTGCACCGTGATGGGGATTTTTGATATGCGTAAGTTCATGTAATAAAACATAATCAATCAGTTCATTCGGCAGTGTCATCAACATAATGTTCAAAGAAATCACCACAATACCATCACGATGAGTGCAACTACCCCAACGACTTTTAGCGTGAGCAAAACGAACTTTGTCGTAGGAAAATCCATATTGTTCCGCCAAGTATTGCAAACGACGCGGCAGATAAGCTTTGGCCTCTTTTCGGAGGGCTTTACTAATTCCATCCTTAATCAGACGAACGCGCTTATCGGCAGTAGTTGTTGGTTGTAAATTAACAATGATATCCAGTTTTTGTAACTTAACAGATTCAGTATGACCAGTTTTAATATGAAGATGATGCGATTTACCAATTTGATCACCATCTGAGTAATCCTGTTTAGGCGATAAACGTTTTAGTGAACGACGCAGCCTGCTGCGATTAGCGTCAAGTAGTTTTTCGACATGTTTGACTGAACCAAATCGCGGCAAACGGGCCACTAAACGACCATCAGTTCGAAACTGAATAGATACCGCGTGACCTTTGACACGGCGGATTTCAATATCGCCGAATTCCTCATCGTGGAGGATTTTACCGGATAAACGGGCCATGTAGCCTCACAGTTGGCGTCGACTGCTGCTGATCAGTCGCAATAACGCCTTGGGCTTCCAATATTTTTTTCATAACAACATTCGCTTGAGTAGAATAAGTATGCTTACCACTAATAACAACGGTTTTGTCGGTGCGCAGAGGGGTGTGATACTTTTTACTTTGCGTCTCAAACGAATTAGCATCGAGAGACTGTTTATAAATATCACCAGCTCGTTTGGCATTACGCTTGAAACTACGTTGTTTAGCGGTTGGAATATCAGTCTGAACAACTATCGTCAAAACATCATAACCAGCTTTTTTGGCCTGAGTACCCAGAACAGTGCGAGTGGCTCGATCATTATATCCACCATCCAACACAAAAGTTTTCTTTGTTTTGAATAATTCTTCGGTCAACATGTTCGCGACTTGTTTGACAACAACAGTTTCATCATCACTATAAGTATGATGCGCAAACAATACCCAGCGAATTTTATCCTCGCTAACCAAAGCAGCACCTAAACTGGCGGCGAACTGAGTAGCAAAAAACGATTTCCCCGACCCAGGCAGACCAACCACGACAATCACTAATGGATTCAAAACAGCTCCTTTGTTCATTGTATCCCTCCGGACATGCGTACTATTTTAAAGTATCTAATAACAAAAGTCAAACGCAGCACATCTATTCCTTGATCTAACTACTTTATTGATCTTTGGTTACTAAAATACACCCTGGCACAGTTCTACAAAACTGCGCAGACCTATTCTAGCATAAATCACGGATAAGAATAACGTGCATCGCTCAGCGCTTTTCACTAACCGAGAATAGCTAAGTATTATGCTTCGCTAGAATAAGTCGTTTCAAGCCCTCGCCTGACCCCTTCGGCGACATTGTACTCGCTCTGCCTAATTCGCCTAACCAAGTCGGCAGGGCCTGCCTGCGCTAGCGATTCGTTATCTTGAGCTATTCGTGATTCTTGTTTTTTCACAAAGTTCTTATAAAGCTCGGCTAATTCCGGGTCATTAAGAGCGAGAATGCGAATAGACATCAGAGCCGCATTGACTGCCGCCGCCTTATTTTTACCCATTGTCGCTAGCGGAACACCTTCTGGCATGCGAATCATAGAGCCGATGGCGCTATTGGTTGAGTCTGGGCTACTTTCAATTGCCACACCAAGCACTGGCAGGGTGGTTTCCGAGGCTACCATGCCTGGTAAGTGCGCCGAACCCCCAGCCCCAGCGATAATGAGTTGCAAACCACGCTCGCCGGCGACGTTTGCATATGCGGCCATAAGTTCAGGTGTACGATGAGCCGACACAATACCAACTTCGTGCGAGACATTAAATGAACTTAGCGTATTTGAAGCGTGTATCATGGTCGATAGATCACTTGTTGAGCCCATAATGATCCCTACCCGTGAGTCTTTCTTTTCGTCAGAACGCCAAAATTGTGGCAACGATTCTAATTCTTTTGTCATATTGATAATTCCTTTCTGGCTATTTCAGCCTGTGATTTAACTTCATCGATTGATGAACTGAGAAGTGTTATATGGCCAATTTTCCGCCCAGCGCGGGGACTTTTGCCATAAAAATGTAGGTGAGTATCTGGCATCGCTAAAACTCTTTCTAGCCCATCACGATGAAGTGGTTCTTCACGTTGGCCAAGAATATTAATCATAGCGGCGGCTGGTGCGCGCATAGCGACACTACCAAGTGTCATCCCAGTGATAGCACGAATATGTTGCTCGAATTGTGATGTGACGTTAGCTTCAATGGTCAAATGCCCTGAATTATGAACGCGCGGTGCAATTTCGTTCACCAAAACTTTGTCACCAACCAGGAACATTTCAATAGCGAAAACACCGGCGCCATAGAGCTCTTTCAACGTGGTTGCGGCAATGTCTTTGGCCGATTCTAGAGTACGCGGCGAAATCTTAGCTGGCGCTAAAACCATATGGCAAATATTGTCATGATGGATAGTTTCGACTGGCGGGTAAACAGCGATATTGCCGGCACGATCGCGTGCTGCGATAACAGCCAATTCCTTCTCAAAATCAACAAACTGTTCTACGTAGACGGGCTGTTTGCCAAAATGCTCCGTAGTGTCGGGGG
>JGI24696J40584_12961144_pt1 | contig 11189 bp, 10 predicted proteins | sample TergutCo191P4_FD_40584 | JGI IMG/M metagenome (IMG submission 40584)
GGCGGCACCACCAGATACAGCGACACCGGATGCTCGGCGGAAATCAGATCGGCAATGCGCCAGTCACAACGCGACGTGACTTCGGCCACCGTCGGGTCGCGGTACAGGCCGAGAAACGACATCGCCGTGGACAGTACGCCCGAGCGTTCGTTGTCCGATTTGTTCAGCACTTCGCGGGCAGCGGAAGCGACCACCGGATGCGGCCCATCGCCAAGATGCCGCGTGGTCATCATCCGATGCAAGGTCAACTCGAACGGACTGGCCGGATCGGACAGAAAGTTGGCGACGCCGCGCAGCGTCTTGTCTTCGCTGGCATAGAGCACATGCAAGATCGCGCCCACCAGCAGCGCGTGCGAAGTCTTCTCCCAGTGATTGCGCCGCTCCAGCGCGCCTTCGGGATCAACCAGGATGTCCGCGATGTTCTGAACGTCGCGCACCTCATGCGCGCCGCGCCGCACTTCCAGCAGCGGGTTGTAGGCCGCCGACCGCGCATCGGTCGGGTTGAACAGCAGGCAGTGCGAAAAACGCGAACGCCAGCCCGCCGTGATCTGCCAGTTCTCGCCCTTGATGTCGTGAATGACGGCGGAAGCAGGCCACGAGAGCAGCGTCGGAACCACCAGCCCGACGCCCTTACCGCTGCGCGTCGGCGCGAAAGTCAGGACGTGTTCCGGTCCTTCATGCCGCAGGTACTGGCGGTCATGCTGGCCGAGGAACACGCCGGCCGGCTGCGTCAGACCCGCTTTGCGAATGTCCTCCGCATTGGCCCAGCGCGCCGAGCCATAGGTCGTGACCAGCTTGGATTGCCGCGAGCGCCAGATCGACATACCAATGGCGACCACCACGGCCAAAAGGCCACTGCCGCCCGCGATGGCACCGCCAGTGTCGAAGACGCGAGGCGCGTAGGCGTCGAAGGAAAACCACCACTCGAACAGCCGCCAGGGGTGATAGACCGGCGTGCCAAGGAAATCGAACCAGGGCGAGCCCAGGCGTAGCTGATAGCCCAGGGCGGCGGCTGTCCATTGTGTGGCGCTCCACACTCCGGCGATCACGATGCCGAACACGACGGCGATCTGACCGAACAGCACGTTCGTCCCTTGCATGGCCTGGCCTCCGATTTCTCCTGCGCTGATTCCTCGTGGAAGAAGCGGCACACAGATGTGCCGCAGGCGTCAGGATCGGTGCCGGGTCAGTGCCGGTCAAAGACCGTTATCGGCAGAAAGGTCGAGCAAAAAGACAGAATGCGCGCTGCGTCGAAGCAACGAAAAACGCCGCAAGCGAGAGCGCATTGCGGCGTGTCGAGCAGAAAAATGAAGGCGATGCGGCGATTCGCCAACGATCAGAACTTGGGCGGATGCTCCGGCGGTGTGTAAGGCACCTTGCCATCGCCATAGAACCGCTTGCGCGTCGCTTCGGACACGCGGTTGCACAGTACGTCGCCCAGCTTGGGACGGTCGGTCTTGCATTGTTGGCGCAGCTCCTTGAGCCGCTCGGGATTGGAGGCCAGTTCATCCACCGTCGGGATGTTTGCCTCTGCGTTGCTGGCCTGTTTGGGTTCGTCGGACGGGCCGCAAGCACTCAAGGCCGCCACCAGTATGAACGGGATGATCTTCTTCATGATGCAGTTTCCTCCAACGGGTCTGGCTCGCGGCCGGATATTGGTCGGGGCGATGCCGGTGATTCGATGGCTTGCACGCGCTCAATGAAGCGTGTCAGCACATCGGACGGCTCGCCCTCAAGGTGCAGGAGATAGGTCGTCAAGGGCGGCACACGCGATGCCAGCGGCCGTGCGACCACATCGAGTTCATGATTGGCCGCGATGTGTGCGGCATCCGTCAATCCGAGTGCAAAGCCCGCAGATACCAGCGTCATCATCAAATCACAGGACGCGACCCGTTCCGCGATCAGCGGTTCCATGTCCGAGCGGCGCAGCAGGCGATCAACGTACCTCGCATGGCCCTCGCACGCATGAGGATCGCAGAGCACCAGCGGGTAGCGCAGCAGTTCTTCCAGCGGAATGCGTTTGTGAGCCAGCAGCGGATGCCGCGCCGGGACTGCGACCATCAAGGTATCGTTCCAAGCAGGGATCGTGACGATGCCATCGCCAACCTCGTCGGACTGTGCAAAACCCACGTCGTACAGATCGTCGTGCAAGCCCCTGATCTGCTGCGACAGCGGCACCTCGAAGAATCGGATTTCTACTTCGGGTTCCTCTTGACGACATAGCGCGAGCAGCGCCGACAGCCGCGATGGCGTAATGCCATCCGACAAAGCTACGCGCAATTGCCCATAGAAACCGTTAGCCGCCGCTTGCACACTTTCCCGTGCCTGCTGTAAGGCCGCGAATACACGCGGCACGTGATCGAGGAATAGCTTTCCGGCGTGGGTCAGCCGCGTGCTGCGCGTGGTGCGGGCGAAAAGCTCAACGCCAAGTTCTTCCTCCAACTCCTTGATGGCCCGCGACAACGGCGATTGCTCGACGTGCAGCTTTCTTGCCGCACGGGCGAAGTGAAGTTCTTCGGCCACGGCCTGGAAGTAGCGGAGGTGTCGCAGATCCATAGATAGAAGCTCCCTCCGCTTGGCGGCTAGTTCTCTTTCTGTTGGTTTAGGTCATGCGCCGCCTCATCCAGCAACCAGCCCACGACCACGGCAGAGCCCACCGTGACGAGCATCAGGACATAGATCAGCCACTGGAAAGCGTCCCCATAAGCGCGGATCAGAGCCTGGGCGCTTTCGTTGGAGACGTGACCTGCGGCGGCGACATTACCCATCGCAAGTTGCTGGGCCGTTTCGATGGCCGCCGCCGCGCTGCTTGGCGGCAAGTGCATCTGGATGAACAGCGTCAGCAGCGCGCCCACGATGGCGATGGCCACGCCTTCGCCGGCCACCCGCGTCGTGCTGAAAATTCCCGTCGCCATGCCGACGCGCTCCTTCGGCACGACGCTGACCGCCAAGCCATCCATCAAGCCCCACGGCAACCCCGTGCCGATGCCGATGACGAGCAGCGGCCCCAGCAGCAAGGCGTGAGCGTCCGCCGGGTCGATCCTGCCGAGCCAGAACAGCCCCGCGGCCGCGACAAAAAGCCCCAGCGCCGAGATTTTTCCTGCCGAGGCCCAGCGGGTCAGGCTGGCCGCGAGGCTGGGCACGATCAGCATCGGAATCGACAAGGCGATCATGCTCACCCCGGCGCTGACCTCGTTCTCGCCTTCGATGCCGATCAGCCGCAGCGGCAGCAGCACCAGCAAGACCACGTAGCAATAGCACGTGGCCACCGGCAGCATCTGCACGCCCAGGAAGCGCGGATACCGAAACAGCGACAGATCCAGCATCGGGCGGGCCGCACGTTTCTCCACGCCAACAAAAACCGCCAGTGACAGCGCAGCGCCCAGCAGCAGCCCCCACGCCTGCCAACTGCTCCAGCCACTGGCCGGCAATTGCAGAACACCCCAGGTGAACAAGCCGAGTGCGGCGGTGAAACTGGCCGCGCCGGCCCAATCGAAGCCCGCCGCCTCGGGGTCGCGCGATTCGTGCATCCTGGGCACCCCCAGCAGCAAGGCGAACGCGCCCACGCAGGCACTGGAGAAGAACACCGAACGCCAGCCCAGGTGCTCGATGAGCAGGCCCGCCAGGATCGGGCCGAAGGCCAGTCCCACGCCAAAGCTGGTGCCCAGCAGGCTGAACGCCCGCGTGCGCGCCATGCCGTCGAACGCCTGGGCCAGCGCCGCCGACCCGCCCGCCAACGCTGCGGCGGCGGCGATTCCCTGAACCGCACGCAGCACATCGAGCCAGAAGATGCTCGGCGCCCAGGCGATGACGATGGAGACGATGACAAAGGCCAGCACACCACCGGCGAACACCCGCTTGCGTCCGAAAGCATCGGCCAAGGCGCCGGCCGTCATCAGGAGGCTGCCGAAGCTCAACATGAACGCATTGGTGATCCAGTTCAGCGCCAGCGCATGGCCTCCGAGATCGCGGCCGATCATGGGCGTGGCGACCGCCCCACCGGTGAAGCTGAGGGGAAGAATCAGGGCCGCCAGGCAGACGGCGGCCAGCAGCGACGCCTGGTGTTGGCGGCGTGGGAGGGGGACGGCGGTATCGGTGACTTCCACAGGCATCTCTCGCAGCGGCCCGCTGGTGACAGCGGCCGCATGGGTCATGGGGGATGCCTGACATGCTAAAAGATCACCAATGATTGAAAAATATGGCAATATTCCTTTCTTAAAGGACAAAAATTCATTAATTGACAAATGCCGATGGATAGCTTGAGCGGGTTGATGGCGTTCGTCCGCGCTGCGGAAGCGAACAGCTTTGTCGCGGCCAGCGAGCGCCTGGGCGTTTCCGCCTCCGCGATCAGCAAGAGCGTGGCACGCCTGGAAGGCGAGCTTGGCGTGCGCCTGTTCAACCGAAGTACGCGGCGCCTGAGCCTGACGGAAGAAGGCGCGCTGTTCTTCGAGCGCGGCCAGCGTATCGTCGAAGAAATCGAGGAAGCGGAGTCCGAGCTGTCCCGGCTGGCCGGCAGTCCCAGCGGCAAGCTGAAAATCAGCGTGCCGGCCATCGGCTACCGGATGCTGATGCCAGTGCTGCCCGAGTTCACCGCCCGGTATCCCGCCATCAGACTCGATTTCGACTTCAACGACAGGTTGATCGACGTCATTGCCGAAGGCGTGGATGCCGCCATCCGCAGCGGCGATACCGGCAGCTCGCAGCTCAAGGCACGCTCCCTGGGCGCGTACCGCTTCGTCCTGGTGGGCGCTCCGCGCTACTTCACCGATCGCGGTACACCGCAAACCCCGGCTGATCTGGCGGGCCATGACTGCCTGCGGTACAAATTCCCGACGACGGGCCAGTTGCAGGAGTGGGTACTGAGTGCCGGACAAGCGGACGCCTCGCGCCTGCCTGTTCCGACCACGCACACGTTCAACAGCGTGGAAGCGTTGATCTGCGCCTCGGTGGCTGGGCTGGGAATCGCCTACCTGCCGGATTTCGCCGTCCGCGAAGCCATCGGGTCGGGAGCGTTGGTGTCCGTTCTCGATGACTGCGTGGCCGAGGGCGGCCAGTTCTCCATCCTCTGGCCGGGCAATCGCTACATGGCGCCCAAGCTGCGGGTGTTCGTTGATTTCTTGGCGGAGAAAAAGGTGCTGGGTGAAGAAAGGTCGGCATGAACTGCTGACCTTATCGTTCTGGCACGCCGCTTGAGTTAGCCTGTACTTTTGGCTTCTTCGCTCGGCGTTATTTGTGCTCATCGGACTCTTGAAATGTCAAAAAGACACTTAGCGAAGATCCAGCACATCAAACATGTCGAACAGCCCCGATCTTTTGTCCGCAAGAAATTTCACGGCTCTTAAACTTCCTTGCGCAAACGCTGAGCGACCTGAAGAACGATGCGTTATTTCAATTCGCTCGCCTGCACCTGCGAAGAACACGGTATGGTCACCGGCAATATCTCCACCGCGTAGAGATGAGAACCCGATACTCTGCGCGTCACGTTCGCCGGTAATTCCAGTACGCGAATACACCGCACATTCATCAAAGTCTCGCGCCAGCGCGCCCGCGATGACTTCTCCCATTTTCAGCGCAGTCCCTGACGGGGCATCGACCTTTCCTCGGTGATGTGCTTCGAAAATTTCAATATCGAAATCATCTCGCAGTATCCTCGCCGCCAACTCGACCAACTTAAAGGTCACATTGACCCCCGTCGACATATTCGGCGACATAACGATTGCGATGTGATTAGAGGCGTTTTTAATGGCCTCCTTTTGCGCCTCGTCGAACCCTGTTGTTCCAATGACGAGCTGGATACCTCGCGCGTGACATGCGGCGAGATTTTCCATAGTGACTTCGGGGCGCGTAAAGTCGATTAGGACATCGGCATTTGAAAGGCCAACGCTGAAATCAGAGGTGACTTTGACGCCACTGACAAAGCCAAGAGCATTTCCCGCATCCTGACCGAGAGCGTTGGTTCCAGCGAGGGCTCCTGTCAGTGTGCAGCCCGGTGACTCATGCGTTGCCTGAATCAACAGGCGCCCCATGCGACCAGTAGCGCCGGCCACAACCACGCGACGCTCGCCACAGGCGCTGAAAGTAATGGGGAAAGTAGGTAGAGATGACATATGCCAGGCTCCGCAGATGGAGAGCTGCCACCGCTTGCAGCCTGATCGCCACTCCCCGCTTCAAATCTCAGGCAGCTATGAAAGGCTGACTGAGGCGCCAACCCTTGTAGACGGCGGGCCGCTCGAACGCAGGTCTTGCAGGTGGATTGTCATTTCGCACCTAAGAAAGATAAATATGCGAAAATTGTTCATATTCAGAACCTTATGGTTTTTAATCATGGATAAGCTGGCTGGCATGGCTATGTTTGTGCGCGTCGTGGAATGCGGCAGCTTCGCCGCTGCCGCCGAGGCAAGTCACGTCTCCGCAACGATGGTCGCCAAGCACATCAGGATCATTGAGGAACGGCTGGGCGCACGCTTGCTGCATCGCACTACGCGCCGGCAACATCTCACTGAAGTCGGTCGGCTCTACTATGAACGGGCCAAACAAGCCTTGATCGAAGTCGAATTGGCGGAGGCAAGCGCATCGGAATTACAAAGCAGCCCACGTGGCCGACTCAGATTGGTGGCGCCGGTCACTTTCGGAGAATGCAGCCTTGTTCCTGTGCTGGCCGCATATATTGAGCGCTATCCTTCAGTCAGCGTAGAACTGACACTGGACAACAACGCTCCCGATTTAATTGATGAAGGCTACGAATTGGGAATTCAGCTCGGCGAGTTGGATAGTACAAGGCTCGTGGCTCGGCCTTTGCGCCCCTATCGGAGAGTTTTGGCTGCCTCGCCAGGGTATCTCGCTCGTCATGGCCATCCTGAGCACCCCGAGCAGTTGACAGCGTATTCGTGCCTCGGGATTTCCTATTGGCGCCCAAATAACCGTTGGCGTCTCATTGGTCCGGATGGGGAGAAGTGCGAAGTTGCTGTCAAAGGCTCGTTCGCCTCGAATCAAGGAAGTGCTTTACGTACAGCGGCTATACACGGCGCAGGCATCGTGCTTCAACCCGAGGTCCTGCTTGCGGATGACCTGGCATCAGGGCGTTTGGTGTCAGTTTTGCCTAGCTGGTCGTATATGCCTACACCAATGCACTTGATTTATGCCCAAGATCGCCGTCCGACAGCAAAGCTTCGCACCATGATCGACCTGCTTGTTCTTCATTTTGGTTGATGTGACTGAGATAGAGCGAGTCCAACATATGGCCTCTGTCAACCAATCGAAGGTGCGCGCTGCCGCCCAATTTCCCACGAAATTCCTCCGCCGCGCACCGTCGCCGCAATCTGCTGCCCCAGCCGCTGCTCGATCACCGGCTTCCACGGCACAAGGCTGAATCCCATGCCATCGTCCAGCATCGCATAGCGCCCGCTGGCGAGCATGACGCTGCGCCGGTAGACGCCCGCCACGCGCTGGCCGTCAGCCACCGGGCGATGCGTCAAGCCGGTTTCGGCGGCAATGTCCTGGGTGGCCTTTACCAGCTCGCGCCCGCGTAGCGTTCCCAACAGATTCCGAGCCAAAACGACGCGCCCACTGCGCCATTCAGCCAAGCCCTGTTCCACCAGGAAGTCAGCCCGCTTTTCAAGCGCATCCTTGACCTCGCTTCCAAAGCCCAGGTCGCCCAGCCCCTTGCCGCCGCCGATCAACTGCTGATCTAGCCAGGTCGCGCCGATGACGCGGGCCTGCCGCTCGATGGGTAGATGCGATTTCAACTCCACGGCCACGCCGCCCAGGCGCTGCGCGTCGTACTGGCGGCCTCGCTCCGGCAGGTCATCCGGCACCTTCCACAGCCCTTCGGCCAAACGCTCCACGATGCCGGCACGGCGCAAGGCTTCCAGGCGGCGAACGTGAGTCGCCACCACCTCCTGCGGATCACGGCCACGGGCGGCTTGCCCCTGAGCGATGGCCAGGTGATGGTCGGTGCGGTACAGGCCGTCGCTCGCCAGTGCAACGATGTTCCTGTCGGCCGCGCGCACGTCGGCCGATCCCCGCACCTCCACCACGGCGCCCGTCGGATAGTTCGCCGGTTCGTCTCGGGCATTGAGCGCGACATAGTGAGCCTTGCCGTCGGTTCCGTCGATGACCAGATAGGCCCGGTCGCGCAGCTCGTCGGCCAGCCCCTTGGCAGCAACGCGGCCGACGATGGTGCGGCCGTCGTCCCCAGGCTCGAACACCGCCAGTTCACGCGGCTGGCCGCTCATGGCCCGCTGCATGGTGCGGATGATGTCGCCGCGCTCGCCCAAGGCGCGCAAGGTCTTTTCTGCGTCGGCATGGATAGTCCAAGTGCCCGGCTGCGTCTCGTCGGCCAAGCCCAACCGCTGCAAGCGTTGCAGGCGGCCGATTAGTAGCAGGCGCTGGCGTTGCAAGCGGGGTTCATTGAAGCGTTCAATTTGCACCCGGCCATCGTCGCCTGTCTCGCGTTGCAAGGTGCGATCCAGGCTCGTCCACCGTTCCTGTTCCACCTCGCGCTGCAAGGTCTGCTGGATCTCCAGTTCGGTGCGCGGCCCCAGCCATTCGGTCACCAATTCCGAGGCGCGATGGCGGAAGCCATCGGCAATGTAATCGCCCGCGATGATGAGGTCTTTGCCAGTGTCGTCGCGCCCGCGCACGATCAGGTGGGTATGAGGGTTGTCGGTGTTCCAGTGATTGACGGCTACCCATTCCAGCCGCGTCCCAAGATCGGCCTCCATGCGCTGCATCAGGTGCCGGGTATAAGTCCGCAGGTCATCGAGTTCCGCCCCGTCCTCCGGCGAGACGATGAAGCGGAAATGGTGCCGATCATCGGCGCAGTGTTCCTTGAAAGCGTCGAGGTCGGCTTCGTCGGTTTGCGGCCCGTAGGCCCGGCCCGGTTCGCCATCGCGGCCCACGCCGTCGCGTTCGATGTAGCGCAGATGCTTGGCGAGCGATTGCGGGCTGGCCCGCTGGTGATTCACCAGCAGCGTCTTGATGGTCACGCGCCGCGACATGGGCGTCAGCTTCGCGCCCGCGAAGCGTGCCGCTGTATGGCCGCGCCCCAGGCGCGAGCCGGGGCGGTGGCCGCTGCCACTGGTCGTGCCAGGACGGCGCACCGTGGACTTGCCGCCGCTGGCCTTGCCCGCCTGCTTGAGCACCTTGGAAACGAAGCTCTGGCCTTGGCCCTTGCCCCGATTCTTCGGGGCGCTGGGGCGCACGCGGAAATCGTCATCGCGGCGGTCGCTCATGGCTGTACTCCCTGGCAGCGATCACACAAGGTGCGGCGTGTCCGGTCGTGCGAAGCACGCGGACATACTCGTATTGGTGCGGGCCACGCGCCCCAAGCGGCACGGCGGCGAAGCCGCTCCGTGCCTCGCCACCCCCACGTGCAGACTGGCTTTGCGGGCGGACAGGTGCTGCCCCCTTTTGTCTTGCCTTCCGCCTTTGCCCTTCGCTGACGCTGCGGGCAGCGGCGGCCCGGTGGCGCTGCTGCGCGGGCAGCCAGCACGCCGGCGAACGTGGCGATGGCCGCAGGCCGGGCGCGTTCTAGGCAAGACACCTGCACGTTGGAGGACGGCACGAAGTGCAGTGCGAATGCACACGCACTGCACGCGCAACGACATCGCCAAAGCCACCGAAGCGACACACCCGATGGCACGATGAGATGCACGGCAACGTGCAGCGAATCGGCGGCGATCATGGGCGCGTCTCCAGCCAGATCGGATGCGCGACGCCGATCACGGCGGATGTGCTGACCGGGCCGAAATAGCGGCTGTCGAACGACGCCGGGCTGGTCACGCTCAAGAGGAACAGTTCGCCATCGGCCAGCGGACGGCATGGCCGCCACGATGGCAGCGGACGGTCCAGTCGGTCGGCAGGCAGCACGGCGGCCACCGGCACGCCGTCGATGCGCAACTGACCGTCCACAATGCAGACGTGTTGCGGTGCGACCGCGCCCACACGTTTGAGCAGCGGCACGCGCAACGGCAAATAGCCGCGCTGTGCGGCGAGTGCGGCGGCATCGGGCGGCAGCGTCGTCAGGACGATGTTGCCGACTTCCAGCCCGTCCAGCCGATTAGGTGGCGGATCGACGCGATACCAGCCGACTGCCACGCTGTCGGACGGGTTGTAGATCAGGCGCGGCAACGGCTGCACGAAGGACGCCCAGGCCAGCGCAGCGAGGCCGCAGGCGGACAAGGTCGCCACGGTGACGCAAGCGCGCAGGCGCGGATGGAGGCGCGAGGCGGTATCGGTGGCGGGGATGGTGGGAATGGCTGTCATGCCAGCGCCCTCCCGACCAGCCAGGCAGTGTGTCGTTCGGCGCTGTAGTCGGGCAGCGGCTGGCGCGCAGCAAGCCGATTGGCGAGCGTGCGCCAGTACGCAGGCGACACATCGGGCGGCGCGATGTTCAGCGCCTCGATGGCGTCGATGCGTGCCAGCACGGCACGAACTTGGTTTTCACCTTCGGCGTGTAGCAGCAGGCGCGCACCGGGCTGCACGCCGGGGATGCGCTGCGCCGCATCCCATGGCGTGCAAGCCTGCATCACCATGAGCTGCCAGCGGATCGTGCCGTAGTCGTTGGATTGCCAGCGGATGCGGCAGAACAGCGCGCCCGGGAGGAATACCGCGACGCGACGCCAGCGGTCAAGCCGGAGGGTGCGCGCCGGCTCACCGAAGCGCAGGTAAATGTCGATGCGCTGCTCAATGAAGGCGAGTGATACGCGGATCAGCGGCGGCGACGGTGCCGCCGTCACCGCGTCAGCGGTAGGCGGAGCGGATACGGTCATGGGATGTTCTCCGGCGGAAATTCCCGCTCCAGCAATCCACGCAGCAAATCGGCCACGGTCACGCCTTGCGTGAAGGCCAAAACCTTGATGCGCGAGCGCAGGACTGGCGTGATGTCGAGGGTGAGACGGGCGGTGTACAGATCGCCCTTGACGAGCGCGTCGACATCACGTTGGCGAATCCACGCTTCGGCGTGCGGATTCGCGGGCGGGCGGGCGCCGATGCCGACGCGCCTGGTGCGCGGCGCTGGCTTCTCTGTCGTCATATCGGCCACCGCAGCAGTTCATCGACCAGCGCGGTGATTTCGTCCGCGGCGACACTGCCGGGCACTGTCTCGCGGGCGAGCCGGCCAGCGGCCACGCTGTCGGCAAAGACGATCCTTTGCCTGACTTCGGCGCGCAGCGCCGGCAGCGGCTGCT
>JGI24696J40584_12961142_pt1 | contig 11149 bp, 12 predicted proteins | sample TergutCo191P4_FD_40584 | JGI IMG/M metagenome (IMG submission 40584)
TTTTTCCCCATAAGCTCCCTTACTGTCGGAACTATGCTTCTTATCCTCGAGTCGTTCAGTACCCTGAGGTCCTTTTTGTTGAGCGGACAGTTTATGTCCACCCTCAAAAGGACGGTCTTATCCTTGAAGTTGAAATCCCCAAGCGTGTTGAAGTCTTTCGTACTCTCACCTTTACCGGCATATCCCCAAGGCTCTGTTCGTCTTTGAGATCGATACGGAGGCATCCTCTTCCAGCTTGCACATGGACCTTATGCAGTCCACATTCTCCGGCACAACGTCGGATTCCTGATGCACCGCTTGGTAATAATAGAGCATCTTGCCGACCACCTTCACGCCGTCCTCCCACACTACGATCTCGTACATATCGGACCTGTTCCTTCCGAGTTCCCTTCCGAGCTCCATTATCTCACTGGTACCTTTCAGCCCGCTGCTGCTCTTTATCAGCTTGACGCGGGGAGAATTCTTCAGTATCCCGAGGATCTCTTCGGTGCTGGATTCCCTCTGGAGCTCAACGACGACGGTATGAAGGTGCATAAGCGTCGTTGACGCTTTGACGGCCATTGTGTTTATGTTGAGCCATGGCATCACGCTTTTCACATCCGGCCCATGATGGGTCGGCAGTTTCACCGACGGCTCCAATCCGTTGATCGGGCCGCCCTTGCTGTCGCCTGGGTCTGCGCCCCTTCTGATAAGCGTAGCATAGACATTCGTTATCTTGATCGTTTTATCGATCGGGTTAAGGGTCCGGAGGAGGCCGGTGGTGTTGCATGAGACGACCCTTGAAAGCTGTGCGCCCCAAGACTCATTGTAGTTGGCAGTGGAGTTGAATGAGATGCCCGTGAGGCTGTGATCCTCCCCGCCCTGGAATATCGCCTTTATTCCCGCCGCTTCGTATTCCGCTTTGTACATCTCCCCTACATCGCCGGGTGTACAGTCGACGATAATATCGACTGTTTTATAGAGGTCTTTGATGGTCCCCTTGACAGAAATGCCGGCGTCCTTGAACGTTCCGATTCGGTCGCTTGGCACGTAGATGTTGTATCCTTTGTCTGCGGCGGCCCGTGCCTCAAATGTTGGCCGTGTTTTTGTTACTCCCACAATTTCCATATCGTCCTGTTTGTTTACCGCATCCGCCACTCTCTTGCCGATCGTGCCGTAACCGTTTATACCCACCTTTACTTTGGACACTGAATTCCTCTGACGCATAATAGCCTACAGATAAAATAACCTTATGTGTTTCTGATATTGTTTCAGATATTGCGGCAATGCGCAACAGCGGTTCCCCTCAATTATTTAAATAGTCTTTGGATACGTTGTTCTGAGGTATACTCATGAAAGGATCAAGAGCACTACTCAAACTGCTGGAGGACAAGGGAGTTGAAACGATGTTCGGATACCCGGGCGGCGTAGTGATTCCCATCTACGATGAGATATTAGAAACATCGATCAGACATGTCCTCGTACGCCACGAGCAGTGCGCCGCGCACATGGCGGACGGGTTCGCCAGAGCCAGCGGTTTCCCGGGCGTGTGTCTTGCCACAAGCGGCCCCGGCGCCACGAATCTCGTCACAGGCATAGGCACAGCGTATGCCGACTCAGTGCCGATGATCGCGCTTACAGGCCAGGTCGGCACAGGGTCTCTGGGGATCGGCGCCTTTCAGGAGGTCGACGCGTACAGCCTGATGATGCCCATTACGAAACACAGTTTCAGGGTCTTGGATGTGAACAGGCTTCCTCATGCGATACTGGAAGCATGGGACATCTGCCAAACGGGAAGGCCGGGACCGGTCCACATAGATTTCCCCGCCGATCAGATCAACGCTGATGTCGATGAGTCTCTGTTCAATGAGACCTACGGCATAAAGTACATGACAGAGGACTACTCGGGAATAGAACAGGCAGCGCAGTGGATCAAAGAGGCCCAGAGGCCGGTCATGCTTGCGGGAGGAGGGGCCATCGGATCAAATGCAAGCCCGGAGATCATAAAGCTTGCAGAGATGGCAAACATACCTGTGATAACTCCGCTGATGGGTATCGGCGTCATTCCGTCTTCGCACCCGCTCTGTTTGGGATCGTTAGGGATGCACGGCAGAGTGTGCTCGCTCAATGCGTTCAGGGATTCGGACCTGATCATAGCCATCGGTACAAAATTCTCGGACAGGACATACAGCCCTCAGACGGCCCCCTCGCGATCGTGCAGGGTCATTCATATAGACGTTGATCCAACGGAATTCGATAAACACAAGAGGGAAGCGATCAACATAACCAGCGATGCGAAGAAGGCCGCTGCCATGCTCATTGAGAGGCTGGGAGGCCATACGGGCAACCGCCCCGAATGGAATCAGAACATCCGGGAACTCAAGAAGCGCTGCAGCTGCAATTTCAATTATGATTTGACTCCGATCATCCCGCAGAAGATCATGTATGAGATCAACAGGATAACCAGGGAGAATCCTGATGACTACATCATTACCACGGATGTGGGGCAGAACCAGATGTGGGCGATGCACTATCTGGAGGTCGAACGCCCCAGGCACTTCATCTCATCCGGCAGTTTCGGCACCATGGGATTCGGTCTTCCTTCAGCGATAGGCGCGAAGGCCGCATGCCCGGACAAGAAGGTCATGACAATAACCGGCGACGGCGGGCTGCAGATGGTCATGCAGGACATAGCGACATCTGTCGCCGAGGACCTGCCGGTGGTCATCTGCCTGCTTAACAACGGATGGCTGGGTATGGTCAAACAGTGGCAGAAGCTGTTTTGGAATGAGAGGTACAGCAACACCAAGCTCGGTGCGAATCCCGACTTCATGAAGATCGCTCAGGCATACGGCGCGAAAGGCATCCATGTCGAGAAGCCCGGAGAGATACACGACGCTTTCAAAGAAGCATTCGACAGCGGAGAGACATGTCTGCTGGAGATCATGATCGACTGTGAGGAAGATATTACTCCGATGATACCTGCGAATCCTGCGATTCCGCTGATCAAAGGGCGTTGCAAATTCTGATGAAACGATTTCCCTGCATTATTCAGCATGCTTTCAGGGATATAGAAATATATAAATACTATAGATTAGATGATTCTTGTTCAATAGAGTGATAGAAAATGAAACTCGCAGAAGCGTTGTTACTTCGTTCTGAATATCAGAAGAAGATTGAAAACCTGCAAAGCAGGATTTTGGTAAACGTTAAGGTTCAGGAGAATGACAGCCCTCATGAAAATCCGCAGGACCTGATTAGAGAAGCTTTTGATCTGGCAGAGCAGCTTTGTACGCTGATCAAAAAGATCAACGCCTGCAATAATGAGACAATGCTGCCGAATGGTCTTACAATATCTGAAGCAATCGTTGAACGAGACATGCTGATGAAAAAGAGGAACATTCTGGCTTTTACCGTCACGGTAGCGCAGGATAGAGATTACAGGCTGACTCATTCCGAAGTAAAGATGAATGTGACTGTTTCTGTCGAAGAAACACAAAAGCAGATTGATGCGATTTCGCAGAAATTCAGAGAACTGGACACACAAATACAAGGGGCGAACTGGATAACGGACATGGACTGAGAAACTGCTGAAGGTAGTCTGAAGACAGAGGCGGGCAACAAACAATAAAATTCAATTATGATTGATCAGAGGCGCGGGACAGCTTCAAAACTTTACATGTTTGTCCAACACAACTGACATTTGTATGAATTACAATTTACGGCTTATGACCACGTGCCGATTTGTCGCAGGCGAGGGCGGGTAAGGGGAATGCAGTTTTTCAAAAACTTTTTCAGCAGGAGCAGGACAGACAAACCTTATGCACAACTCTAGTTGGACCGCCGGCAGTCTGCGATAAGTATTAGTGCAACAAGGAATTGAACCTCTTTAAGATAAGGTGGATATAAATGCACATTTACCACGACTCAGATGTGGACATAAATGTCCTTAAGGGAAAGAAGGTCTCTGTGCTCGGGTACGGAGCACAGGGGAGAGCACAGGCGCTCTGCTTCCACGATTCAGGACTGGACGTGACCGTAGGATTAAGGAAGGACGGAAAATCCTGGAAAAAGGCTAAAGAAGACGGCCTCAAAGTAGCGGAGTTCGCCGACGCCGTCAAAGGAGCGGACGTTGTTATGATGCTGCTTCCGGACGAGGTGCAGCCCGACATTTACAAAAAATACGTTGAGCCCAACCTCAAAAAAGGCGCAGCGCTTGAATTCGCTCACGGCTTCGCGATAACATACAAGCTCATCACCCCTCCGAAGGATGTCGACGTCATTATGATGGCGCCCAAGTCCCCCGGCGACATGGAGAGAGAGGTGTTCCTTCAGGGATTCGGCGTCCCGGCGCTTGTCTGCGTATACCAGGACGCGACAGGCAATGCGAAAAAAGTCGCTCTGGCACTTGCAAAAGGTCTAGGATCGACCCGTGCAGGGGTGTTCGAGACCACATTCGACAATGAGACCAAGACGGATCTCTTCGGAGAGCAGGCGGTCCTGTGCGGCGGACTCACAGCCCTCATAAAAGCAGGGTTCAAAACGCTGGTCGAGGGAGGATATCCTCCGGAGATGGCCTACTTCGAGGTGTTGCACGAAGTGAAACTGATCGACGACCTGATAAACAGAGGAGGGTTCGAACTCATGTGGCACGTTGTTTCCAACACAGCCGAATACGGCGGCCTTACCAGAAGGGACAAGGTCATAACGCAGGAGTCTCTGAAAGGAATGAAATCCATCCTTGACGATATCGAGTCAGGTAAATTCAAGGATGACTGGCGCGCAGAGTGGGCCGCAGGACTTGTCAACCTCAAGAGAATGGAAGAGGATGAGAAGAAGCTGCAGCTCGAAGTGGTCGGCAGAGAAATAAGAAAACTCTTCGAAAGAAAATAAACCCAAAGGCCAGCAGCGATGAGCAATATCCGCATTAGGACCAGGAACGGCGAATATCTCGCCGAGCTTGACGGATCGGACATATCGAATGCTGTCTGGCTCTCTTTACCTTTTACTACCGCCATAAACATGTTCGGAGGTCAGATATACTTCGAGATGCCGGCGGGCGGCGCTGAACCCGAGGGGTCGCGGGTGACCAAGCTTGAAGTTGGAGACATTGCATACTGGCCGAAGGTCGGCGCATTGTGCATTTTCTTCGGACCTACGCCCCTGAGCGGCGACGACGGCCATCCGGTATCCAAATACTCTGTTGTAAAAATAGGAAGGATCCTTGACGACTGCTCCTCCATGGATTCCGCAGGCGACCGCCAGCGCATCACTTTGGAAAGGGCGTTTTGATTAGACGAAAGTTATCCTTCTGTCGAAGTCGGTAAGCCTTTCGCAGCCGTTCTTGGTTATCAGGCAGGTGTCCTCTATCCTTATCCCGCCTATGCCTGGAATGTATATCCCAGGCTCAGCGGACACAACGTTCCCTGCCTTCAAAACATGTTCCGATCTGGGCGAGACAGATATGTCTTGGTGAACTTCCATGCCTATGCCGTGGCCGAAGGAATGGATGAACTTTCCTTTGAACTCCGAACCGTCGATCACCTCTCTCGCGGCCAGATCGGCATCTTTTGCAAGTGCCCCCTCCATATACTTTTCAATGCCGGTGGTCTGAGCCTCAAGCACGATCTCATATGCGCGCTCCAGGATGTCAGGCGGCTTTGAAAGGAAGACCGTTCGGGTCATATCAGAACAGTATCCGTCATATTTCGTGCCGAAGTCGAAGAGGGCTGTGTCTCCTTTCCTGAGTTTATAGCCGGTCGGAGCGTGATGCGGTTTTGAACTGTTCGCTCCGAATGCGGATATCGTATCGAAAGCGTTCCCGGTCCCGCCGAGCTCCCTCATCCTTACGTCCATCCTGAATGCCATTTCTTTTTCGGTAATGCCTTCTGAGAGCATGTCCGGTATCTCTTTCGCGACCTGAGAGGATATAGTGCATGCTTTCCTCGTCAGTTCGATCTCCTTTCTGTCCTTTACCGAGGTGGTCAAAGACACCGCCGACGAGGCGTCCGCGACTTTGATCCCTTTGACGGTCTTCTTCACGTAATTGACCATGGAGTATGATGCGCTGTGAATGTTGAACCCGACCTTGCCGGTGCCTTTCAGCGCCTCTCTGAGATAATTGTCCCTTTCCTCGCGGGTGCGGTAAACGTGAACCCTGCCCTTTCCGGACATAGCTGTTTCCTCCTCAAGGGCGCTTACAATAATATCGAGACCTCCGTCCTTTCCGACAACAGCCATGGAACTCTCGAAGGAACCGCCGGCCAATTCCGAGAGATACCAGAACGTTGAGTCCAAGAACGGACTTCCGTCATTCAGTATGACGACCGCATCAAGCCCTTTGGCGTTGGCGATCAGTCTTTCGGCGCGGGACTTCTCCATGCCAGATAATAAAGGAATACTAACAAAAAGGTTTGCTCAGACACCGAACCATTCGTTGCGCACTATTCTCTTCAGCGCAGATATGGCGGAAAGGGTGGCAAGGTGCGATGTTCTCGGGTTGTCCGGTTCCGGTATGTTGTAAGTGTGGCAGTTCATCTCGCCGAATCTTCCTTTGATCTTCAGCTCGTGAGAGTTGCTCTTTATATCAGGATCGAGCACGACTGTTACTTTCGTCCTGTCGAAACCTATTCCCAGAAGACTCACCGTAGCGGCCACGTTGACGTTCTTCGGGAACAGTTTCACGGCCTCTCTGGCATATCCGGAGTAGATGGTCGTCTTTTCGGTGATCTTATCCACATCTATGCCTTTTTCTTCTATGTACTGTACGCCGCTGAGACTCTTCGGGCCTTTCATTGTGATGAGTTCGACCTCTTCCATCTCGTCGACGGACGCGGATCTAAGGCCGTCCGCGCCGCAGAGCGCGCCTGTGGGGATGTATATCTTCGCCTCGCTGGTCTTGGCCTTATCAAATATCATTGTTCTAAAATCATCATCCACCAATGAGCCTACTGACATGATCATCATGTCCACGCCCCTAGCCACCACTTTCGGAAGCATCTCCTTTGCAGCTGCCTGCGAGGCGGCTTCGATGACAAGGTCCGAGTGATACAGTTCGTCCTCGACTGACTCTATAACTATTGCCTTGTTCAGGCCTGCCGCCACTTTTTCTGCGGTCTCTTTTCTGATGTCTATGAGGTAGATCCTTTTGACCTCGCTCATTTCATCGGCAGCCTTTGCGAGCTTGGAACCGATGGAACCGCAGCCGATGATGGTTATGCGCATGAGCGGACAAATCGGATAATGCATATTAATCTTTACGCATGCGGCCCAGATTCGGGACCTGTGCCGCTGTTTTTGCTTCAGCGTTCCGATGAATGGCCCGTTATGATGTGTTGCTGCCGGGAACCTATGCCGCTCATTTCACACCTTATTTTGCTTCCGGGATCATAGATCCAGCAGATACTCTCGGCTGTCAAAGACCTTTGTCCCGTCAACGTGAGGCGTAAGGCTGTCTTGGTCATATACGAACCCCAGTTTCTCGATCACTCTGGCAGAGGCAAGGTTTTCTTTCGCGTGTCCGCCGGAAACGGTCTTTATGCCGAGGTTAGCGGCGGCAAATCTGAGAATAGCTCTCATTGCCTCGGTGGTGTATCCGCGGTTCCAGTGGACCCTCATGATGTTGTAGCCGACCTGGAACATCTGCCGGCTTTCTTCCCAGATCAGTCCGCCGGATCCGAACAGTTCGCCTGTTTCCTTCAACACGAAACCCCAGATGTAATTGTCGCTGTAGACAATGTTGCCCGAATCATCCTGCCGCCATTCGATCTCTTTCAGCCATTCTATTGCATCGTCAATGGAATGGTGCGGGAGCCAGCTGACGTATTTGGCCACTTCCGGGTCGCCTGTCCATCCGTAGTAGGCGGTTTCCGCATCGGTGAGAGTAAGCGGCCTGAGAATGAGTCTCTGGGTCTCTATTATGATCTTCATCTTGTGTGCCGCTCCTCGTACTTATCATAGCAAAAACATACGGTCAAATGGTCGTTCACGATCCCGACCGCCTGCAGAAAAGCGTAAATGATCGTGGTGCCCACGAATTTAAAACCCCGTTTTTTCAGATCTTTGCTGATGGTATCGCTCAGCGTGCTTGAAGAGGGAATTTCATTCATGGCCTGCATATTGTTTTTGATGGGTTTTCCGTCGGTGAAGTTCCACAGGTATGCGTTGAAGCTGCCGAATTCTTTTTGAATTTCCAAGACCCGGTTGGCGTTGTTGATTATGGCGCGGACCTTTAACAGGTTGCGTACGATCCCTTTGTCCTGCATAAGTTCCTCGACCTTTGCTTCATCGTAGCTTGCAACCGTTTCAATATGGAAATCATCAAACGCTTTTTGGAAACTTTCCTGCTTATAGAGGATCGTTCGCCACATGAGCCCCGCCTGCATCAAATCCAAGCAAAGCTTCGCGAAAAGCTTCTGATCGTCATGTTCGGGCTTACCCCAGACCTCATCGTGGTATTTTGACATCTTGGCGTCGTTTTCTGCCCACGGGCAACGTATCTTTTCACCCTTCATAAGGTTAAGAGCTCCTTTGCAGTTTAAGTTTTATTACAAGGCTGCGCCGGTGAAACCGTTGCCAAGGGCCTTTATCAGATATGATCTTGGTCGGTATGTGATGAATTTCCATGTAGACATACCACGCATAGCAGGAGACGGCAACGACAAATACTCTCCTTGCCATATCCAGAAATGTGGAAAAGTATGAGTTGATCGACCACACGGCGGACCTCATGGTCAAAGCTTACGGGAATACGCTGGAGGAGTGCTTCGCCAATGCGGGCTACGCGCTCTTCGACCAGACAGTGGACCTTTCCGGGATCAGACCCGTCGAGACATTCAGCGTGGAGGTCTTCGGCGACGAGGCCGAGGATATGCTGTACTCTTTCTTGTCGGAACTGCTTTTTCTCGAGGACTGCGACGGAGTGGTGCTGTGCGAACTAGATGTCAAGTTCGACGGCGGCAAAGTGATGTGCGAAGGCAGAGGCGAGATCCTCGACAGAAGCAGACACAGGATAAAGTCTGAGATCAAAGCCGTGACTTACCACATGCTCTCAGTGGACGCCGGCGAACCGTCCGTCACCGTCATCTTCGATGTATAAAGAGATATACTCTCACGGCTTTCCGAACAATATCATGCTTAAGCTAGGGTGGTTCTCCACGGGAAGGGGTCCGGGCTCCAGGAATCTTTTGAAAACGGTAATGGACAAAAAAAAGCAGGGTCTTTTGGATGTCGATATCTCGTTCGTATTCTGCAACTGGGACAACACCGAGGAACCGAACCCTAAAAAAGAACAGAGGAAGTTGTTCTTCGATATGGTCGAAGGCTACGGGATACCTCTGATAACCTTGTCGTGGAAGGAATTCCGCCCCGACATCCGCAAATCCGATGAGGCCGCATGGAGGAACGAATACGGGAAGAAGCTCAGGGAGCTCACCGAAGGGTACGGGTTCGATCTCGGCGTGCTTGCGGGATACATGCTGTGGATGGATGATGAGACGTGCAAAGTATATGACATGATAAACCTCCATCCGGCACTCCCCGACGGTCCGAAAGGGACATGGGAAGAGGCCATATGGTCGCTGATAAGAGAGGGCTCGGACGATCATGGCGCGATGATCCACATATGCACAGAGGAATGGGACCGTGGCGCTGCCCTGACGTACTGCAGATTCCCCATCAGGGGTCCGGGGTTCGATGACCTTTGGAATGACATCGGCAGAAAGATCGCCTCATCGTCTTTGGAAGACGTGATCAAAAAAGAAGGAACGGACGAGCCGCTTTTCAAAAAGATCAGGGAGGAAGGCACCAAACGCGAACTTCCGCTGGTAGTGTCGACGATAGGATTGTTCGCCGGCGGCAGGGTAAGCATCGAGAACAAAAGGCTCATCGAGAACGGAAAGACGCTGGAGAGACCATACGACGTGACCTCGGAGGTCAACGCATCCCTTTGAGGTATGAACAATGGACGAATTCGACCCCGCCGCTGAACTTGGCCTGATACACGACAAACAGCTTGTCTGCAGCTGCAAAGGATTCCTTCAGCTGGATAACAGTTCCAGATGTCTGTGCGAACGGTTTGTGCACAACGGCGATAAACTGTACGATATGATCGCGAGATACGACGACATCGTCAGTTATGTTCTGAACAGGTCCGAAGTGCGTTCGGGAGATACCGTGCGGTTCATCGCGCCGTTCCTGAAAGCGTTCGGCATGACAGACTATGCGGCCATGGAGCACAGCGGCAGATGCCTGAAGCTCATGCCTGAGGCAAAGAAGGTCCTGAAGCATCTGACGGACACCTTACCCACATTCATTGTCACGTCATCCTATGAGCATGCCGTGCTGAACCTCTGCAACGAGCTTGATATACCGAGAGAGATGGTCGACTGTTCAGAGATAGCATTTGACGATTTTGAGATGTCCAGGCAGGAGGCTAAGGCCATCAGGGAAATGGCGGGCATGATAACGAATCTGAAACTGCCCAGGCGGGAATACGAGCTGAATGTCCCGGTAAAGCTTCACCAGGACGAAGTGGACATGGTGATGACCCTGGATGAGATATTGAACGAGAGGCTCCGGGACATGCAGGCCTCAGAGATAATGACTCAGTGCAGGCCGATCGGGACCAACGAGAAGGCCCATTTCCTGATCTCCCTTAGAAAAAGGACGCAAATTGATTTTGAAGGCACCGCGTTCATAGGAGGAGATATAACGGACATACATCTGCTCGATGTGATAAGAGACGGAGGAGGCCTCGCGATGTCCTTCAATGGCTGCGACTTTGCCGTCAGGAAATCCAATATCGCTGTTCTATCGAGGGACTGCACTGTAGCGGCGGTGCTTGTGCAGGAATTCTACAATGAGGGGATAGAGGCGGTGCTGGATCTTGTGGAGAACTGGGACAGGAAGACGCTGGAGAAGAAGGATTTCCCTGATCCTTACCTCATGTCGGCGATGCTGGCATCCAATCCGAAGAAGCTGCCGGAGGTCCACATCGTGAACAAGGACAATGCGGACGAGATCGCGAAGAAGAGCACCGACTACCGCAAAAAACTGCTCAGATGATCAGGACATTGAAGTGCTCTGGTCGGGATTCGAACCCGAGTGTCGGCCTCGAAAGGGCCGAATGATTGGCCGCTACACTACCAGAGCTTACGGCGCTCATGATTGA
>JGI24696J40584_12961139_pt1 | contig 11135 bp, 11 predicted proteins | sample TergutCo191P4_FD_40584 | JGI IMG/M metagenome (IMG submission 40584)
GGCGTAATAAAAGGTGAGTCGGTGCAGGTGTATAATCAATATGGAATTTGTGTTTACAACGCTATTGCTCAGGATACTACAATAAAACTTACGCTACATCTTTCTTCGGGACTCTATATGGTGCATGCAGGAGAAACGATTACGAAAATTTTGGTGTTGGAGTAATCTCCCCCGCCGGCGGGGGATGAAGGGGGTGGAAACAAACAGTATAACTTTAGAAATTATCAAAAAAATACACTATGACATATAACAAAAACAAATTGAAAATCAGAACAAAAACTTGGGCAACTCTGTTCATGTTCTTGTTCATTACACTCTCTTCAGTAAGCCATTTATCTATCATGGCGCAACGAACGACTTACGAGCTTTCGCTCTATGGAGGAGGCGCTTACTCTTTTTTAAATCACTCTCGATCATCAAGTTCCACCTCTTTGGGCTATAGTGTAGATGCCGGATTGGGTTTTACCTATTTTATTCGTCCACAATGGGGAATTCATGTTGGAGCAGGATTTGGTTTTTATGATGTTCAAACTAAAGTGAACACCATGAAACAGATTACTTCAGGATTTTTCGACAGCAACGGATATGCCTTTGAACTGCACACCACCTATTTCAACTATAAAGAATCTCAACAAGCTATGTTTCTGAATATTCCGGTGTTATTTCAATTTCAAACCACAAAAAACCAAGCATATCAATCGAAGAGAGGGCAAAGGGCAGGACTCTATGCCATGACCGGCGTTAAAGTATGTTTTTTAGTTAAAAACAGTTACCAACCGCAAGTAGCAAGACTTTACAATGCGGGATATTATCCTTTTTTTGACAACTGGTTAGATACCCAAACCTTTGCAGGTTTAGGCAATTTTGATGGAACAAGTTCTTCAGGCAAACAGAGTTTTAGTGTATTGGCAATCTATACCTTAGAAGCAGGTTGCAAGTTGCTTGTGGGCAATTCGCTTTTTCTTTATGTGGGTGCGTATTACGACTGCGGGTTAAATGACCCCTTGAAAAAAATCCGACAACCGTTAAGCTACTACGCACAAGTGGAAAATCTTTCAGATTTTACATTACTTTCGTTTTCAAAAAGGGTTAATTATATGGCAATTGGGCTTAAAGTGAGGTTTGCGTTTACGCCGGGTAAAACAGGTAAGAAGGGGGGGATGCTACCTTGTCCTAAATGATAGTTGTTAAGAATCGTTTCGTTTAAAGTAAAAACAAGCCAATCCTGTGTCTTTTTTGTCAATAAGTGATGATCTCTGTACAATTACAAATTCTGCAAGTTCTCAGCACATTTAATAATTTTAATATTGTTTTAATAACTCTTTAATAATATCATCTTTATTTCTACCTTTAGCCCAATTTGAGCCATTAATTGTATGCAGCCAATCGTTATCAATAAAATGAACAAAATCAGAAAGATAATCGCTACCCTCTCTAATGGACTTTTCTACAATAGGGACTGCAAATTTAAGTTCTTCCTTATCATATTTTGAATAAAGTACCGGATAATTTCCACCGCCCGTATCAAGAAAAGAATCTTCCCCTGTTTTATAAGGCAAAAAATTTATCTTTAAATGTTTGATTTTATTATAGTTAAAAAAACAAAAGCCAGCCCAAAGATACCAACCCTTAACTCTATTAACTAACGTGCCGTAGAAATCTTGATTTGCCATTTTGTCAGAAATTGAATAGGGTTTGGTTGGAAAAATATCGTGGTCAATAAGTCCAAAATATGCAGGTTTGCGAACAGATATAATATTGCGGTATGTATAATTCAACGAAAATCCGTGATTGCAAAACATAAACGGAAATTTTGGAATTGACACGTACGCCACATTTTCCCGAATACAAATATCTCTGATAAGTTTGCGTTTGAAAATATCTGAAGAATTATCAACAATGATATGCGTGTAATTTTTATCTAGAATATACTTTTTCACCAATCTGATTTGCTCTTCAATCAAAAATTCATTATTAAAAGCAATGGTAATAATATCTAAATTACTATTATTTAATGGTTTAAGCACACAATTACAACAACTGTTTTTTGCCAATTTTTTATGTAAAAACCAAAAATTTAATATTCTTACAACAATAAGCCAAGCGAGTATTCTTAATTTGCTATTATTTTTTTTCATAAAAATATTTTATAAAAATTTACTGTTAAATAAGTCAACCCATTGTCTTATAACATTTTCCAAAGTAAATATTTGGCAAGTATCTGTAGCGAACTTTGCCATTTTTCGCCTTTGTTCAATGTTCTGCATTAACCAAATCAGTTTTTTGGCATATTGGTTGTTGTTATTCTTTCCGACGAGCAAACCGTTTTTTTCGTTTTCAATAATATCACTTACCGCCCCAAAACTGTCAAAAGCAATTGGCACAACTCCCATTTGTTGCGCCTCAAGCAAAGTCATTGGAAAACCCTCATGTGCAGAAGTCATCATAAAAATTGAAGCACGTCGGTAATATTCAATTGGGTTTTGCTTGCCTTCAAAATTAACCGCCTTGATTTGGTGCTTTTTTGCCAAATGTTTGTAATATAATTCGTCTTCGCCTGTGCCAATAATAGTTAATTTCCAATCCTCTATATCTGTTTTTTGTTGAACATTTTTCCAGATTTTAAGTGCAGTAGAAATGCGTTTTTGCCTGTCGGACAAACGCGTTACAATTAGAATTTCATTTTGTTTTTTGTATATTTCATCTTCCAAGATTTCAGCATCAAATACAAGCGAATTTGGAATTGCAACAATTTTATTTTTATTATTTGCTGTAATCTTTGAAATTTTGCCATAATCGTCAATATAATTCTTTGATAACAATATTATTTTATCAAAAAAATCATTATAAACGAAAAATTCTTTTCTTATAGGAATAACCGCTAAAAAATTAAAAACTGCGCGTGGCAACAAACCGGCAGCAAGTTTTTTGATACTTCTTGCAACTTGAATTTTGTGTATTATTCTGAAAAATTCAGCGCTATTATTGGGTTTTACATCAAATTGAGCAGGTGTAGTGTGCAAGCAGTAAACCAATTTGCAGTTGCCGGCGCTATCTGCTGCACGACGAATGTTTTCAAATGCACAGAGACCTGTATTAACTCCTTGACAAATAATAAATTGTATTTTATTATCTGTAATAAAATTTTTCATCGGTTCATATTCATTACCCCGTTCGAGTTTGAGCTTTGCAACAAAAAAAGTTTTGAATTCATCTTCATTATTTATGTAGTAAGTCGAGTAACAGTCTATTCCATGATTTTGAAATGCTTGCGAAAGAACGTGAGTTATTCGCTGTATGCCGCTACCGAACGGCGAAACTTCTACACTAGTTAAAAAAAGCAGATTCATAATTTGAGATTGTTAAAAATAAATAAACAAACTTTAATCAGTTGATAATGAACATATAATGTTTTCTCCTTTGACTGTTGTTGAAAAATTATATCTTACTAGTGCTTCGAAAAATGCTTTTGAAGATCCTTTCCTTATATGATCATGCAGTTCAATAATGATATAACGAGTTCTCGGCAACCAATATTCGTAATCAGAAGTAAACACTTCTTTTTCAGAACCTTCAATATCTATTTTCAATACGTCAATAAAATCTATTTTTTGTTCTTCCATGATATCTTTAATGGAGATCGCTTTTATGCTTTGGTCGCAATTCGTTGGGGCTTCTTTTACGACAAAACCAAATTTTTCGGAGGAAGGATTTTCAATAATCAAATCTGTTTTTTTATTCCACAATCCCATGTTATACAAAGTAATATTATCGTATTTCTCTGTATTTTTTTGTAAAATTTCGAAGTTCGATAAATCGGGCTCAATACAAATAATTTTCGCATCCGGGAAACGATTTTTGAAATACACGGTTGCGAAACCTATATTAGCCCCACAATCCAGCACAACCTTTGGAGTGTTTTGAAAATTAATTTCATAAGATTTGTCCAAGAATATTTGATCAAAAATGCAAAAATCAGAAGATATTCCTCTTAAACAGATCGGGAAAATGAGCTTTTTTGTCGAAAATTTAATCGTTTCATTATCTTTCGCCCATTTCCTTTTCATAAAAAAACGAACAGTTTGTTGATTTATCCCAAACGATTTGAAAAATTTATAAGCATTTTCTACTCTTTCTCTTGTATTCATTGCGATAGTTTTTTATGGGACTCCTAAGAATTATTTTTTTGACATTTTGATTTTTCCAAAAAGCAGGAGTCCGTAAAACTTTCAGGAAATCTTCAAAGCAGATTAGCGTAAGTAAATTATCCCCTGCGATGATTCGTTATTCTATTTGATTTTTCATTATTATCTCCTTTATAAATGAATACCATATTATGATAAAAATGCATTGAAACTATTTTTTTATCAAAGTATGTGTCTTCATATTCTTCATCAACTATTTCCTGATGGTTTAGGCAATCCGTAAGACTCTTAAAAAAGTTCATTGCCGTTTTTGGATTGTTTAAATCTTTACTATCTCCACCAGCATGTTCCCAATATGATGTTTGGATGTCCTCTACCACATATATTCCGCCCTCTTTTAGTTTTGGGAAAAGCATTTTAAATGTTTCAATAATATGTTCGTTTAAATGACTTCCATCATCTATTATGATGTCTAAATAACCTATTTCATTGGTTACTTTTTCCAAAAATTCTCGATCCACTTGACTTCCTTGAAAGATTTTTATACGCCTTTCCTGAAGTGCCGATTTATCATAAATATCAACGCCGTATATTTTTCCAAAAGCGAAATACTTTTTCCACATTCTTAAAGATTGTCCACCTTGTTTTGGGTTTTCATAACCACCGACGCCAATTTCCAAAAGTTTTATTCTCTTATTTTTAAATTTCTTTAAGTGAGTTACATAATGCTGAATGTACCAATGTTCCCCTATTTTATCTGTAGCATACACTTCCGCCAACAATGCCATATTGCGAAATGCGAATGGCGCCAATAAATTTTGTAATAAAAATTTTTGTTTAGTTGTAAGTTTCGCTTTCAAAAATGCTTTAATTCTATTTTTCATACAAAATCCCTAATTTGTGTCGGGAACAACTGTTAAATTAATACGTTTTATATATTCCCACTTTCTCAAATTTTGAATAATAGGTAACATTTCGACTTAGTATAAAGCTGTTGAACTTTTTATCAGGCTTCATAAAATTCGAACCATAGGTTGCAGCCAAATAGTTTTCAGTGTCTTTTGGTACATTAAATTCGTATCCTTTGAACAACATGGTCGTAAAACCCGTATTGGGACAGAACCATTTTTTTACAGAAGCTTTAACTGAGCCTCCAAACCTGTAGTCGTCCTCCGGTTGCCAATAAAATGATCTACAATTCATCCAATCATCATCAACAACATAGAAAAAAATATCAATATGCACACCATTGTAATCATAAGTTTGTTCCACGCTTGTTGGCTCATCAAGGACTTCAAAAGATCTTATTAACTTAAAACCACCTTGCAGCATAGCCATTTTAGCAGCTTCTATATCTTTGGCAAACATAGCGATGTCAATATCCATGTCATGTTTAATAAAATCTTTTTCTCTATAAGCGCCCAGCAGCGTGCCAAAATCCAACCAAAAAAACAATCCGGCTTTTTCAAGACTCTCTTTTGCCAGCACAAGAGTTTTTACAGCGTTATTTCTATAGTGTTGCTTTTTTTTTCTGTATTTAATTGGATACCATATAGGACCCAACAATCGAAGCGCCCACTTTGAATTACGAAACTTATTGGCTAATTTTTGAATATTCATCATTGTTTTTGTATTATTATTTTTCGGCAACAATTGCATAGAAATGGGTATTTTCCCAGCGATTATATTCAGGAGGGTAAATGTCTATGATTTCTACATTGTGGTAGGCGTTGTTTTTTAGCATACTTACTTCTTTGTCAATATGTCTGTAATGTGAGGCATATTCTCTATTTAACTCTTTTGAAAAACCGGAAACAAAAACATCTTCATTTATTCCAAATTGATGTTTTACAACTATTTTGCCTCCCGTTTTAAGAGCTTTGTGATATTTGTTATACACAATATTTGTTTCTTCTTCATTCAAGTATTGTAACATTCCAAAAAAAGTAAGCAAATCATAATAATTATCATCAGGAACAAAATCTTCAACTTTGGTGTGTACAATCTTTATTTTTTCAGTATTAGCAATAAATTGTGAAAACTCGGCAAATGGTTCCACGGCAGTAATATGTTGTACATTACTATACAATTGATTAATAATAATTCCCGTTCCGCTTCCCAAATCAAGAATTTTAGTATTCGGAGTTACATATTTTAAAATAAAGTTTACATCAAATAAAGTTATATCCTTATTCGCAACAAACCTTGTTGATAAATTATCTGTATTATTGTTGGCTAAAGCTGTCCAAAATTCAAAGGATTCTTTCATGTTTTCTTTTTTTTTCAAAAACGAACATATATATATGAGATGATTCAACGAGAGAATGACTTAATAATGAAAAACCATTGTTTAAAAATATAGATAAATAATCGTCGTATGTTCGATAATATGCAGAATATTCATTTGTGGAATTATATATGTATTTTGTATTTACTTCATTGATTAACAAACCATCTTTAAGTACTAATTTTGCCCCATCTTTCATTGAGTCATGAACTTTTTTAACAATTTCTATTATGTACGGGTCATCAATACATGTTAATAGTCCAAGCATCATGAAAGCATCATATTTGTTTGTTTCCAAGTCGATGGATAAAGCATCAGCTTGTTTAAAAACTATATTATTTATTTTCTTTTTCTTTGCTGTGTTTATTGCAACATTAATCATGCTTTCTGCCAAATCAAAAGCATCTATCTGTTTTACTTTATCAGCAATAAGAACAGAGAAATCTCCGCAAGCACAAGCTAAATCACAAACGACAGAGTCATTAGACAGATGTGGAACAAAAAACATATTAATAAAATTTTTCATATTGTTGTAATATTCCTTATGGATGATATAAGGATTCCAATCTTCTTGCTTGCGCCACCATGCTTGCGCTGCATTACTATTTTCTTGTTTTTTATTTATTTTTGACATGTGTAGTAGGAATTCATCTCTACTTGTTGTAGAATAAATATCAGAAGGAGATATACGATTTCCTATTTTTGTTAATAATCGTTTTACCGAATTTGGTAATAGAACTCTAATTTTTGTTTTCCAAATTTTTTTTATTTTTTTCATAAAATGTTAATTTATAAATTTATAATATTATTTTCTTATTGCGATTAATAAAAGGATTGAAACTGTTGTTTACAGGTACAATTTTTGTATTAGAAATAAAATCTGCGTCATCGCTGAAAAGTGTATGATGATTTTGATTATTTAATGTTCTTGGAATTGGTAAAAGGCGTACTCCCAAAGGTTTGTTCAATCTGCATGATATGCTTGCAATGTCTAATAATATAGCAAGTATCTCGTTCATAGCAATTTCACCATAAACAGGAACCATATCTATGCCACAGCCACACATAGTTGATACAGAAGTGATTTGTTCGATAGATATTCCTTCGTTAATATTCATGGTGCAAAACTCCAAATCTTCCAAAAGCGAATACATTACTCCGGAAAACCCAACCATTTTATAATATTTTCCGAAAGATTTTAAGAATTCAGTTAAAAAGGCAGTAACGAACATTGAACCGCTATCACCAAGTTTTTTTAAACCAAGCGTTTTAAGAATTGATAAAACGCTCCCGTTACTGTCAATAATTGGGGCTAAAGAAAAATCGAAGCCTTTGAAGGCAATTTTGTTTGCACTGGCAATCTCTTCTGCTAACTCATTAATAACATCTAATTGAGGACGTAAAGTTTTAATAAGATGTTCTTTTAACAAAAATAATGACATATTAGAAACGTCTTTGTTCTCATTCAGGATATCATTAATTTTTTGGGTTAATTCTAATGAAATGGAAAAGCCATAATCGCCTGACGACATTGTAAAAGGGAAAAAAGGTCCATCAGGTTTTATATTACTTGAGATACCTAATCTAAAATTATCAGATCCGTTGCTAATGGTACTTACATCTTGAATCAATTTTGCAGAACGAGTTAGTATATCATAGTCTATTTCACTGCTCTTAGCTGCAATAATGTTTACAAATGTGTGTGGAAAGTCTCGTAGTATTGAAAAAGCATGATGAAACATTTTGCCTCGTTCTCGGCTATCTTCCATACATGGATCTATCGGCACATTGAACCATCTTATTCCGATATTATTACACGCTGTTGAAATCTGTTTAAGGAATGTATCGTCAATAGGAGAATTGATAGCAGGTAAGTTAACTCGAAATGTTCTTATTGAGGGATAATTTTTTTCCCAATCTTGAATAAGTTTATCAAGACACAATATATTCTCAATTGAAAAATTTCTTGACAAATGATATGTCACTGAACGTATTCCTATCATGGTTTTATTTATTTAACAATAATTTAAGTAAAAAATCCACTTCAGGAACTTTAAAAGTAAATTTGTGTTTTACAGTTTTGTACGGATATATATCATTTTTCAGAACTCGTTCATAAACCCTCTTAATAGAAACCTTTTCTTCTTTTCGCAAAGTCCATAATTGTACATTGGTGTAATTCACTACAATAGCAGGAATTTGTTTTATGTTCATTCTTTTGGCTACTTCCAAACGATGTTGTCCATCTAAAACAAGATGGTGTTTGTTTTCAATGATAACAGGTTGTGTCCAATGTCCTTCTTTTTGAATTTTCTGCATCAATTCTTGAACTCTTTCTTCAGAAAAAGCTTCAATAGTTTTCATTGAGTCAACATCTACTAATTCTACCGAAGGTGCATCTTGCGGGATATCAATTTTTATATTTTTTGCTTGATAATATTCTTCCTGTTTGTTAAAGGTAAAAAAAGCAAAAGGAGATATATCTGCCTCAACACAAGGTAATGATTTTAAATTTTCTATCCACGGAATAAGATAATATTGTTTTATACTATTTTGCGCATAGTTGTTTACCAATGATTTAAAAGTATCTATTTCATTTTTACTTATTCGCATTACCCCAGTAACTTTAGTGTAATTTTTATATTTATCTTGGAAAGAAGATACTATTTTCAGATCAATAATATTTCCATATTTATCAGAATTTACGATAGCTCCGTATTGGGTGTTTTTGAACTTCCCTTTTGTAAACCATACAGATTTCCCTTCAAAATCACTTCCTAAAACATATTTTACTAAAGCGTCTTCCATAATTGTATCTGCTTCAAAAATAACGCAGGGACCACTTACGTGAGATAATGCTAATTTCATAGAATAAATATTCACGTCTTCTTCATACATCTTGTTTTCTACAAGCACAACGGTATTATCATCTTTAAATATGTCTTTGATAAGATTGGCTTTATAACCAATGGTAATAACAATTTTTTGAATGCCATTATTTTTCAATTGTCTTACCAAACGTGATAATATTCGCTCATCTTCATAATATAATAAACATTTTGGTTCTTTGTTACTTAAATGTTCCATGCGACGACTTCTGCCCGCTGCTAACAATATAACTTCGTTTATTTCATTCATTATTTTTTAATGTTAATTAGATAATTTTATGAATAGTTGCATTATTTAAACTTTATTCTGCAAATAAATATAATTTTTTATTTTTTTCAAAATCTTGCATATCTATTTAATTCGTTTTTAAGTTTTTTCAAAAGATACTTAAACATATATCTCCTTTCATATTTTTTACCCTGTTGTCTTACAGAGATAAGTCCTCCAGTCGCCATTTTTTCTAAATCTGCAGGCTCGCAGGTGTAATTCACTTTGTCAAAAACTTCCGGTTTCCAGTCATTTGGTTTTTTTGCAATTAACATGGTGTCTTGTATTCCTCTGTTATACCATTCAAATGAAACTTTGGGAGGCGCACAATTGGTAGAAGCATGTAATACATTTAATCCTGCATATTTGGCTAACGCAATGAGTCCATCACTGAAATAGTTTTGGCAATTCACAGGATATCGGTGCAACCCCTGCCTACTTGGCACAAGAATACACACCACTCCGTTTGGCTTTAACACCCGTGCTATTTCTGTAATGGTGAACCACGGAAATTCAATATGTTCAAACGTTTGTCCTGTGATTAAAATATCGCAAAAATTGTCGGGAACTTCATCCCATTGGTAAGCATGTTTTACTGCAATATCCACGTTATATCCCTCAATCATATCAAGCCCAATATATTGAAAGGGAGGTTCATTAAAGAATATTTTATAACTCTCTTCTTGTCCCGGAATACATTGGCTACCTACATCAAGAACGGTGATGGTTTCTTTTTTATCCAAATTATTTACGTAATTTTCTTTGAACCACTGCATTCGTAACATTGAACTTTTATGCATAATATTTGATTTTATTTAATTAATTGGGCGTTTTTTTGTGTTTTTAGTTCGTCTATTGCATCTATTTTCTGGTCTATTTCTATGCCATTTTCTAGTCTATTTTCTGTTACCTTTCTTTCTTAATCTATTTTTAAGTATTATCCTAAGACAGTTAATTATGTATCTCCTTCTATATTTTTTGCCCTGTTGTTTTACGGAGATAAGTCCAGTCGCCATTTTTGCTAAATCAGCAGGTTCGCAGATGTAATTCGCTTTGTCAAAAACTTCCGGTTTCCAGTCATTTGGTTTTTTTGCAATTAACATGGTGTCTTGTATTCCTCTGTCGTACCATTCAAAAGAAGCTTTTGGAGGCGCGTAATTGGTTGAAGCATGTAATACATTTAATCCTGCATATTTGGCTAATGCAATTAACCCATCGCTAAAATAGTTTTGGCAGTCCACAGGGCACCTGTGTAAATTACACATACTTGGAGCAATGATACACACAAGTCCGTTTGGTTTTAACACCCGTGCTATTTCTGCAATGGTAAACCATGGAAATTCAATATGTTCAAATGCTTGTCCTGTGATTAAAATATCGCAAAAATTGTCCGGAACTTCATCCCATTGGTAAGCGTGTTTTACTGCAATATCCACGTTATATCCTTCAACCATATCAAGTCCGATATATTGGAAGTGAGGTTCATTAAAGAATATTTTGTAGCTGTCTGCTTGCCCCGGGAGGCATTGGCTACCAACATCAAGAAC
>JGI24696J40584_12961140_pt1 | contig 11135 bp, 6 predicted proteins | sample TergutCo191P4_FD_40584 | JGI IMG/M metagenome (IMG submission 40584)
GGCGGCGTGCATAGCGGTTGTGGCTGTAACAATCGGGTCGGCGGGGTCAGTATAAGGCGAGCCGTAGAAATAGATTGCCAGCGGCGCATCGTAAGTCAACATATTAATGCCTTTGCCCATTTCGCTGGTGTAAATATCAAAGGCAGGACGGAGAAAATTCCGGAACATTTCGTCGGTTGTTTTTCCCCAGAATGGACGCATCAACATCAAAAACCAGTTGGATACAAACCATTTCATGCCTTTAAAGTAAGTGCAAAAATCTTCTGCAAATTTGTGATTTTTTTCTTTGCTGTCAAAAATTAGAACATTAATATCCGATGGAGGATAGCCCATAGGCGATGTTTTTGCTGCTTCAAGTATCTTTTCGATGATTTCAGGCTCCACTTTTTTGTCGGAAAATTCGCGGATACTCCTCCGACTTTGAAGTAAAGCCAATAATTGACTGTAATTTGCTGTATTTTCAATTGTTGGTAACTCGAACAAATCATCAGGGGATAATGTTCTGCCATAAATCATTATTGCCTCGCTCGGACAAGCAGCCATACAGTGTCCGCAGGCTACGCAGCCAAAAATAGGCTTGTCGTTGACTGTTACTTTCTTGTCTTCAATTACTAGACTGTAATCTTTACAAACCTCAACACATTTTCCACAATCTGTGCATTTTGTTTTGTCTATCCTTATTTCAGCACTTTCTTTTGTTCTTGTTGTTGGTATTGACATTTTTTAAGTTTTTTTTTGCTTTCCTTCCGCCACGTTCTCGCCTCATTGTAGCTAACTTTTTGCATATTGGGGCAGTGGTGACTTCTAAGTACTTTCCAGCGGGCGACAATTTTCCATTTCCGTACACTCTTTCAAGCGGGGGTAGTGCCGCCATTGAGCCAATATGCCTTTTGTTTTGCAGCAATAATAACGCCAAAAGTACCAGTATGACTTAGTTTTAAACTGTGAGCCAATTTTCGTGCCTTAAAGGCATCAATTATTCCGACCGCAAAAGTAGTATTTTGTGTTTAACAGTGTAAAGGTAGGGTATTTTTGTGGTGGCGTAAGACCCCGTTCGCAAATAGACCAATGTTTCTTGCCTTATTAAAAGGCTTTAAGAACACAGACATGAGTTAAAGAATAGAAGAATCAAATTTGTTTGGAAATAAGGTTTTATTTTTGGCAGTCGCTCTTCCATGTTTGTAATATCGTGTTTTTAACACTATACCAACAAATGTATCAAATGAAACAAAGTCTTGATAGGCATTACCAAAAATGGATAAAAGAGTTCCTCAATCATTTTTCCGGACTTTCGGTGTGTGTGGAAAGAAAAACTGCGAAGAAGATAGTAGTCATAAAGTCTAATCAATAAAATTGTACATTTGCACTCTTTTTTAACACAAAGCATTATGAAACCATTTACCATCGCACGAAAAATTCACACCTTCAACTTCTTTATTTTATTTGTTCTACTTTCAGGCAACTTATTTGCACAGAAATATGCGGTTTATTTTACGGATAAAATCAATTCGCCTTACAGTGTGAATAACCCTGAGGAATTTTTGTCGCAACGTTCAATAGACAGGCGCGCGAGACACGGCATTAACGTATCTCTTCAAGATTTGCCGGTTAATCCGCACTATGTTCAACAAGTAAAGAGTTTGGGCGCAAACGTGCCATTTACCAGCAAGTGGTTGAACTGCGCTTTGGTTTCTTGCACCCCAACCATTTTGAATCAAATTATGCAATTGCCTTTTGTAAGTCATTCCGTTTATATCAGTCCGGAATATTATGGCGGAAAATCGGGCGAAGGAAAATTTGAGAGTCAATTTTTAAATAAATTTGAAAAAGAAGAAAATTTTACGCCAATAAATTCTAAAGAGATCAAAGAAGAATATTTGTATGGTCAAGGGTATGAGCAAATTAACCAAATTAACGGCATTCCCGTGCATGAACAGGGTTTTACTGGTGAAGGCGTGCTGATTGCTGTGTTGGATGGCGGTTTTCAAAATGTGAACTCGCTTTCGGTTTTTAATCCTATCTATACTGAAGGAAGAATGGTTTTTGCGATGGATGTGGTTACTCCAAATGGGAATATTTATGCTTCTTCCACCAGTAATCATGGTACCAACGTTCTTTCGTGCATGTCTGCTTGTGCTAATAATCAATTTGTAGGTACAGCTCCCAAAGCTTCGTATGCACTGATAAGAACAGAAGATGTGGCAACAGAATACTTGGTTGAGTGTTATAACTGGGTGGTAGGAGCGGAAGCAGCAGATAGTATTGGCGCCGACATTATAAATACCTCTTTGGGGTACACTACGTTTGATGATTATTCCATGAACTACACTTATGCACAAATGGACGGCTACTCCACTGTAGCTTCCTTTGCTGCCAAAACAGCAATTGAGAAAGGTGTTTTTGTTACCGTAAGTATGGGAAATAACAACGGTACCAGCTGGCCCTGGATGGGAGCACCCGGCGATGCCATTGATGCAGCTACTATTGGGGCAGTGAATAGTTCGGGTACTATTGCCTCTTTCAGTTCTATTGGACCGGGCGGCGCGGGAGCCCATAAACCCAATGTGCTGGCAAGAGGCGTTTCCGCAACAGTTTACTCCACATCGGGAAATATCAGTTCGGCAGATGGCACTTCCTTCTCCAGCCCTATCTCTTGCGGAATGTACGCCTGCCTGATTCAAGCTAATCCTACCCTTCTTCCGGCTATGCTTCGCAATATTGTGGATGAAACCGGCGACAGATACCCCAACTATGATGTTGCTTATGGCTATGGAATTCCCAATTTTGCCTCCGCATTAGAAACCGTACTCTCGCTCGCAACGATGGAAGTTGTGGGGGTTACCATAAATGATAGTCAAGGAAATAATAATGGAAAATTAAACCCCGGAGAAACAGTAAGCCTGCATATTACTGTGAAAAACAAATCTTCGGAAACATTGAACAACGTGAATGCCGTTATTTCAACAAACACTCCTGATGTTACATTTATCAATAATACAGCTAATTTCGGTACTTTTTCTTCCGATGAAACAAAAACGCTAAACAACGCTTTTACCCTTACCTTACATGAAAACGCGATTCCCAATCATGCTTTAAAATTCTATGTTACATTTACTTATGATAGCAAAACGATTCAGGGATTTTTCACTATAGATATCTATGGAAATCTTTTGGAATATAAGAGTTCAGCTATTGATGACGAGTTGGGAAACGCAAACGGAATTCTTGACCCCGGAGAAACGGCAAAGCTTTTTGTTTATATTGTAAATAATGGGAACGAGTTTGCTACCAACGTAAAAGCAACACTCTCTTCACCCTCAAATTTAATTACCATCCATTCAAATAGCTCCTATGTAGGCAATATCATTCCCATGCAAACAAAATATGCTGCTTATAACATTACCCTCAGCAATAATGCGGTTTCCGGCGCTATTTCAATTCCATTTGAATTGCAATTAACTGATGATCAAGGAAAAACAAGGGTTTATAATTTTATTTACAGCGATAAATGTGATATTATTTTTGAATTATATGATGCCTGGGGAGATGGCTGGAATGGAGCTGCTCTTAAAGTAAATTTCGATGATGGAACGCCACAGCAATCTTTTACCATCAATGACGGCAATTCAGCCACTTACACCCTTAAAATAGCGATGGGTGTTAAAGTTACACTTACTTGGCAAACAGGGGGTTGGGATAGCGAGTGTTCTTTTGTTATTAAATATGATGGTGGAGATGTGATCTATAACGCGCCCACAGCACCTTCCGCCGGCATTTTTTACACTTTCGAAAACTATTGCGGCGGCTCATCTCCTCCTGATCTGCCATTGCATGCCAAACGATATGCCATTCATTTCAAAGATAAAGCAAACACTACATACAGTATTGATAACCCACTTGCCTATCTGTCTCAAAAAGCAATTGACAGAAGAAACCAATATGGAATAACCATCACAGAAGATGATTTTCCTCCTAATATAGACTATGTTGAAAAAGTCAGTATGACAGGTGCTTATGTGAGCGATATCAGTCGCTGGTCTAATTCCGTTTTAGTATATGCCGAAGAAGAGATGCTGGATAAGATTAAGGCTTTTGATTTTGTAAAAAAATCGGTATATGTAAAACCGGCGGCAGGAACTTATAAACAATCTGATATGCCTCATAAATGGGCAAATGAAGCATCTATTGTGGCTCAAGGCGCCAAAAACGATTATGTTTATGGTTATGCTTTAGGGCAAATAGAACAACTCAACGGCATCCCTGTTCATCAACAAGGCTATGAAGGTGAAGGCGTAATTATTGCTATTTTGGATGGCGGTTTTCAAAAAGCTAACGAAGTAACCGGATTGGCACACCTGTTCACCTCCGGTAAAATTGTGATGGAAAGAAATATTGCAGAACCCCACAGATCTATTTATGATGCAGCAACAAGCAGCCACGGCACTGTGGTTTTATCGTGTATGGGCGGTTATCTTCCCGGAGAATATGTGGGCACTGCGCCGCAAGCTTCTTACGCTTTGATGAGAACCGAAGAAACCGATCAGTATGAAGAGTATTTAATAGAAGAATATTTTTGGATGATAGGCGCTGAAGTAGCTGACAGCATTGGCGCTAACATCATCAACTCTTCTTTGAGTTACAAAACTTTTGATGATCCCTCAATGAATCATGATTATTCCGATATGGACGGCAAGACGGCGATTAGTTCCATAGCTGCTACAAAGGCTGTGGCGCGAGGCATCTTTGTATGTGTCAGCGCCGGCAACTCTAATGGAAGCGACTGGCCCTGGGTAGGCACACCTGCCGATGTTCCGGAAGCCTTAACTCTTGGCGCAGTGAATCTTACCGGAGAAATAGCTTCTTTCAGTTCCATTGGTCCTAACGGCGCTGACTATCCCAAACCCGATGTAGTGGCTTGCGGCTCTGGAGCGGCTGTGCTACCTCCTGACAACACCATTGGCTACTCATCAGGAACCTCCTTTTCCAGTCCCATTACTTGCGGCTTAGTGGCTTGCATTATAGGGGCTGCCCCGAACAAAACGCCTGCCCAGATACTCACAGCCATTCAAAAATCAGCCAATAGATATCCTGAACATGATATTCAATATGGTTACGGCATCCCGAATTTCGGAAATGTGTTGAACACACTTAAGATTTCTTCTTATGAAAACAAAACAGGTTCAACATTAACTTATTATCCCAATCCTACTCAGGGTGAACTCTATCTAATTAATAATGAAAAAACAATACATCATATTGAAATCTATGATATTGCCGGAAAATTGTTGAAAAATGTTGCTATTGGAACGCACCAAACCTGTATCAATGTAAAAGATATGGGCAACAGTTTCTTATTTGTGAAAGTGCTATATGATAACCATTCGAGTGAAATGATTAAATGTGTGGTTGTGAAAAGGTAATGACTTAAAAAAAATCTTTTATCTTCGCGCCTTTATTAATAAATAAAATATCCTAATATTATGAAAAAAACAACCTTTATCCTCCTGTTTTCGTTGTTGCTTGCGCCTGCTTTTGCCAATCCCACGCCCGATGAGGGAATGTGGTTGCCCATGTTCATTAAAGATTATAACTATGAACAAATGCAAAAATTAGGGCTGCAACTTACGCCCGAACAACTTTATGATATCAATCATTCATCGCTGAAAGATGCTATCGTGCAACTTGGCGGCGGGTTTTGCACCGGTGAGATGATCTCAAAAGATGGGCTCATGTTAACTAACCACCACTGTGGTTACTCATTTGTTGTGAATCATTCTACAGAAGAAAACGACTACCTGAAAAATGGCTTTTGGGCGATGTCGAAAGAAGAAGAACTGCCCAACGAGGGCTTCAACGTCTCCTTCCTTGTTCGTATGGAGGATGTTACGCACTTTGTATTAGACAGTATTAAAGACGGAACCTCGGATGCAAATCGCAAAAAAGCGATTGACAAAGTAATTACTAAACTAAAAAAAGAGAATGCTGAAAATGGCAAATACAGCGTAGAAGTGAAACCGTTTTATGAAGGAAACGAGTATTATATGTTTGTGTATATCACCTATAAAGATGTTCGTTTGGTAGGTGCGCCCCCCAGCGGCATTGGCAAGTTTGGCGGCGATACCGATAACTGGATGTGGCCCAGACATACCGGCGATTTCACGCTCTTCCGCATTTATACGGATAAAGAAGGTAACCCTGCACCTTACTCAAAAGACAATATTCCGTTAGCCCCAAAACACTTCCTTCCTATTAATATTCAAGGAATTGAAAAAGGAGACTATGCCATGATTTGGGGTTATCCGGGTGCCACTGAACGTTTTATGACTTCTTACGAAGTGCTTAATACGATGAATACGATGAATCCCCCTTTAGTGTTTGCCTGCGATATGATTCTTCCCACCATCAACGATGCCATCAATGCCACCACCAAAGTGAGGCTGCTGTATGCAGATGATTTCCTCGGTTTGTCAAATTTATGGAAATTGAAAAAAGGAGAAACACTGAGCCTTGCCAAACTTAAAGTTGCTGACAGAAAAGCAGAACAAGAGAAAGGCTTACAAAACTGGATTGCTCAAAACACTGAAAGAACGCGGAAATATGGAAACACTTTGTCGGATATTGAACAAGTGTGCAGCAATCTTAACGAAGAAACAATGAAGGTGTTCTGGTATGCTCAAATTTCTTTAATGGCTTCTAAAACACTACTGTTCCCTTATCAAACCAATGTGAAACTCGGCAAAGATGAGAAGAAGTTTTCGCAAGAACAAATTGATAAGTTCACCACAAAATATAATGCCTTTAGTAAAGGCATAGACCATGAAACCGAGATGCAAATAGTGTTAGCCACATTGAAACTGTGGAAAACACTCCCTCAAGAAAATCAACCCAATATTTTTCAGCATATTGACAAAAATTACAAAGGTGATATTGGATTATTTCTAAAAGCTATTTCGGAAAATTCTATTCTAAGTACTGAAGCCAATTTTACCAAATATCTTCAAAAACCATCAACAAAAATTTATGAAAATGATCCATTGATAAAATATTTTCAATCTATTTTTGGAATTCTGATAACCAATCAGGCAGCTTATGTTGCATATGACTCCAAACTTTCCTCAGCGCGCCACCATTATTTAGCTGCTATTAAGGAAATGTCAACAGACAAGCCACTTTACCCGGATGCCAATTCTACTATGCGGGTTACATACGGGCAAGTACTTGATTACTATCCGCAAGAAGCAGTACATTATGACTGGATTACCACTACCGAAGGGCTCTTAGCCAAAGATATTCCCAACGACCCCGAATTTGAGGTTCCTGAAAAATTAAAAGAACTCATCTTAGCCAAAGATTACGGAAGATATGGCAAAAATGGTGTTCTAAATGTGTGTTTCTTAACGAATAACGATATCACCGGCGGCAACTCTGGCAGTCCCGTCATCAATGCCAATGGCGAACTGATTGGCTGCGCTTTCGACGGAAACTGGGAATCGTTAAGTAGCAACATTATCTATAATCCTGATTTACAACGTTGCATTAATGTGGACATCCGCTATGTGTTGTTTGTGATTGACAAATTGGGAGGTGCCGGGTATTTGTTGAAGGAGATGACAATTGTTGATTAGGGAATGAGATGATAAATATGGGGATGAGAGAAAGTCCCCACCCTCTTTTCTTGGACCTTTATATTCAAAACAGAATTCTGTTATTTCCTGTAATTTTTTTCTAAGGAAAGGTGTTGTGAAAGAACTCCGCGTCCAAACCTCTACCTCTGGGTGGGCAATCATAGTGATTGATGTAGGCATTGTCACGGATGAAAACCTTGCGATTTTGGATAACATTGATATATACCTATATCATGGATTATTTAAACACAATAATCCTCAACTCCTCCTTCCCCGTAACATACTTTGCTGATCGAGCTCGAGCTAAGCAATCGTCCAAAATTTTAGCATTGGTAATATTGGTAGGATATTTTGAAGTGCTGACAATGCGTGCATCAACCACAGTTCCCTGTGCCGTAACGTGTACTTGCACGTATACAACGCCGTTTTCGCTAATATTTACATCAGGAATGTTTACATAAGCTCGATTTCCCGAACCATACCCAATTCCTCTTCCAGAGCCGGCGCCAGCGCCTTCGCCTGACCCCATGCCCATGCCTGCTCCCGTACCGGTTCCTGTGCCTGTGCCGCCGCCTGAGCCACCGCCCTTACCGGGGCGATAGGCTGCCCCCGGATCCGGTTTCGGTTCCGAAGATACCGCATTTTCACTTGTTGTGGTAGAAGGGGTTGGGTTGGAAGCTAATACCGGCGCATCCTCCGTATCTTGAGTAACCAAATGGGGCGCTGCACCCGAAATATTACGTGATGACTCAGGCATGTTGGAGCCTCCCCCACCGCCACCGCCGGAAGTTAACTCTATCAAAATCATCTTTCTGGGCTCCGGAGGCGGTACTTGTGAATAAAGACCAAGTACAAACAGCAAAAGCACTACCAATGCCATGACTGTCACGGTAACAAACGACGAAATCATTTTGTTTTTTGCTTCGGAACTCATGATTATGATTTTGCTTCTGTGGCTAATAACATTTTATATCGTTGCGATTCTTCCAAACCTGCGTTCAGCGCGTTTAATACATCGTAGAAAGCAACCACACACTCAATGGGCACCGACTTGTCGGCACGTAGAATAATAGTGCGTTGTTCTGCATGATCCACTTCAGCAATTCCTTGCAAAACAAACAACAATTCTTCATACGGAACAGGCTGTGCATCACGACCTTTTGGATTTACATAATAATTTCTATCTGCATCAATATACACTTCAATATTTCTGGATGCCAACTGTTTTCCCGAATCGCTTTTAGGAAGCAATAGGTTGATTGCATTCGGCGCCACTAAAGTGGAAGTGATCATGAAGAATATAAGCAGCAAAAACACTAAATCCGACATGGAAGCCATGCTAAATTCCGCACTCCGCTTGTTTTGAATTTTTATTGCCATTTATTTTAGTGATTAGTGGTTAGTGATTAGTGGTTAATTTAAACACCTCATCGTCTATACCGGTTCATGCAACAAATCGATAAACTCCGTACTTTTTGCTTCGAGCATATATACGACTTGCGAGATTCTGGATACGAGGACGTTGTAGCACACGTAGGCGATGATTCCTACGATAAGTCCGGCGATGGTAGTCGTTAATGCCGTGTAAATACCACCGGCTAACACAGAGATATCCAAGTTATGAGGATTTATTTCCATGTTATGAAATGCAATCACCATTCCTACAACGGTTCCAAGAAATCCGATCATGGGGGATGCACCTGCAATGGTTGCCAAAATCGAAACCCGTTTTTCGAGGCGTTGCACTTCCAACTGTCCTGTGTTTTCAATGGCAGCGCTAATATCGGTTAAAGGTTTACCGATGCGGGTAATTCCTTTTTCAATCATGCGTGCTAATGGGGTTCCATTACCTTTACACAGTGCTAACGCAGATTCTATTTTCCCTGAATGAATAAAATCGCGGATATTATTCATAAAATTACGCTCCTCTCTTACCGATTTATTAATGGTGAGTAAGCGCTCTACAAAGATGTAGATAGCTACGGCAAGCATCAGGAACAGCGGAATCATAATCCACAAACTGCCCGGCATAAGTGCCAAATCAATAATTCTTAATTTCTCAATGGTAGGTTCAGTTACCGGCGCTGAAATCATTTCAGGATTGGAAACCGGAACTTGTAATAAAAACATACTTTTCATACAGCTTTCTCTTTTTTTTTCAAAATAAATTATTCCGATAACGAAATTTCTGCAAAGATATTTTTTATCACCGCTTTTATTGAATGCAAAAATTTATCCAACAACTGCAAATCCTCCATAATAATCTCTGTAGCGCCCGTCATCTTTGGGCGATTCTTTTATCGCCCTTTTTTTGCAAAAAATCAACACAATTGTATTTTTTCATCCAAAATGTGCAACTTTTTCATTTTTTTTGTAATTATTAATACATTGATTGTTAGATAAATAATTTTAGAAAAAAGATTTTTTAATAGAAAAAAATATATTTTTGCCGCACGAAAAAAAGGGATGAGAGGTGAGGAATAAGGAAGTCGCTAATCACTAACTAAATTATATCAAACATGGAGAATCAAACCCAAAACAGCGCCCCAACTTTCGAAACCGTTTGGGCAACACTACAAGAAGCAAGCAAACTTCATAAAGAAAATGAACGTTTATTTGCCGAACTACGACAAACCTTTAAGGAATCAGATCTAAGAGCGGAAAAAGCCCGACAAGAAAAGGAAGCAAGAGCGGAAAAAGCCCGACAAGAAAAGGAAGAAAGAGCAGAAAAAGCCCGACAAGAAGCTAAAAAAGCCCGACAAGAAGCAGAAGCAAGAGCAGAAAAAGCCCGACAAGAAGCTAAAAAAGCCCGACAAGAAACAGAAGCAAGAGAGGAAAAAGCCCGACAAGAAGCAGAAGCAAGAGAGAAAAAAGCTCGACAAGAAATTGAAGCAAAATTTGATAAAATGAGAGACGAGTTTTGGCAATCTGTGAAATCCATGCAAAAAGACATTGGTGGAGTTTCCAATTCAAACGGAGCTGTGGCAGAATCTTATTTTATAAACAGCTTTACAAAAAGTATGCGCTTTGCAGGACAGAAATATGATGAGGTTACCCCTAATCTTAAAAAGAGTATAAAGGCTCTCCACCTGCAAGCAGAGTACGATTTAGTGCTGTATAATTGCAGTTCTATTGTTATTATTGAAATAAAATACAAAGCAGATAAAGATGATGTGGAGGGTTTGTTGCGTAAAGCGCCCGTTTTCAAGCAGTTGTTTCCACAATATGTCAACTATGATTTGTATTTGGGTTTGGCTGCACTTCATATTGATGCTATCACAGAAAAAGAATCTCTAAAACAAGGAATTGCAGTTATCAAACAGGTAGGAGATACTATGGTAATCAATGATGCACAATTGAAGGTATTTTAAAGCAGAAAAGGTTATCCAAAAATTGAATCGAAATTGTTGGAAATTGAGGTATAATGGACAAATTTTAGGCTGATTTTTTATGATTTTGTTCAAGTGGACAAAATTTAGGCTGATTTTTTCACATTGTGTTTATATTTTC
>JGI24696J40584_12961136_pt1 | contig 11104 bp, 3 predicted proteins | sample TergutCo191P4_FD_40584 | JGI IMG/M metagenome (IMG submission 40584)
GCCGGTGCAGATATGTTCCTATATGGTAGGAAATGTTTATCCGGGAACTGATGTTACCTACGGGGGAGATGAATCGCTTTGTTGGATACCCTCCGTGGAACAATCCTTAGATTCGGTTTTAATGGCGCCTTTCGCGGCGGGAACTTTGAATAAGCATTTTGCATTAATTGTTACCCCTACCGCCACGAAATACCTCACTACCGTATCTATCGGGGGTGCAGCCCCAACGGCATTAAGCGGAGGTACATGGTACGATAATCCGGCTTCCGGCATGTCGTTTTACAATGTAGAACTTAACAAATCATCCTCTTCTTATCTTTTTGCCAATAATGCCGGGTTGATCGCTTATGGCTATGGATTTGCACATGCCATATCCTATTATTACATGGCGGGTTCTGCCATGCGCGACCTTTCGGTGGGTTTTTTCGCAAATAATGTGAGCCACCTAAACTTGCCTAACACCATTTTTAGTAGCGCTACGGTGAATATCAAGGCTGAAATAGAGGGTACCATGAGCACAGCGCCGGGGCACCTGAAATGGTTTATTGATGACGTGGAACTGACTGCGTTTCAAGATGCTTTGACGTGGACAGACCAACTGTCTCCCGGAATTTATCGGCTGAAGATGGAAGTAACTTTTTCCGATGGCACGAAAAAAATAGTAGAGAGCAAATTGATTATTGAAATTATCTCCAATGTAGAAGTTTGTATCGGCACACCCACCACTTTTGTGGCAAACACCCAATACGCAGGCAACGATCCGCACTACCAGTGGCAAGTCAATGGGATAAATATCAGCGGTGCAAAGAATCGAAGATTTGTTTATGCTCCCGCTCTCGGCGATATCATTTCTTGTCAAATAGTATATGAAGATGCCTGTTTGCCTAAGGATTCTGTTTCATCCAATAAATTAGTAATACAAGCGAGCGGCATGCCGAGTTTTTTAGCAAAACCTGAAGAGCAGGTTGTTTGTGCGGGCGAAACGGTTACGGTTAATTTTACCGGAATAGATATAAACGAAGACTTGTGCACCTGGACGAACAGCAACCCCAACATCGGTTTGGCGACAAATGGAACAGGGGTGATTAGTTTTGTGGCTACCAACACAGGCGCCAATTCCGAAGTTGCGCAGATCACGGTAACTCCGGCTTCTTCGGCAGGCTGCGAGGATAATACATTAGCCAAAACGTTTTCCATTACAGTAAACCCGATGCCCGCCGCTTTTACAAAACCTGATGACCAAACTGTTTGTGATGGAGATCTGGTAACGTTGAATTTTACCGGCACCGGTATTATGGCAAGCAATTGTGTGTGGTCGAACAGTAACCCTTACATCGGTTTGGCGGCAAGTGGTACGGGCAATATCAGTTTCACTGCAACCAATGCAACGCATCATGCCTTAGCGGCAACGATTATTGCAACGCCCGTATCTGTGATGGGCTGTGCTGCTCCTACACTGCATCAGACCATTAATATCACGGTAAGAGCATTGCCTACGCCTTTCAATGTTTCCGTTCGCGATACCGCAATTTGCAATGGAACAACCGTTAATTTAGATCACCTCGTAACTTCTTTAGGTGTAGAAAATGTTGATTATAAGTGGTATGAAACAGAAAATGCGCCCGTGCCAATACTTTCAAAAATAATAACACCCAACGAAACAAAACAATATTTTGTAACCATAGAAGGTGATAACTATTGCGAAACTACACCTGCAAATCGTCTCGCAGTTACGGTAATGGTAGAAGAAAACCAAACGCCGGAATTTGATTTTGACGGAACTTTAGAATATTGTTTAAACGCTGTGCCGTTCGTTTTACCTCCCATCTCAAATAACGGAATCGCCGGCACCTGGGAACCGGATACTATATCCACAAGCGTAGCAGGCGAAAGTACCTATATTTTCACCCCTAACCCCGGAGGATGTGTGGTAGGAACAGGTATCGTGAAAGTGATAGTAGAGGTAAGTGATATTCAATGTAAAGGAAGATTCACGGTACATGGCACGGTTTTCCCGTTTTTGCATAATACTGATACAACTTTTAATAAGCTTTTTGTAGTAACCGCCGGACTGTACGCTGTTCCGCCGGAAGACCCGGGAATTAATCCTATCAAAGAGTTGTTAAAAAGTAAGCCTTTACAAGAAACAAAAGCCGTTTTTTACGATGGAACAGTATTTGTTGAAACTACACCGCTCCACCCGGGTGAAATCGGATCTGTCAACAACCCCGGATTACCGATTAGCTGGGAGGAATTGGGCTATTCACATGGTAGAGCAGATTACACAAAAGTAACGGAACAAGATAACCATCCCGACAAACCTGTTGGATTATATACGTTTGATAATGTGGAGGAAGGAGAATACATCCTTGCACTTTCTGCACCGGGTTTTGTAACACGCTACGCCAAAATCCATATTGGAAGTGACGATCCGCTGGGACATAGAGAATTGATACCGGGAGATATGAATAATGACGGACAGATTGATCAAAGAGATGTTACACTCATTAGCGCAATGCAATCATCATTCCCAAGTGCAAGATACAATATCAAGTTCGATATTAATAGAGATAAAGTAATTGATATAGAAGATGTTCAAATAATTTTAGATACCTATTATGGATTTATTGTGCCGTTTTACAACGAAACATGGGATTGGTTGATGAATTATTAATAACAGTGTTGAGAATAATTCTTAAAATAGAATTTCTGCTAAAAAAAATTATTAATGCCTTCGTTTGAAAAAAAAACTATTTTTGCAGTTCAAATTTTAAACATTAATAAAATTATTAACCAAACCTTATTTATTATGAAAAAAACTTTATTTTTTGTTTTAGCCGTTGCATTTTGCTTAACCCTAACGGCTCAGAGACAAGTTCATGGAAACATGAATCTTGCTTCTCAACCTTGTTACAAGATGCCCGCTCTGGGTGGAGGTGATGAAGCTAACTTCATTCCAACAGAACGCCAATCCAATTATGCTGCGAGAGGTATCAATTCAGACAGTTTTATTGGTGCATCCAATTACACTTCAGCAACCAATACTAATGCGCGCAATACCATTACTTGGTCACCCGACCAAAAAACTTGCGCTGTTACATGGACACATGGCAAATACCCCGAAAATGTGAGAGGTACTGCTCTTAATTATTTTAACAAAACTACTCAAGAATGGGATAAATTTATTGATGTTGACCCTTTCGAAAGAGTTGAAACTGGTGAATTAACTTCTGCTTGGGCTCCCGGATGGGGCGCTCACGTTTATACTGCAGAAGGTGAATGTGTTATTTCTCACTGTGCTGCTGAGTTTGGTCTCCTTGTAAACTGCAGAGATAAAGCAGGTGTAGGTGAATGGCACCAAGAGGTTCTCCATGGACCTGTGCAAAGTGATAACAATACCACCCTTTCATGGCCCAGTATATTTGCCGTGGGTAATACCATTCACATGGTTTGCGTAACGAATCAAAGCGCCGAATATTTAGGCTATGCTACCTACCCCCTCTATTACAGATCTACTGATGGTGGTAAAACATGGGAAGATAAAGTTCATCTAGGTGAACTAATGACTGAAAATGAGTTATACGCAATTAGTGCTGACGAATATGTAGTTACTGCACGTGAAAACCATGTTGTAATTGGTTATTTAGGAAATGACGCGTCTTATTTAGAATCTACAGATGGTGGTAATACTTGGGAACGTAAAGTAGTTTATGAATGCACTTTCGATTGGAGAACTTCGGGAGTATGGCATGGACCTTATCCTGTTCCTTCAACACTTGCCGTGGCTATTGGAGATGACGACGTGGTTCATATGGCTTTCTCTACGCAAATGAAAATTAGAAAACCCGGTGATGCTGTTAACGAAGGTCACTATTGGCCTATGATTTGTGGGCTTTTTACCTGGAATGATAAAATGGATCCTATTAAACACGAAGATTGTAACCTTCATTATGATTTTGATGGTGACGCGTGGATTGATGGCGCAAATGGATACGCCGGCTTTTATGATATGCCCACTTTGATGGATGCACCAGACCTTCTCGGTTTCGGCTATTTCTGGTGGCAGAATGCTAGCTGGGGTGACTTCCTTGTAAAAAATTATCGCGATCTTGGATACATTACTAGCCCTAGATTAATTGCCCAAGGAGGTAAAGTATATTTAATGTACACTTCTGTGCTGCAAGTACCTTTTCTTACCATCAGTGAAGACCAATTTCATAGAGGTATCTTCTTGACTGTTTCCTACGACAATGGCGCTACTTACGATCAACAAAACAATACCAGCTGGCTATCTTATTCTCCTAACTTATTCTGGTGTGAATGGGATAATTATAAAGGACCTACCGAAGACGGGGAAGAAATGAATGGCGCTCCACAAATTATGGAAAGAAGTGAAAACGTATATGCTTCTATGGCTACTTCTATTGGTGGTGGATTGCTTGCATTCACATGGCTAAACGATGTTTTCCCATTGGGAGAAGGAACTCAAGCTTGGGTTGAGTACCCATTTAACGTTGTTGGACTTGTTATTAAAGCTAATGATGCCGGAAAATTTTGGAACACTCAAGAGATTTGGAAAGGTATAGGAAGTAAAGTTGATGAAAAAGAAACTATTGAAAATCTGAAAATTTATCCTAATCCTACTGGAAATATTGCCAATATAAAAGTAGGCACGCTTAATCCTTACACAATATCTGTAACTAACATTATGGGACAAGTTGTGTACTCTGTTAAAGGACAAGGCGATACTACAATCAATGTTACTGATTTCCCTGCCGGAATTTATGTTGTAAATGTAAAAACTGCGCATGCTTCTGCTTCACAAAAATTAATTGTGAAATAAGATATGTGATATGAGACATGAGATAAAAGACATGTCTGGAATTATTGAAAAGTAGGGGGAGTTTTCCTCCTACTTTTTTTTCTTTAAAAATATATCAGAAAAAAATAGATTGGACTCCTCATCGTTTAAACAAAGTAATTAACAATAATAATGCACACCATTTCTAAAACACGTCTCTTTGTAGAGAAGAAAAAAGGGTTTCAAGTGGAAGCCGAAGCTTTGAAAAATGAATTGAATAATAATTTGCATCTGCGTATTGAAGAACTGCGGTTAATCAATTTGTATGATGTTTTTAATATAAATGAAAAATTGTTGGAGGATGCCGTAATCTCTGTTTTTTCTGAACCTGTTACGGACACAATATCTTTCGATGCATCGCAATCACCCCGCCAATTCGCCATTGAATTTCTCCCCGGGCAGTTCGATCAGCGCGCCGACAGCGCCATGCAATGCCTGAAACTGATTGACCCTAAAAGCGAAGCGATTATCAAAAGTGCCAAACTGATTCTGTTGGATGAGGCGGTGGCGGAAGAGGATTTGAAACGGATTAAAAAATACTGCATCAACGAGGTGGAAGCGCGGGAAAAGGATATGAATATTTTAGATGCTTCTGAAAATGTTGAAATTGCTGAAATTCCAATTTTTGAACGTTTTATTGAATTTTCTGAAAAAGAGATTGAAGATTTTAGAAAAACACAGGGATTGGCGATGTCGTTGGAAGATATTTTGTTTGTGCAACAATATTTCAAAAATGAAGAGCGGCGCAACCCCACCGAAACAGAGATTAAAGTGCTGGATACTTATTGGAGCGACCATTGCAGACATACAACTTTTGAAACTGAAATAGAAAATGTTACGTTTGCTCCTTCACCATTTTCCAAACAACTGCAAGATGCTTTTCAGCAATATTTAGATTTGAGAGAAAAGGTGCATGGTGGCAAAAAACCGATGACACTCATGGATTTGGCAACGATTTGCGGAAAATATGAGCGCAAAACCGGCAATTTAGACGATATGGAGGTTTCGGACGAAATTAACGCATGCAGCGTATATGTAGATGTGGACGTGGACGGAAAAACTGAAAAATGGTTGTTGATGTTTAAGAATGAAACGCACAACCATCCTACTGAGATAGAACCTTTTGGCGGCGCATCCACTTGTGTGGGCGGCGCCATTCGCGACCCGCTGAGCGGCAGAAGTTATGTGTATCAGGCAATGCGTGTTACCGGCGCCGGCGACATTACCGAGCCGGTGGAAAACACCATGGAAGGGAAACTCCCGCAGCGCGTGATCTCCAAAACCGCCGCGCACGGATACTCCTCCTACGGCAACCAAATCGGGCTGGCGTGCACGCATGTGCGCGAAATCTACCACGAAGGCTACAAAGCCAAACGCATGGAAATTGGCGCAGTGGTGGGCGCAGCGCCAGCAGATTACGTGCGTCGCGAAAAACCGCAAGCCGGCGATATCGTCATCATGTTTGGCGGCAGAACCGGTCGCGACGGCATCGGGGGCGCCACCGGCTCCTCCAAAGAACACACGGAAACCTCGTTAGAACTGTGCGCCGCAGAAGTGCAGAAAGGAAACGCCCCCGAAGAACGCAAAATACAACGCCTCTTCCGCAACCCCGAAGTAACACGCCTAATCAAAAAATCGAACGACTTTGGCGCAGGCGGCGTAAGTGTAGCGATCGGAGAACTCGCCGACGGATTGGAAATTGACCTCAATGCCGTAAAAACCAAATACAAAGGACTGAACGGAACAGAGTTGACGATCAGCGAATCACAAGAGCGCATGAGCGTGGTGGTTGCCCCCGAAGATGTGGACGTTTTCTTTGAACATTGCCGAAAAGAGAATATCGAAGCCACCATCATCGCACGCATCACCGACGACAACCGATTGAAAATAAGATGGAACGGCAACACCATCGTCAACATCTGCCGCACCTTCATCAACACCTCCGGTGTCCGCCAAAAAACCACCGCTGTGGTGTCCACCCCCCAGCCCCCGCCAGCGGGGGAGAACTCTCAATTCTCATCTCTCATTTTTCACCTCTCATCTCTCAACATCGCCTCCCAACAAAACATGATCGAAATGTTCGACTCCACCATCGGCGCCTCCACGGTGCTGATGCCTTTCGGGGGGAAATACCAACTTACGGAGACACAGGCGGGGGTGCAGAAGTTGCCGGTGCGGCACGGGCACACCAACACGTGCAGCATCCTCTCGTTTGGTTATAATCCGTTTATTTCGGAGCGCTCTCCGTTTCACGGGGCGCAGTACGCCATCATTGAGTCAATGGCAAAATTGGTGGCGGTGGGCGGCGATTACCGGAAAATACGTTTTACCTTTCAAGAATATTTTGAAAAATTGGGAAAAGATGCAGAAAAGTGGGGCAAACCCTTTGCCGCGCTACTGGGTGCGCTCACCGTGCAAAACTTCTTCCATCTGCCTGCCATTGGCGGGAAGGACTCTATGAGCGGAACTTTCAAAGAACTGAACGTGCCGCCCACGTTAGTCTCTTTTGCCGTTGCCACCGAAAAAGCCTCTAACATCATCTCTCCAGAATTTAAAAAAACAGGAAATAATATTTATCTTATTAAACATCAACCGGATCAATTGGGAAACCCCCATCTTGAACAATTACAGGAAGTTTTCAATTATATGGTTGAAAATATTAAGAATCACAAGATTATTTCTGCATTCACCTGCCAGTTCGGTGGAATTTTTGAAGCGTTGTGTAAAATGAGTTTTGGCAACAACCTCGGCTTTAGCATTCACACACAAGAAGATCTGTGCTGCTACAACTACGGCAGTTTCGTGGTAGAAACCACGCAGAAACTACATTTTGAGCATGCCATCTACCTTGGAAAAGTAGCAGATTCTTTTATCATTAATGATGAAAAAATTGACAAGAAGGAGTGTTTAATCGCATGGACTCGTAATTCTTAACCCTAAAAATCCCCCCTCAGTTCCCTGAACCTCTTCCGTGCATCCACCACAAACAGACTGCCCGGATACTCTTTCATCAGTTTTTGATAGCACTCCATGGCGCGGGGTACGTCTTTCAGATAATATTCATAAAGATCGCCAAGATTGAAAAGAGCATCATCGCCCAACAAACCCTGTGAGTAAATATCACAAACGCGCTGGTAGAGCGCGGCAGCTTCTAAATATTTTTTTTGTCGGGTGAAAATCTTCGCTTTGGTGAAGAGCACCACATCATTCAACTTCGAAATAGGGGTAACCAAAGTTATGGAATCTAAATATTTAAGCGCATGCTCATCATCGTTTTGAAACAATAAATAATCTGCTTTGGCATAATAGAGCAATCCAACATTTTTTTTCAGGTCATTGCCAAACAAACCGTAAAATCCGGTATCTGTTTCATTATCAATTTCTTCCTCCTCATCTTCCTCATCATCTTCGTTATCGGAAATCAGCAACGAAAGTTGCATGGCGTCGTTGGCAATCAGTTTTGAAGTAGCGGCGCGTAAAATATCCAACTGACTTTTTGCCCAATTAAACTCTCCGATATAAAAAGAGAGTTTAGCATTTTTAAATTTGGCATTCTGACCGATAGTGTCATTCGGAAAATCCTTATCCACTTGTGAATAGAGCAGCGTGGCATCCCAAATATTACCCGAAAACAACAAAATATCTGCCAAATCTACTTTATACAACGCTTTCTGTTTGGGGTCGCGAATGTCGGCATTGGCAATGGCTGTGTTCAAAACCTCAATGGCTTCCGCAGGCTTATTCACATAAAATGCCAAAAGGTGCGCATATTTCCGAATCCACTCGGAGGTGCTATTTTGCATACCGTATTCGTCCAATAGTTTTTTAAATTCCAGTTCTAATTGCTTCGCTTCCAATATCTTTACAGGAGATATGGAAGATAACTGAAGATATTTTACATCCAACAAATGAAATTTAGCCGCAGTAAAAAAAGTGGTAGATTCCCCTTTGGCAATAATAAATTGCAAGGCATCCTTAGATGTTTCATAATCTCTGTTTTGAGCGGCAGTATTTGCCAATTCCATAATGATTTCGCCCTCTCCTTTGCTCCTCTTATCCAAAGATTTGGCAATGGTCAGCGCATCTGCAAACTCCTTGTTTAATTGATATGCCCAATAGAGCAAATAGACATACTCTAAATTATTGGGATATTTCTGAATTTCCTTTTGTAGGGATGTTTTAAGTAGCATATAGTTAGTTTGCTCCTCATCTTCAACAAGTAAATTTTGGAGCATGGTTTGCGCTTCTGCCAGTTGCTTTTCATCGCCGTCTTTTACCAAGTTGAGCGCTTCTTCAATTATTTTATCGGTATTTTTTAAAGAACTATAAACGTAAACTAACTCTTTGGTAAACAGTTTAGCGTCTTGAAGTACTTTTCTTCCCTTGAGTAAAACATCTACGGCGTAATCTCTTTTGGCTTTACTCAAAAAGGCATAGTGTAGTTCGCGGTACGCATTTTCTTGAGGTTGAACGTTTTTAACAGCGGCGTCATATTCTTTCAGCGCCTTGTTTAAATCCCCTTGTCGTTCATACACAAAGCCCAAATCAATATCATACTTCCGCATAGTGGGAAATGTTTTTTGCAGTGTCTTTACCGCTTTTTCCAACTCCTTATAATCTTCCAGATACAACAACACCTGATAATAGTAGGAATAAATGTAGGCATCGGGTTTTTTATCAAAAATGGGTTTAAAAACCGCTTTGGCTTTTTCGTATTCTCTTTGCTGATAGTATTGAATGCCAAGTTGCTCTTCCTGTGACCGCTGCGCCATTACCCAAAAAATATTACAAGTAATAAATAGAAATAGTATGAGTTTCTTCATCGTTTATATCTTGATTTGTAATAACGCTGTCAGGGGGAATATATTTTTTATTCAAAGATTCAAGAATTCAAAAATTTAAAAGTCTATATTTTTAACAGCAAAAAAAAAAATCTTCCAAAGAAAAAAATACATTTGCCGCCGCAAAAAAACAGAAAGCACGAATAAAATTTATTAATCTTTAAATCTTAAATGAGCAAATACGCCGAAACCCCTTTGATGAAGCAATATAACCAGTTCAAGGCGAAGCACCCGGATGCGATTTTATTGTTTCGGGTGGGGGACTTTTACGAGACTTTTGGCGAGGATGCGATTAAGACTTCGCAGGTGTTGGGCATTGTGCTGACCAAACGCGCGAACGGCTCAGCGCAGTACGTTGATCTTGCGGGATTTCCGTACCACTCATTAGATGTTTATTTGCCCAAATTGGTGCGGGCAGGCTTGCGCGTGGCGATTTGTGAGCAGTTGGAAGACCCGAAAATGGCGAAAACCATTGTAAAAAGAGGCGTTACAGAATTAGTTACCCCCGGCGTTTCTATCAATGACAAAGTATTGGAACAAAAGGAGAACAACTTTTTGGCAGCGGTTCATTTTACGGAGAAACTGTGCGGTATCGCTTTTGTAGATATCTCTACCGGTGAGTTTTACGTGGCGGAAGGGAATCAGGAGTATATGGACAAACTGCTCCAGAATTTCAAACCCTCAGAATTGGTGATTCAAAAGCATAAAACCGCTGCTTTTAAAGAACTTTTTGGAGATAAGATTTTATTGACCACGTTTGATGATTGGGTTTTTGCACCCGATTTTACTTACGAATTACTAACCAAACATTTTCAAACCAACTCATTGAAAGGTTTTGGTGTGGAAAACCTGCCGCTGGGCATTATTGCCGCCGGCGCCGCTTTGCATTATCTGTACGAAACACAAAACCACAAAATTCAACATATCAATAAATTAAATCGCATTGAAGAGGAACACTATGTGTGGTTGGATCGGTTTACGGTGCGCAATTTAGAGTTGATTCATTCTCCAAACGAAAACGCGGTTACACTATTGCAGATATTAGACCAAACGCAAACACCCATGGGGTCGCGCATGTTGCGCAAATGGCTCGTCCTCCCACTCAAAGAAAAAGTGATGATTGAAGAGCGTTTGACCATAGTAAAATATTTTATTGAGAATGAAGAACTTTCTGAGAATATTAAACAGACTTTTAAGAAGATTGGCGATTTGGAACGCTTGGTGTCGAAAGTGGCAACTGGAAAAGTAAACCCAAAGGAAGTGCTGCAATTGGCGCGGTCATTGCGCTCTGTGGAACTGTTGAAAGCGTTGTGCCAAACCGCACAACAACCCGCATTAGTAAAAATTGCCGAACAACTGAACCCCATTATTTCGTTATGCAAACGTATTGAAAACGAGATTT